>JGI24022J15233_10007874_pt1 | contig 11815 bp, 10 predicted proteins | sample Ectturendosymbi2_FD_15233 | JGI IMG/M metagenome (IMG submission 15233)
AATTGAGAATACGCATGAAGTACGCAAGAAAACGTTCAATTTTTTATTATGCATAGAAGTCCAGCAAACTTTTAGTTTTCATTTTTCCCTGCTGAGACATTGTCAACTTCCTGAATGCTTCCATGTTTAAAAAAGCTCTTTTTGAAGTCGTGCAACAGTTCTATCATGCTACAGAAACTGCTAATGTAGCCACTGCGGTCAGTGCTTGCGCTGATCAACCTTAGCAGACAAAATAAAGACAAGTGTTTCGGATAAGTGAACTAACGCGGAACATCATCTTAAACATGCGTAGTGGATGGAGGGTCTGCAAAAGTGGTGAGGTAGTTTCTGGACGCAAACGATAGCACGATTTCCCACCAAAACCTAATTATTACTTTTTGGTCCATTTACAATGTTACTTGAAATTTGCATGCAAATTGATTCCGTGGTATTTGCATTGGGTCGACAAATTAACAAGCAAAAAGTATGCGAAAACAATTGATCTCCTTTGCGTAGGTCATAAAGTTTTGTAAAATATCATGCTCAAGGGGGGGGGTTAACCCCCCCTTGCGTACCGCCTTGACTGAGACCAAGTCTCGAGACTCCATCACTGGAAATAACGCACATGAAGCATTCGGTCATCGTCATACAGAATCAGCATTAGATAATGGGAGAAAAATAGAGATTGCAAAAAACAAAAGACAGTTGAAGTAGGCGGATTAAAATATTAGATGGAGATGCACATTCATCAACAACAGTATACAAATGTTTCCAAGTAAGGTATCAAATGTCTTGATAAACAAGACAACTTGATGAGAGCCAACACGTACGTTCCTGGGGATAATGGAAAATTCCATAGCCGTTGTGGATGTGTTCAGTTCCAGACTGTGTGTTTTTTGCATAATGGGTAGACACACATTGATGCGCAAAGGGAACGTAACAGTGTTTCTAACTGCACCTGCAGTAGAACACTGAGAAAAGATGATTCTCAGCTTATGTGGTGCACAATAAAATGATTCCACTTGCCTCTGAATGCCAATCTCATCCTTCTGTGAGACGTGAAATACAGTAAAACACCAAGATAGTTGACTTGTTTGGCAACCTTTTCAGGCCATTTGAAGAAGCAGCTGATGCGTCATGTGGTTTGTAGGGGGCAAACTACACCTGTTGTCTTATTACAATTAAAAACGATTTCATCTTCAACAGCATAACCACAGCAAATATTTAGAAGGTTTTGAAATTCACTGGTACTGGGACCAAACACAAATATTCATCATCAAATAGTAGGTAATTCCCAACCAAGGTTGTGCGCATGGGGGGGGGTTGAGGTTAAACCCCCCTTGAGCTTGATATTTTACAAAAACTTTATTACCTGCGCAAAGGAGATTAATTGTTTTCGTATTTTTGCTTGTTAATTTGTCGACTTAATGCAAATACCACGGAATGAATTTACACGCAAATTTCAAGGAACATTGCAAATGGGCCAAAAAGTAATAATTAGGTTTTGGTGGGAATCTGGGTTATTGTCTGCGTACAGAAACTATCACCACATTTGCAGACCTTTGGTCCACTGCCCATGTTTAAGATTGTGTTTCGCTATAGTCCACTTTATCCGAAACAATTGTGTTTATTTTGTCTGATATGGCTGATTAGCGCAAGCACTGACCGAATTGGCTGCATTACCAATTTCTGTAGCATACGAGCTCAAAAACAGCAGTTGCAACATAGATGTCTCAGCAAGGAAAAAGGAAAACTAAAAGTTTGCTAGACTTCTATACATAACAAAAAAAGAAAGTTTACTTGCGCACTTTATGCGCATTCTCAATTCTTGTGTAGTTTAGCAACTAGCAAGATTTGATCTTTCAAACAGGGGTATGCGCCAGCCAGTCCAGCCGCACTTTTTCTATGCTCGACTGCTCGCATTCGACAAGACATTAGCGCAGCCTTCTTTTCCAGTTGTAAATTGCACTGACGCACTGATGAGTGTGTTTTACACCCCTGCTTTAACGGGTACCCTGATATTTTTGCAGTTATGAACTGCTGTGTCGTAGCGTTGAGTGTATTGTACTCCGATAGCCTAACTTGGAGCGCTGAAAATTTATATTCAGTGCAATGAAACAAAGGGAGTGGATGCAGAAAAATATGCATATTGTATCAACAAAATTCGCCAAAACGTTGCTTTGGAAACATGACTATGACGTCAAATTGTGACGTCACAAACAGCGTACACCAAATACAAATGACCAACATATGCCACTAAATGAAACCACCCTGTAAAAAATTTCTGCGTACGCCACTGAATCGAACTGATGCGACACTCCAACGAGTCCAGCAAACTCGAATTTCATCGTCAATACCAAAAAGTGTCTCTAGTTTTAAACTTCTAATTTCAGTCAGTGCTGAAAATCTATACTCGCAAAACCATGTAGGCATCAATTGGAAAATATTTTTACAACTTTCGAGGTGATCACTGGAAAACATCCACTTGCTGTGGACAGCCGAAACTCACCTATATTCTTTTGGGCCAATATTGGTTGATAGAAAATGTTGTTTTGTAAATCAACGAACTGTTGTTTTTCTTCGGTGGATACATTGGTAGTTTATTTTTCCCGAAGGCTTGAATACCCATTTACAGTCACTTATGCCGAATTCGGGGACATGCTTTCGAAGTGGGAAGTGTAGATCAGTTAGTGTGTTCAATATTTATGGACATGGGCGTCAGAAGGGGGCATGGGTGTCGGAATAGGGTAAGGGACCCCTGAATTTTGAAAATTTTAGAAAAAAGGTTGTTTTCCTAGTTTCGAGTGCGAAAAAAACAAATTTCCCCACTTTTGGCTCCCTACAAAAATTTTTGAAAAAATTCACTGGTGGCCTCCCCTGGAAAAAATCCTTCCGACGCCCATGTTTATGGAATAATCCTAATCGTCAGCGGAGATTCAGCAACAGCAGGAAAAGCATCGACAATTTCGTTTGAAAATTTTCTCCTAATTAGCAAGTTTGCTTGTCAAATTAAGTAAATTTTTAAGTTGCTGTAATTATGTTTTCAGATGGACCTTGTAAGCTTCAATTTAACGTAGGGGCAGTGCGAGACTCATGGATCACGGGGACCGAAGAAAAACCTAAATTACTCCTCAGCTAGTGGCCATATTCTTTTGCTATCCGATTGTGAAAATTTTATTTGTGGTCAACAGTGTTGTCTGCAACAAGCTGCGTCGACCTGAAGAAAAAATTACGCACTTTTTTGTTTTTGAGGCATCACAGTAAAATATTTTGCAATTCCTTTGCCTTTGCCTGTCATAATTGCAATGTAGAAAGTTTCAAACGTTTCACAGGAAAGGTTAGCATTCAACGAACAATCTCTGAGAAAATTTGGACGAAAGGCTTGAGATACAGTGTAGAATCGTATACTTTATCAAAAATGGATGTTGATGGGACCCATGGAGTGTTCCATTGGTCACTCAGTTTGTAATTTATACATGGGTTTCGTTGTTTATTGCAAATGATGCCGACTTTCAAGAAAAGAAATACCAACAGAGGCGTATTTACTGCGAACAGCCTAAATAAAACATATCAAAAACAAAACATTGAAGTTGTAACAAGCGGCAAAACACTGGGCCGAAGCCTGAAATTTGCTCCTTACCAGGGCTGTTGAGGTGAGCGTTCTTGCCCAACGAGCGCTACGGCAATTCACTCAGTAGTCATGCGTCGAACACCCAGCCTTACAATAGAGAGGCGAACACTACACCACAGAGCTATCGCTGCTCCCCTAACAAATATTCGTTTCAATGCATACAATTTCTCAACTGCTGCGCGAGTCCCTTATGCCATGTGTTCGCCGCAGAGTCGTGCGTTTTTCTATTTTTGACAAAGGTTGAGAGCAGGCAACATAATTATTTGTTGGAGCGCAGGGGCGGATCCACAGGGTCGCTATCGCCCCCCTAAAATCTACGAAAGTAACTTTATTCGCCATGATTTTGTACAAATTGGAAAACAGCATTCGCGACATAAGGTCATTTTGCCGTCCATTGATTTGCCAGAGCAGTGTTGTGAAGTATACTTCATCTCTTCTACAGTAGTGAACCCATAATGAGAATTGACTACCAAATATTACTAAAATCGCCTCCCTAACTTTACTGTTTGAGCAGGAGCTGATTTCAGAAGTTTCAGCACCAAAGAGCAGTGAATGAGAAACTGTTAAGTCTATACAGGGTGTCCACAAAGACTGGATACATATGGGTTTTCAGTATCTGTTTTGTTTAGGTTATTTTTCTTCTCGATAGGTTTATTTATTTAAATGATGATGACTCTGTCCAAAGAAGGACGAATAGAGTTGGTACTGTTAATTGGACGAGAAGGTGGTCTTATGTACTCAAAACTTTATATACACCTTGTGTATAACGGATTTGATGACTCTCAAGTTTTTTTATTCCGAAAAAAGCAGATTACGCAGTATATCAAACAGAAACCGCACGATGATAGATGCACAGTTGTGTTTATTAACTGAAGACAAAGTGTGCGTCAATTGAGTTGTCTAATCACAACTGCATGTTAACCGACGGACATCAGAAAAAGTAGACAGTGTTTGTGCTTGCATGATCTTTCTATCATGCTAGTAAAAGCGAATTGTCTAAAAACTTATTTCATTTCAGAATGGTTTAAATTACGAACCAGTGAAATTGGTTCAATATCAAGAAACTGAACTGACCGACATTAAAAAATTAAGCAGCCCAAAATTTTGTGATGTGACACAAAAAATCGCTACCGTTTACATCTGAGCCACACAAATATAAGAAAGGGATTTGGTGAATCGTCACAGAAGTAGAAAATAACAAGACGAACAAAAATAACGGAAGTGCTCTTTACACAAATCAAAACGTTTGTTTGCGTTGTTCATCGCGTAGGAAATCTAGCGCTCAGCCAAAAGCACGCACAGACGTTTCTCTCGTAGTCAAGCTATTGAGAAACTAATTCAGGTGTGAACAACAGCGATTGAAAAAATGCCATGAGTGAATCGATAACTTTTCAAGCTTGACTGACACGAATGGCAAATCTTTTCATTCGTGTTCACATTTCAATTTATCTCGAAAGAAATGTTTAATTGCACCGCAGAGCAACCTACCTCAGACTGGCACCAGCCTATAACTGACAGCTGCAAGAGACCAAAATTGTCTTAACATAAATGCATGATAATTGCTAAGTACCTGAACAAAACGCGTAGCAATAAAAGGGTCCCGTGTTTGCCAAAGAGGTATAAAAATGCAGCAACTCAATTGGCTCAGGGCTAATGTTCAAAATATGATAAATAAATAAATATCAACTGTTTGCTCTTCCAAGAAATAACATTAAGTTACAGAACCTGGAAAGTGTTAGCGTAAGACCAGTTTTCAGCTAAAATCCAAACGATAGTAAACCAGACTCAGAAAGCATCAATGATGGCAAGCCAGGGCCGAAAATAATCATTGGCTTATTTCGCATCTGCAAAAGAGAGAAACATAATCTCAAAAAAGACAACGCGCAAAATACAATTCACATGCGAAACAACGAATCAAAAGAATAATAATAATAACATAAACACGCACACACACGAAAAAATGCAAACAACCAATGACTATCTGAAAAAGTGGGTGTTCAGACAAAAAGAAACATGTATGCTTACACACGAGCACAGACGGGTCCCTGAGGAAATCCGTATGTCCAGATAGTAATGTTTTGGTTAACTCTTCGTAGTACCCCAGGCGCTCAACAGTAAGGCTTAAAGATATGGAATATGATTTACTACGTCAGGTTGAGGAAAATTTTACATCACAACAATTTATAACCCAACTATCTGTTTCCGCAATGAATACCAAACGAAAAGTTTGTACAAAGGATGCGACGGCGAGGTTTGTCCGGGATGTGTATACATCGCCTTGCACAACTACTTCAACACCCGCTTCGCTGCAGGTAGCAGTGAACGACTTCGAGCAAAGCAGTACGTCATCATCACGTACGATGGCTTGCAGTTCTCGGAAAGCCGACTCATTCCCACAGTAATCATCAATCGTTACTTGGTTTGTGTTCGCGTCATTCCGCGTTATAGTTAATGAGCAGTCCGGCGAAAAGTGACCTGGACCAAGGTCGGAGGGAGCGCCGGGCATTAGAACAGGGGCGTTCAACGCGCCATAGAAAAACTTCACGAAATCGCCGGCAAGTCTATCGGTTGTGCTTGAATCCATAAATTTCTCGGGTGACTGAAATTGTGAGGGTTGCAATGCCAGCAAGGGTTGGCCCAGCTGCCAAGTACAATGAAACCTTGAGTTAGAATTCCCGTTGCGTACAAAAACAGAAAAATAATTGAGGTTGTTCAAAAAGAGCTGATGAAAAAGTGTACAACGTCGCAATCAGCATCAATGCATTTGACATTGGTCTCTTTCATTTACTGTCCTCAAATGGACAGAGAAAATCTAAAGCTTAGTCAAATAATAATAGAACAAGCAAATTCTGGCATCAAAACCATAACCTTATCTTATAATTTAATTAAGGCACCTCAGTTGGTGAAGAAGGTGGTTGATTTTTCAACTGGTTCCAATATGCTAATGTCGTTCGTACTAGTGCTTCTTTATTACTTTTTGGAGAAGCTCGTACACCCTGAAACAAACATAGATTCGTGCGCAGCCGTTACGGTGAACAAGATGTAAGATCGAAAAAAGTGGAAGTGCAATACATGGGGTTGGTATAGGCTCGTCAGTGGCGTAACTTTCGGGGGCAGAGGGGCGAAACGCCCCTCCCTGGCAATCCAAACGTAAAACCGGGCCCCACTTAGCTTATATTTTGGTTTTAGCATTCTTTTGGTTTTCAGTAGGTCGTTGTTCTTTTGCCTTTATCGGAGGATTATCCGGCGATTTAGAGTTTCAGCATATCCATGCACATTCGGATTCACCATAATTTCTCAAGTTTTTTTTTAGTGTTGGCTAGTGGGCCTCAACAGTGGCCAGAGGGCCCCTTCAGCTAAGTTTTTCCCCTGGCTGAAACCTCTAGTTACGTCATTGGATATCGTGAGAAATAAACAGTGGGCTACTTAGCATGAATGAAGTGGTTGATGATATCAAAGTGCCTAATTTTTTAAATTTAACAATATCAATGAAACCCAACAGCTGAAACAAAAAAATCGTTGCACATTTTATGAGGTATATCTATGACAGTTGGATTATTATCAATTGCTTGGACATGTCTCCTCGATTTACGAACATTGACAAGGGCCAGGGTTTTGAAGAATCAGCATCGGCAAATGACGACACCGCAACGCCTTTTTCGGGGGTATAGCGCAAATACCCTCAATTTCCAAGTGTTTTCTGAATATGTGAAGCTGTTTTCGAAACTCTTCATTTAAAACTATTTCTGCTAATATCAAAACTGGAAAAAATGTGCGCATGCTGTTCTCTACTTCCAGCGTGTGATCAATGACATCATTTCCGCCTATAACTGCAAAGGAACTTTTGCTTATCTTGACGATAGTACGGTGTGCGGAAAAACTCCACAAGAGCATGAAGAGAACTTAAAAACCATTCTGAAAGCTGTTAAAAACGGCCAGCTCACTCTCAACGAGGGCAAACGCATGTCTGGCAAAGACACTATCGTTTTGTTAGGGAATCGAATCTCTAAAAGAGTTTTGCAACCTGACTGAGTGAAGCCTGTACTGGAGATGCCAGTCCAAAAGTTTGTGTGTTACGCGCAGTGAATGCCTGCTTATTCTGAAAAGGTGAAACTACTGGTCGTCGCGAAAGAGTTTCCACGAAACGACGAGGCATCCCGAACTTTTAAAAAGTCGAAGGAAGACCTTGCTGCAGCTTCGCTCGGAGTAATGGAAAAATGACTTCCGCTTCTCCTGGAAACTGGCACATCTGAAAACGCAATTTCTACAGTGCTAAATCATCAAAATTGCCCAGTAGCTTCCTTCTCCGCGGTGTTAAGCAAGAATGAAGTTTGCCGTGCCAGCGTAGAAAAAGAACCATTGGCTATTGTCAAAGCCGTCAGAAGTGGGAGAGCATTTTCTCACTGGACGCCACTTTGCAATTGTAATTGATCCAAGATCTGTTTCGTTTGTGCACGATACCAAAAATCACGGTAAATTTTTAAATGCAACAATGTTGCGATGGCGCATTGAACTTGCCCGATTCGATGTTGACATCGTTTATCGCTCTGCGGAAAACAACTGTGCACCAGATGCGTTGTCTAGAGCTTTTTGCGGCAGCATGCACAAAAGTACTCTTAATGAATACATGAATCTTTGTGTTATCCGGGCATCACTCGCTTGTTTCTTTTTGTCCGTTCAAAGAATTTACCTTACTCCCTGGAAGATGTCCGTAGAACAGTAAAGCAATTCAGCAGTGTCGCGTGTGCGCAGAAATTAAACCCAGCTTCTATGAAACGGCATCTGCTCAACTCAAGAGCAAAGCGTAGATATTAAAGGACCGTTGTGATCGTCGGCTAAAAATCATATTTGCTCACTGTCGCCGACGAGTATTCACGTTCTCCATTTACATTTTCTTGTTTTAACACTGATGCTATAACCGTATTTCCTGTTTAAATCAATTTTTTGATACATTTGGATTGCCTGCCTACCTTCATTCCGACGAGGCCCCGCATTTATGTCGCATGAACTTACTTCGTACTTGCACATTTGTGGCATTGCATGCAGTAAAATCTCTATCTATAGCGCCCTAGGCGGTGGTCAGTGCGAGCGTTATAACGGGGTCATATGGTCGGTTGTGAAACTTGCATTGAAATCTCATAATTTAGACGTTTCACAATGGGAAGGGTGTTGCCACTGGCCAGACGCTCTTCATTCGATTCGTTCCTTGCTTTGCAACGCTGCGAACGAAACTCCTCATAGGCGCATGTTTACATTTTAGTGACGTTCCTCATTTAGCGATCAGTTCCGACATTGTTGAATTTGCCTGGTTCTGTGCACTTAGAAGTACTACCTTTAGCGAAATACGATCCTGATGAAGTGGAGGAGGTTGAACTTAATCACGCTACTCCCAATTATGCTTTAGTCCGTTTTCCTACAGGTAGAGAAGCGACCGTGTCTTTGCGGGCCATTGCTCGGTCCTCTGGTATTCAGAACGAAAATGTGTCCTTGAACAACCTGCAACAACCGACAGTGAAGTATCAGAAGTTGCTTCTTGTGACAATGGTGTTTCTCGCAATGTCGTATCGAATCATGCTGCTGATCACGTTGCTGACGATGAAACTGTTTTTCCCAGCGATCTTCCTAGCAATGTTGATGACACCGTGATTACAGAAATCCCACAATACCACTAGCATCTCCTCCTACAGTGCAGAGAGTATTTAACTTAAATTTATCCTTACGAAAGCGAATGCAACGTTATAACACTCGCACAAACTCGATAATTAAGTAACTGATTTTACGCGTTATGCAACAGGTTTATTGCCGTTGGCTAACAACTATGCCTGCATACAATGCTAAGTTCGCTTTGTTATGAAAACGACGAATTTCTTGTCCCTATCAAATAAGATATGCTTTTATTTCCTTTTAAGCGCAAGTTAGGAGCCGCTAAAACGCCATCGTCGTAAGAAGTTGTCTTCACCATGGAAGATATCTACGAAGCTCTTGAATGGGTTGTACGAGCAGCAGTCCGAATTTTGTCAACAACCTTGAATTTCTTTTGTCTTTCACGCAGATTTAAATGTGAAATACATAAAATGTGGATCAACTGCTGGCTGGTTTTCATTGTTTCTGCTCTGGTTAGTGACAGCTAATGCGAAATCTGTCTCAAAATTTTCCAATTATTTTGCTTAGTCTTGTTGCAGGCCTTATTGAAAANGTGACTTTACTGAACAAGGCCGCATGAGGCCCGCGAAAGCTTTTNTTGCGGCTCGCGAGGGCTTTCTCAATTGTAGAAAATGTTGCAAAAGCTCGGCCTCGAATAAGTAATTGTCGTTNCAGAATTTCTTCAATACTACAACGAAATCTCTACATCGAAATGAAATAGACTTTTGCGTCCCGCGGTAAATTAATGTTGATAATTTGGTCCTTCGAGCTTTCTGAGTCGTGCAGGCCTGATTTAGATGCCTTTAGTCAACAAGCGAAAAGCGAATAATGTGCCTACCTATCTGCAAACGTATTTCCGTTCCCAAGCATGATTCATGACATCGGCTGATAATTCTTTTCCGTAATACATGTTTGGACGCCTTGTTCTCAACATTCTTAAATTCTGCGATACCATTGCAGTGCTGCACTAGTTTATAACTTTTGACTCATTTCCTTTCTACCTTTTAAGAGTATTTGTAAATATGTGAAAACAGCAAATGTTCAATGTGACAACGTTGCCTGCAACACATTTTGCTTCAATAAACCATATGACCAAACTGTATACCCAGAGCAAAACTTCCACCGTATTTGCTGCTATAAACTGTTTCCTTTACAGTATGAGCAGCTTCGTCCTTGGGAGGTCTGCAGTCTAAATGACCCCTGGTCTTTCGCAGCCTCCCACTGCCCCCATGCATTTTATAAATCGGGTGTATTTGGAAGTTATCGCAGCTCTACATGATAATAATCGTGCATGATGGCGTCATTCATGCATGTGTTTCATCAAAGTAAATGTATTAGCGCCATCAAGCGTATAATTTTCTACTACGGCCGCGCAAGTATATTTCCTCTGTTCTTTCATGTATTTGTGTTTCTTGTTACTGCGATGCATGCTTAAGTCTAGCGCGTTGCGTGTTGGAGTGAAGACGTTACACAATAGAATACAATTATTATGTTTTTCCCTCCTTGGGATGCCCGAAGCGGTCGCCCCGTCCTGCACACCCGAGCTGTCTGGTATTATTGAAATTGAGCACGTTTTGCAAGTTGAACCATTTAATCGAAAACGTAGGTAACTCTTTGACTTCAAACGTCACAATAGGCTCTCTTTTGTAATTACGTGTTAGAGATCATTGCGACATGGAAATTGCCACGTGACCTACCACTTCATGAACAATATGCAATGACTAAAGGCATTTTAAAGCAGGCAGGGGACTCTTGTCGCTATAAGTCTCGCAAAAAAAACTTTTTATGAAATAATCATGGAGATCAATCAGCCGTAAAGATGACCAACCGTCCGATTTGCAGTTGTTTTGCTAAATGCTGAGAGAGAAGTAATAAAATAAAACTCAATGAGTGATTGAACCATTTCCATAATCTACATGTACAGTACAACCCCAATAGAATCATGTTGCACAGTGAAGGAGCCGTAGCAGAGCAAACAAAAAAGCACATTAACTCAACATTTTGATTGAAATCTTGCTTCAAGCAGCACTTGCTTTGATTTGGGATGTAAACTCTCAATAGAACGTTCCAGTCAGAAGAACTTTTGTTCCAAAATATGGCTCCCTGATCAGCGAACAACATTACCGATAAATAGCTGCACGCAATTGCTCACTGCAACCACCTGAGAACAATCCTGGCAAAAAATCATGTATTATCTCCCCATAAAATTGTAATGGCTTTGCCTTTGCTCAATAAATCTGGTTTAGATCTGAAGTTTTACTCCCAGAATGACATCAATTTCTTCATCGTTTTAAGCGAGTTCTTTCAATGCACTGCTGGGCCGCACTAGATCTCAGGGCAGGTGTTGCGCAGCCATTCGAATGTTTCGTCGTCCAGAACCGGCAGACCATGTGCTCCATGGAAAGGTCGATGGATTGAACAATGAAGGACAACATGGTCAACGGTCTGTTCTTCTGCGCCACATTCACAAGCCGCAGAAGGGCCTTATAATGAATATCACGGCCAAAGCAAATGATACAAATGACATATTGCAAACGTTTCGATAACTCCTGTTATCATCAT
>JGI24022J15233_10007875_pt1 | contig 11813 bp, 6 predicted proteins | sample Ectturendosymbi2_FD_15233 | JGI IMG/M metagenome (IMG submission 15233)
TAGACACAATTCTTGAGTAGACTGAAAGCAAAGTTTCAGATGCTTGTGAAAAAATTGTTGTTTTTTGGGTTGTTTCATGACGAATATTTAAAATATTTCAGTGTGGGTGGAAACAAACTTTAACAAGACTGGTAATTGATATGAAGTAAAGAAAGAATGAACTTCTTTTAAATAACTATGTCCGTGGTTCCTAACCTTTTACATAACGTCCTCTGCCCATTTTCGAACTTTTCATTCTTCCCGTGTAACCAAAAAAGTTGTAGAAATGACTGAATTAAGTATGATTTAAGTGAACTTAGATAACAATGTGATTGTTTGACAAGGAGACTAAATTTGTGATGCCACATGCAAATATGAAATGGATATTTCTCTCCTGAAATTATGAAATTGTTCACCAGGGAGGAGTTCGAACCCGGTTGATAAACACTGAACTAGACAAAAAGTTGGTAGCACTCTGCCAGAAAAGTCGGCGAGGCTTTGTCTATGTATGGGATATCAGCAAACTTAGCGAATGCATTTTCTGTAACTTCTACCCGACTTTCGTTTCAGCGTTCCACCAGGTTGTTAATTTTTTAACTGCAGTCATACCTTGCTGGCCATGCTTTGGTTTGCGAGGCATATGCCACGATATGTAATTCTTAATTGGCAAAATGAAGAAGTGTTGCCTACTGTGGCTTAAATAAACGTTCAGGTTTGCTGTCTGCAAATGGGTTTTTAAATTTTTGCTCAGATTTATATTAAAAAACTAGGCTTAATTCGGTTTTCATTTCTGCGGTAGTGGCCTGGATTTTGCGTCTTTACTGTTTGTCAACACAACACACCAAAAAAGTAAGGATGTGTTTAGATTAAAACCCAAATAACAAGCTGGCTAAAGCTTGTTGCAGTAACTTTACGATGACACGCCAGAGCTTTCGCCCTATCTACCGGATCTTTTTTTAACATGGCAAACATAACACGGTATTGTATAGCGTTTCGCTGGAAATCATTATACCACTATGCACGCGACACTCTTTTACATTTTATTTCCTAGAGATGCTTTGTTATCTACTGGAGGTGGGGACAGTACTTACGTGAACCCGTGGTTTGTCAGTGAAGATCAGGCTGCGAATCTCACCACCGACGAGTTTCGGCGCATGCAAGAAGAAGTCATAAAAGGTACACCGATTCGTCGTGCGAAAGTTATGGAAAATATGCAACAGAACTGAACTTTTACCGTAGACATTGCAATCTGGGTCAACAAACGAATAAAAGCTCGGTGGTGTTATTTATTTTTTTAAGAGGAAACTGAAAACGCTTTAAATGTCGCTCGATTTTATCTGACGTAAAAAGAAAATTTCAGATGATTAAAAAAACTGCGAAGCGATCGAAATACTGCTGAACGTGTTCTTGCTTTGAATTCGGGTTCGACAAACTTTTCGGGCGAAAGTAACTCGTACGGATGCGTAGCGGCCAAGTTCGTTTCTCTGTGAAACAAAGTGACGTACGCTCTGCTCGGAGATAATTGTTTAGAAATTCTTCTTTGGTGAATGGTTAGTGTCAAGCTAAACACCGGCGAAGATCGCTTTTCGTTTAGTACTGTTTTCTTTCCCGAGTTTTGCGAGAAAATGAGCTTTATTTGAAACAAAAGCAGACACTAACTGTCAAGCAAACTTTTTTTGCCTGGATTCACTTCGTGATCGCCCTCCTTTGGCACCTCTCACGTTTCAGGCGAATGTCGTGAAAAAGAAGCCACCTTGTCGAAAATGTAACTCAAGGCGACCCTGCCCTTATTTTCACTTCGCCCGGTGTCAAGCGAAATTTCTGACCTATTATTGTTTGCCAAGTATTTTGCTTCTCAGAGTAAAGGAATAAAGTTTTTTTTTTGATGTGTTGTGTAAATTAAAATTTTTTGGTTAGATGTCAGATGCCCACAACAAGCTACAGTACGGGAATAACTACCACTGAAAAATATTGGACTTAGTCTTGAGACCTCAATTATTTTTCTTTTTCTAACCCTAACCCGACACACCTAAACACCAAACCGTAAACCCTAATGATCAGTTTTCTCGGCGTATTTAATATGTAGAATATTACTCTGTGCATGCGCACTTGGCGTGAAGTCAGAATTTTCGCTTGACAGGTTTTACTTGATTTTTGCGCTTTATTGTTTAGAACAGGACGCTGGACTCGACGCACTCGCTGAAGCTCTCAATCGTCAGAAAAACATTGGCCTCAGTATCGGGACGGAAGCTGCTAACCAGTCAGGTGAGTCGGAGGAGTCCGGGTGAGCGGCTTGTGTTCGTCGATCGTAGCAAGTCCGTTGTCATCGCCAATGGCATAAAAAAGAAATAGGAAAACTTTGCGTCAGCGAAGCTGCAAAGTCCATCGTACCGGTGACTTTAGTCTGATACCGAATCTTCTGTCAATCTAATAAAAATGCGTTGGTGGTTCGTGCTATGTTTGCTTGACGTGTCGTTCTTTTTGTTCCATTACCATGTAATTTACTTAAATACCAAACGAAGAAATTTTGGTAGTTTGTGATTTCGTAAACCCTCTGCATCTATATCTTGTGACCCATGTTGAACTGTGTGGTCAACAGCTTCTGATCCGGCTGTTTCTTGAAATCCCATCGCTTGTGTCAGGTGTTTGTTTTTGGTGCATTTTCAAACATCAATTGACTTTAGTTACAAAATTATTAAGTCTATTCATTTTCGAAATGAGTATCAATCTCGTACGACTTCTAATCGTTCAAAAGTGTGTTCAAACGAATTATCACAGCTCACTTGTAAGGAGTAAAGTCAATGTCAGAGTCGAAAAAAGTGTTGCTAAGTCATAGAAAATGTTCATTTGGCATGTACACTGCTCAAATTCAGAACTGATTAATTGTTGTTTTGGCTTTAGAAAAAGACTTTGTGTTGAATTGGCAATGTGGAAACTTCAAAACTACGTTCATCTTTTTTCCACAATCCAGTCATTAAAAAGAATGTCGTGCAAGAATGCACATCCATTACCCAGGGTAGTTGCAATAATAATAATAATGTAATTTTCCTACTTACAGCCACAGCCACTGCCGGATCCAGACTTGGAGTTGGTGGGAGGGGTAGTCGAAAATGAGAGTGCCAAAATGCATTAATGAAAGTCAACTTCAACGTTTGAAATCTTGAACACCGGCATACTTAAGTCTCACACGCAAAGCTTTGTTATTTTTTCTTTAAAAAACTAAAGAGCACAATAAGGCCATCCTCTTCGAACCGAGGTATCACCAAAACCGGTTCACACTAACGCACTATTACACTGTCTGCCCAGGTTTTATATTCTCTTGCCCTGCAATTTTACAAACACTGCCGTTATTCCCGTATGGTATGCTGTATAAAGCAGAGTTGTAAACGGACCTCATTTTGAAGCCCGAACCCGTCCCGAGCCCGAAATCACAAGCCCAAACTTTGCCCGAGTCCTATATTTATTTTTGGAGCCCGATTTAGGCCCGGAAGCCAAATTTCCCGAGTGAGTCAAGATATGCGAAACTGCGGGGTGTCAAGAAACGTAGTGTACGGGTATATCTGCAGGTACACGGTGTTATCACACCCAAAGTAACAACTACTGTACCTTGACCAGAACATTGGCTGAAACGAGCACAAACTTAGCTTATCAGTACTGCGGAATGCAATGTTTCTCAAGAAATAAAGAAACTGTCATGAAATTATCCACGATGGCGCTATAGGCATAAAAGAAACTATCTAGGATAGCGCTATGGGCATGAAAAGCTGGTTTTGTAGGCCATCGTTTCCAAGAATCGCGTGACCGATTGATCTCTTCGACAATTCCTTCGCGTGCTAATTTCCTCTCCGGTGTCGCCTTCTCAAAAAGAGTGTGGGCTATTCCAAGCAGAGAACAAAAGAACGCAGCCGTGCTTGCAAATCGAATTAACTGAAGAAAAATCACAGTCACTGCACTCACAGAAGTCGCCGCGGTGAGCACAACAAATGCACGTCACCAAAGAAAAAATCGTTACGCTGATTGTTCCAAAAAAAGTTTTGTATGCAGGCCGGAAATCGGCCCGATACATTTTGACAAACTTAAACCCGAACCCAGCCCGGTACGACTTGCAACTCTGGTATAAAGAGGCGCTAATTCAGGGCATTGCGGTCGCTTTTAGCAGGCAGGAAATTGCACCGAACTTTCCCCTGGTGCGGCCATTTCATGGAATCGTGATTAATAGGGCCATTTAAAGTGATAAAAGTCGTATTTTTTCTGTGCTTCAGGAAGCTATGAAACGAATTTTAAAACAAAAATCGCACTCCTGCGATGTCTATAACAAGAGTTATAAAGTCATAAAAAGTCATATTTTCCATGTTAGGTCATAAAGTCATATTTTGCATATTTTTAACCTAATTCAATAAGGAAACCGTTGAAACCCATCTCAAAATGTCAGGTGATACTATTATATTGCTAAGTCTAAGCTGCATCCTACAAATTGAACCGACTTGGTCACCCTGCGAATGTTGGTAAAGACGTTGGTGAACCAAGTTGTTTGGATGAAATGTAATGCAGTGCCTAAAATGCATGTTCTTGCTGACCCAAAGAAACAAGCCAATCTCCATGCATGCTTGCAATTTGTTTCAAAGTTCAAACCACACTATATGTTTTGCTCATGTTTTGAGCTGTTTATTTTAGTGGGACTTCAACAAACCATGGGGCTACCATCCCTTTTGCCTATTTTCGCTGGTAATGCTTCTTTTTACAGTAGTTCTATATGTTGTAGCTCAGTCATTTTTGTTTGGTCATATAAAGTCATATTTTCTGAAAAATAAAGTAAAATAACCAAATTTTTAGGTCATAAAATGGCCCTAACGATTAAACTTTACCCAGCCGTGTTTCCTAATGCTGTTCCTGTGTGCTGCGGATATCCACATCAAACATCCACTTTTGGCTGAAAAAGGAAAAATCAGTTTCGAAGTTGTTTGAGAAAGTTTTCTGTCATCTCTAAGTCCCAGGCGTACTTAGGAATTTAGCTGTCAGGAAATATACAGTAATAACTACTAGAGTGTGCAAACAAGAAACAGCGTTAAATATACCTCATTGCGTCTGGAGACGAAAATCAAGGAGCCTTTGACACCTAAAATCAAGTTAAAGATAAATAAAAGCAGTTTTTTAAAGGCGTTTTAGGGACCCGATTCGGGTCCCTATAATCAGAGAAAATTATCATCGGGTCCCTAGAATCAGAAAAATCGGGTCCCTAGAATCAGAGAAACCGGGTCCCTACAAGTCAATACCGGGTATCTAATATTTTCCTTAAAAAAAACCTGAATAAAAGTATAAAATGTTGGGCAAAAATTTCCAAAAACATTTTGAATTTTGTTGAAAATAATATAACGACACCATTTGCCATTATCAAAAGTGCTTGCATCTTTAAAATGAGACTTGTGGATTGTAGCATCGACGTAAAATCAGCTCCACCGCTCCCTTTATATCTGTAAGCAATTACTTCACATCAGTTTTCTCAGCCGGGGCCACCCAGGGGGAGTCACGAGCAGACCCGTCTAGCGTGGAGAAATAATTTATTGAAGGGCAGAGGGCCATGGGTGTTAAGGGTTTTGGTGGGGGAGCCACGAACCATGAAAAGTTGAGTGTGGGATTGTTTTAAATACCGAAAACGTTTGTTATCGTTCGATTGTATTATTACTGTCAACAACAAAACTTTGTGTGGACAAAAGTGGGAGCCCTAGGATTGCCTAAAAATGGTGAAAACTGGTAGGTATTGGAAAACGGTACCAGTTTTACCGACGGCAACGGGCGATTACACCAAGGGGTACGAATGCATGATATAACTCGGTTTGAGGAGCGTTTTTGGTTGCTTAGAAACCGTAACAACATTTTAATTATCACGTACAATTTAACACCTGGCCGAAAATCCGGACATTGGCAGAACTTGAAGCAAACTCTTCACACTCCCTTAACGAAAAATCTTCATGTTATTCAAGGATTCCCCGTTTATTGCTGTTTGAAGGACCTTTCGCGTCTGTTGTTTTTTCTGTGATTCAGCAGGTTCGACTGTCACTCAACCGGGCCTAAATTTTGACCAAGCGTAACAAAGCCAACCGGAGGTCGACACACACACGACAATACCCCGTTTGCCGACTTCGTTGTGCACGGGATACAGTTTCAGTCCTAAAACAACGCTGCTGTCTTTACTCAGAATTAGACGTCTCTTCGTCGCTGGTTTCCAGGAAAAAAAGCGGGGTCACGACTGTTCACCCAAAGTGCACTCTTACTCCCATATCACTCCCAAATCACAGAATCTTCAATTTATAGCTTCAACACCACTGTTCTCTGTTCACGCTTTGCAGTACAACAAATAAATTTTTTTAAAAGGTTTAAAGACTCAACCAATTCCTCCAACAAAAATATACCAAAACTATACCAAAATTTTTATATATACCAAAGCAAAAACTCATATACCAAACGCACTGAAAGTATACCAAATTTTCGAATTTGTTATATATATGTATATACCAGTTGGCAACACTGGTACTGTGTATGGAAACGCTGTAGAGTTGAAGAGGTAGAGGAGTTTTATTGAAGAAATGCTTTGCTTTAATCTTTTTCTTATCAAGCTGTCCATGAAGGCCTATAAACATTTTTCTTCTTACACTCGCGGATTTCGTACGAAAATCCGTCTCGGTGTGACGATAGTACTAACGATAGTACTGCGACGATAGTACTGGTTTGCTGTTTATGAGCATGAGGGGGCAAATACATTTAATACTACGCATTATCAAAAATCATAAAAATGTCCGACTCACGTGAATCTCTTCAATGACTAAGTTTTAAAATATGCGAAAGCAAGTCAAACCTGGACTTTCTCTTTTAGTTTCATGATAACATTCACAGCACTAGTTTTAATCTAAGCTAAGCTTTACTTCCAAAATTTTGTTTGTTTCGTTTCTTACATCAAATGTTCTACATCCATCCGGACGACACGATCCCTGCGCAGGGGTTGTAACCAGGCCCGTAGCCACGGGGGGCATTCGGGGACAAGTCCCCTCCAAATTTATTTTGTGCCCCCCAAATTTTATTGAACCCGGAAAAATTTGTTTTAATACATGCAATAAGAACAAAAATGTTGCCCCTCTAAAATGTATTTTCCCCCAAACCTTAAAACCTGGCTACGGGCCTGGGTGTAACGGCACGTCCATCACATATACTGGTGATGGCAAAGCATATTCTGTACCATTGCCCGATATACTGTCTTCCAAATGGCATTCGGTGGAATCGATGTACTGGATAGTGCCACTTGCTGTAGCAGCCCCTTTGATATCTCGTTCCTGCTTCTTCAGACGCTTGAAGCTTGCTTGTATGATTACTGGCACTGAGATCTGGGTGCCAATACTTCTTCCACGCATCATATGGTTCAACATCGTAGTATGGTCACGTGCTACGTTGTAATTACGCAGCTATAACTAAGAGTGCAAATGGGTTTGTCGATTGGTTAGGACAGTCCGTTTGATGGTTAAAGACAATCAGTTTTGTCACGATGAATCTGTGGTGATGAAAACTGGAAATGTTTTAGCGTTGCATGTTTTGTACGTATGCAAAGGTGGCTCTAAAACTTGCTGGTGTCTGAAGGATTTCGCGCTAAAAGCATGGCTCTAATTTGTTATTATTTAAAAAAGCTTGGCTGCTTTACATAAGGTTAAAAGTATAGGTTCTTAAAGCTGAGTGCATCTAATGTTACGTGCATCTGTGCATGTTTTCTTTTTTTTCATAGTAAGAAGCCTTTGTTGATGTGTAAAGGTGGTTGGGTATTGAATACCAACTTGCGTTTCACTTTGTTTTCGTGTGAAAGTCGTTTTACTGCAAAATTTTTGTTGTAAAGCATTTAGAGAAGCGGCTGTCAGGGAAATGTTTTTAATCTTCGTGTTAGAGGTTTTGCCTTGTCTCTCTTTGTTAGTTAGAAATTTTGTCATTTTTGATTCTATATACTAACGGAAAGGTGTATTTCACCGTAATTTTGTGTGAGAGCATCCTACCCCACGTTCGTGGGGCAACATCAGCATATTGACTACTGCTTATCTCAGCGTAAATCTCAGAGAAAAGCACAGATATCCAGATGCAGGTTTTGGTAGGTTTCTTGCAAAGTTATTAGACTACAAAAACCTCGTTTGAAATACTTTTTACCGGTAGATACATTCATTAAACGGGAAGCAACTTTTCCACATTTTTTCAAAAAAAGTTAGTGTACTAATTCTGGAGACAAAAGGGTCTCAAGGAAGATTTCGTTCATATTGTATCTTTGAAAGAACTTACAAAGTTCCTAAGCCTATTTTGACCGCCATATAAAACTTGAACGCCGGTCTTGTATTTTAGATCTTAATAGCGATCATTTGTAGCGGCTTGGCTTTGGCAAAGGATGTGGTCACGCGTGTTTCTCGCATACATCCAAACATAAATACAGCCCAGTTACAATAAACGCAACTGAGGCTTGCTGCACGTGTGGCAAGGCTTTGTTGCGTCACTACCTGCTGTACGGTCAGCCTGACCTCGACCTTGTTTACGGCCTACCCGTCGATATCGCTTGTAACGCGTGGAAGGCCTGACTTTCATAATGCGCTTGTTGCGTAAGCCGCTCTGCATAAATTCAAGCCATAATTCGTTTTTGGAATTAGTTCTGGTTGTTGTTGCCGCTTTTCAGCTGTTGCCGATGTTTTAAGGAAAAATATGTGCAAACCCAACAAACGCTGTTTTCATGAAAACACAAAATGGCATGCTTTGTCCTGGTAACTCTCAACCTTTTGATGGGAAGAAATGTTCGTTAACACTGAACGATTGCACTGTTCTCGCTTTGCTCTTTTGGCGGTGACCTCGGTGGGGGGAAGCTGCGGATATTGAAAACTTACCACGAAGGGCCCGACTGACACCGTGTTTTGGGAGACTATGCGATTATTGTACTTCTGCGAGGCATTAGAAATACACTGACTACCTGATCGGTGTTCGCTCTTTGCTACCCTCGGCTGTGACATGACAACGTAGCATGAAGATGCGCTCGGTTCCCATAAAAAAACTTGGCTATAATTCGAGTCTTCCCTACTTTGATCCAGACTCGTGCCGTAGATCAGCGACCAGACGAGTCCCTCGTGTTTTACGAAGTAGCATAAAACTAGATGGGCTTTTCTGTTTTCTCCAGCTTTGGTGAATCGAAACTTTGTTTGTTCCCAAGGACGAGTGCACCAGCTAAATTATTAAACGGCAGCGTGTTATTTACCTTTATTGTTTGTTTGCAACTTCCGGAACATGCGGATAGTTTGCTCGAATCTACAATACAAGCTGAAATTATCATACGCTTTTTCTATTCATTTCGCCCGAGTGCTTTCTAAAACGCTGTTGCACTTTATCGACCATATCGTAGTCCTTTTTTCGAAGAATTAATCGACGACATAACTGTGCGGATGACTTCCACTGAATCCCGCATTCAGAAACAAAGTGACGGAATCGCGAGAATCAGCAAAAAGTCTTCTACGTGTGGTGAGCATGACGTTTCATAGTTTCATGCACGTTCTGTTGCATCATAAACACTGTACCAGCAACAAACACTCCAGCGTTCTCGTCAAGCCCTATGCACTTCTCCCGTAACCTTGTAATCTTTCAAGAACCTCCGGTCACGTGAGGTTTCTCGAAGCGTTTGGAGCGATGCAGAATTTTTTTCGAGCGTCATGAATGCTACCAATCACAGGACCGGCCGATACGCAGTAACATAATGTTGTAAGCCGAATCGCCAGTGATGAACAAGTTTAGGACATAACGTGATCAGATCAAATTTCATTGACATATTTAGTGAACGTTGACTTTCCAACCATCAGACAATTGTTGGCAAATGTCATTTTTTGGATATTGGAATATCAATATCTAAAAAAAACGCAACAAAAACTTAGCGTTTTATCGGTAAACATGGTTCATTCTCATCAACAAAGTTTCATCCCGAAGTACCATTGCCAGGTCTTGGGCATGTGCGATGGTGCTCACCAATATCCAGCCATTTGATAACGTACTATCAGCTTAGAATGTCTAAGTTAATGCAAAGTCAACTACTTTCTTAATACTTCGTTAAAGCGCTGGCGTTATGAAACGCGACACATAATCGAGAGGAGGTTTCTGTCATAAGGGAACTGACCAGCGTTCGTTCCGTTGTACGTCACAAAGCTTTGCATACCGATTTTGTCCAAATGCGTTAAAGACGTTTGTTCTAAAACGTCTTTTTGTCCAAGATGGTGAACCGGGAATGCATGACGTTGACGCAAGCGTCTCACCAATTTCGCAGGCTAAGTTGTAACCAGGGGCGTACCGAGATTATATGGCGCCCGGGGCAAGAAACAAGTTTTGCACCCCCATGTTCGCACCTAAGGTCTTTTGGAAGTAAATGTACTGTATTGAAAAAAGTACTTGCGACATTATTGGGACTTTTCGGCGCCCTGGGCATTGTAACCCCCTTGCCACTCCTGGTTGCAACGCATCTGACAAGTAGATCAGTGGCTATATCAGTGCATAGGGAATTTTCGTAAAAAAAACTGAGCTTATCTGTCCCCTAAGAATATTATTTCTATTCGACGATGGCAGTGTAACGTAAAGACCAATCATTGTTCTACTCTATAGCAAAAACTTTAACATTTCTAACATTCTTTCGTTTGTTTTTAGTACTGTGGACGGTCATTATTTGTTTGGGAATCGCCATCATCGTCATTGCCTGTATTCCCAAATCAAAGTGACGTTGGCTCTGCCTAACCAATGACCTCATCGTCGACGCTCGACTGCGTCAACCACGTGCACTTACGTCGTTGCTGGAGCGTCGCTGTGGAAACTATTGTTGAACTCGATTATCATCCTCTATCGCGCATTGACAGCGAATACTCGGCCGATCAGGAGTGACAGACTGCTTTATCGCTTATTTTCCAGCTTTGCGCTCAGATACTTGCAAAGAAAACGCTTGAGCCTTCTTTACTCTTTCAATGAACCATAGGTATGCAGCTACTCAACTTAAAGATGCATCCGTCAATTCGAGTTGGTGAAAAATTGACCGCTATGCAACTCCTCACGAAGTTTGAACTCGCACAGTCCAAATGACGAATTGCAGCTCCCTGATGCTTTTCTTTTAACGGATGTTATTATTACGAAAGCGGATTGAACGTAATTTGTTTGCTCCTCCAGGTACTGGTTCCGCTGCTTTAGAAAATGCGAAGTGACGAAGACAGTTTATTGGAATAATGTCTAGAAGCGTGTAAGCTTTCATCAAATATTCAAAAATGAATTGATGCTTGTTTTTCTTCTTCAGACTGTTTTTCTTTTGTTGGGGTCTTCAGTGAAAACTGTTCCTCATTGCGTTTTGAAGCCTACCGCAGTTACACATCGGAACAGGTGCTTGTCTGGCAAAGTTGCCGACGAATCGACAAACCGAAGTCGCTGCAACGTCACGTGTCGAAATGAACCGCGAAATTTTTCGGCGCCTCTTGTGGCGCTGAAAACAGCAGCTTGTTCACGGCGGCAAATGGTTCGGCCGAACTGCGATTTGGGTTGTGTTGCCAGATTTTGGGGGGTATCAGTCTGCGTGCGATCAAGAGAAAGCTTGTCTGTCGCGTTGCGTATGATCAGTGGCAAGAAATATTTCTCCAGATCGCGGTGACAGCTGCTGTTCGTCTGAATTTTCTCTGGCAGCGCTGGAATGTTGGAAGGCGCGCCCTTACAGGAAAAGCTGTGTCCAACGAGTGTGGATTGTTTTGTTGACCTTCCAACCTGACGACCTGCACGTCGCATGTTCGCAGCGCTGTTAACTCACGTCGGGGATT
>JGI24022J15233_10007883_pt1 | contig 11809 bp, 6 predicted proteins | sample Ectturendosymbi2_FD_15233 | JGI IMG/M metagenome (IMG submission 15233)
ATCCAGGGGGAAAGCCCCCCATGCCACCACTTTCCGACGCCCATGTTCATAGCGCATCAGCTGTATTCCCGTTACCGAACGGGTTGATTTCTCAAGTGCAACTGAAACCAATCGTTTTGAAATCTTTGTTCAAACTTGTCTTGTACAACCAAACCCGAAAAAAGTTTGCGCAGGCTACGAAGATCCTCTTTGAAACGGACGAAAAATCCGTTACGACCTTGTCCAGCGACTCGGCGGAGCTCACAAGCGTCCCTCCTCGCAGCCCAATCGTTCGCAAGGTCAACGTTCATTCAGTCAAGAATCACTGGCGAGAGAACATGGATCAAGACACGCGCGTCGTCGACCGCACACTCCTGGCGCGGATCGAAGAGAGGTCAGACGCGCTTGTCTTCATCAGTCGGCAATCAGTGTGGTGGAAGTTTGAGGATAAATCCAGCGCACGTTTCGATATAAAGCTAACGTAAATTTGGCTGCTTTGCCGGACAGATATACTAAAGATTAGGTTAGTGATTGTCTAGCAAAAAAGCATCACGATTGCCTCTTATCTTTTTATGTCAGTTGCCTGACCGGTCAGTTTCTTGTTTGATCGTATCAGTTGTCTGTACAGCTTATTCACCTTGTGCCGACCTACTCAAAGCTGCAGGAAGGTATCAATTTTTCTCTCAAGCTGTGCCCACGTTTTGTTTTTTATTAATGCAGACAAAATTTCGCACCTTCTTCTCTAACGTCGGTCGAGTCGAGCGACTTATCTTTAGAAATCAGCCATGTTGTTTTCCAGACACAATTTCTTAAGGAACCCTCGTCACCTTCGTTTGTCGGAGCCGAGAGCGTCTAGGCTGTTGACAAAACTGCAACCGAAAATGATGGTGTTGAAAGCCGGACGCGAAGTAGTTCAGGAAGAGTAAGCAGTGCTTAACGGTATATAAAGAGGTTTTCTCTCGAGATTCTGCACCACGCCACGTGTTTTTCCAGATAGAAAATCATTTGTACCACACCAACATAGGGCTTGTGCAGTTTTTGACCGGTAAGCCTAAACGCGGATTACAATATTGTGCGTTTCATGACGACTCCTATCCATGGGCGTAACGAAGAGGCAAAGGGGCACAATGCCACGGGCAACAGATCACTGGGAGGGGGCGCCGAAAAGTCCCAACAATATCGCAAGAAACTTTCTTCAATCTTCGATAAAGTACATTCGCTCCCTGAAGGCCTTAGGCTCGAACATGGGGCGCCAAACTTATTTCTTGCCCCAGGTGCCATCTAACCTCGGTTCGCCCCTGTTTCTGTCTTACCCCGCTTTCTTTCTATGCAGTGCTTCCCCTGACGATATTCAGCTTTTCGCCCCTGTCCCCGCCACGGTCAGGTTCACGGAATGGACAGTTGGTCGCGTGTACGAGGTATGGTTGTGCTTGTTCGGACTGGTCAGTTTTCGCTGATAGTCTTAATGCAGGGATGATGAACCGATTTGCTATCACGGGCCGTATTTATTGCAGAACATCGCTGGCTGGCGAAAAGAATTAATTTATCTTAAAATTCTACCTTTATCTTCAAAAGGATAATAAGAAGAGAAACTCTGTCAAAGAGCGAGAGATTCTTTTGACTTACTGCCTGAGTGTTTGCTTGTCGTGGAGTTTCTTTCGGACGTGATGTTGTGTTCTACCTTGGGTAACGGGGGGTACCTTGGGTAACGAATATTCTGGTGCGGCCCTATTAAATGCTCACGCGGGCCTCAATTGACCCGCGGGCTGCAGGTTCCCCACCTCTGATAAAACCACCAGACTGTTCAACAACTGCAGATATACAGTACAACCTTTACCACAGTCGTCTCCTGAAGATGCAACGTTTCAATCAGTTTTATCTGAGTACTTACAGTTTCCACGCGTGTATATTTCCGGCGTTTTTTGCTGTCTTTTTTTGCATCGAACGCCAAGCATTTTCTTGTAAAGCAAATTCTTACGATTTTCGTGCTGTATGAAAAAGGGTATTTTACTTTTAAGACGCTTCTGGAAGTGCGAAACATCAGCACTGTGAGTAGAAAGCTACGCGTGCTTCCTCCAAAGACACCTTTCTTCTCCCTGGGCCTCGGTTAGTCCGTTGATTGAACTGAACTCTTGTTTTAATGGAATTTGTTTGGTGAGCAAATTTCAACCGTACACCGGAAAATGTTCACAGTGACAAAACGTACGCGAATTTGAGCATCAACTGCAGTTGATTTTTTGTGTTTGAAAAATCGTACACTGCAGGTTGAAAAACGAACGCGAGTGACTTTTTAATGGCTCTTTCATGTTATTTACCTCGTTACCCGAACTCCGGCTTGCGTCTCAAGTTCGATGTCGGTTTCTTTGCAGGAAAATACCCAGGAGAAGATGGCTTTGTTGCTCCTGGCATGAGCGCCCACTACAACATAAGGTTCATGCCCGACTCGCTCGCCGAGTTTGAGGACGAGGTCGAGATCTTGTCGCAAGCTGGCTCTCCGCTCATTGTCAAAATCGAAGCGAAACGAATCCCGCCTGTCTTAACGAGTACGCGTCTGCGTGATTCAGAAGCTGCGTTTTGAATTTATAGCCGCGGTTTCTATGCGCAGTTAAACGGTCCAGTTACGCTGAATTTGTCCTTGCAAAACCTGTAGTCGTTCTTACTTTTCTTTCCAGTTTATCTTCGACCCGCTTTCAGAAACTCACTAGTTTTGCACGTTTCGTATGTTTTAGTTGTTTGAAGATCACTTTTCCGCGCGGCATGCCTCTATCAATGTAAGCGAAAATAAGCGAACCTGCTGTTTAGTTCTGATGAATCCCGTCGAATTTCGTGCGTTTTTGTTCTTTGATTTGAACATGCTGGATGTTTGTCCCTTTCATTAAACGTTGTTTGTTGTTTGAGATAAAAATATTCATATAGGAAATATGTAATTTTTGGAAAAGTTCAAGCAGTTTTTTTTAAAAACTTTTGAGGAAAACCGTAGAACAGTCAAATTTTGAATGGATAGAAAATACTGTTATGATAACAATCTGTTACTAAATGTACCTGCTTTTGATTGTTTTTTTTTTTCTTAGGTTTTACAGGTTGGTAAATTTGGCCCTTCCTTTGCACAAATATTTGCCCTGGCATCGTTTCTCGGCCAATGGGTGTTTGTCCACTTGCGTTATACCCGGCTGCACTTTGTGCCTTATTCTTTGAGTAGTCTGCTTGTACCCCCTGTTTGTTCATTTTCCATGTCTGGCAGCTGAATCGTCTTCTTGTATGACGGGATAGGGAGTCAGTTGATTGATCATTTATTTGCCTACCCCTTTGGAAATTCCCAGAGGGCGCCCATGGTTGCAATGCCTTGATGTTCCGTTGGTTTTGTCTTGGGCAGTGTCGGACAAAGTTGACTGCGGCTATTGCTTGGTTGGCGGAGTAAACGTCACCGTCCTCACCCTGAAGAACCTCGGCGGCAACGGCAGGTTCTGTATCCTGAAGAAATCCTCGTGGCCGGCCGCTAATTTTAAGGTAAACGCTTCAAAATTGTCTGGAAATTTTGGAAGATCCTCGAATCATCATACGCGCTTTATTCATTGCGCGACTTGAAACAAAATACTGCCCTTGATGCGTCTTGCAAACAGCTACGATTAATGTGCTTGAAGCAGTTGCCAGGAAACGCTGTTGCCAGGGAGCTGTTGCCGATTTGTGACTCGTGCAGACGGTGGTCAATCCGAGCTGCCTGGACCTTGGAGTCTTTCAAATCCGCCCGGCCGTCTTCGAAGTGCTCGCCGGGCAGAGCGCGAACTTGGAGCTGGTCTTTGCGCCGCTCGAAACCGAAAAGTACAGCGAGGAACTAGTGATTGTCTGCGACAACTGCCAAGTCAAGTACTTTACCATAAATGGTGAGAGTCAAGAAAAAACATGCCTGCTCTGTTTTCTGTTGAGAGCGTCACGAGAAAACTTCTCTTATAATCGATAAGCGACTGGATGGTGAGCCTGGCTGATAAAGACCGATCGAGCCGGAGCGCTTTCAAAAACTTCAACATTTAAAATTTAATTCAAGCAGAATCTAAGATCTGGACACGTATTTTTAAAAAATTTTACGCGCATTTGTGAGTTTGTTCTCCGTTTCCCCTCAAAGGTATAATTTTTTTGAGTCGTTCAACTTCTTTGATTACGTGTCACCGATACGTATCAGAAACCTTTGTGGATGATATGCTTTAATCCCGTTTTGATGAACTTTTGCTGAAGCAGTCCAAATGCTTCTGACTCGTTAGAGAAGGGTTCTCAAACTTTCTTGGCCATTTACCCCTTTAGCATTTCGACAGAAGAGCTTTTACCCCTAAAATTTCTTATGACAAAAAGGTTGAGCAAAATAACAAAAGTCCACTGAATTTTTCATAGAACTTTTAGATTTTTAGAATTATAAAAGTAGACTCCGTTTTTACGTCTCGAAGTTAATTTGTTGCGGCTGTACAATAGATGCACCCCTTCAGACACGCGAATGTACCCATAGGGGTAAATGTACCACAGGTTGGGAACCTATGTTAGACCAATTAAAAGGAAAATGGAAAAACGCGCTCTTTACGCCGGTAAGAATGACTAACTTTGTATTTTCCTTAACACAAGTGCGCTTTCTTCCTCGCTTTCTCAGGGGAGGGCCAGACCGCTGCTGTGGAGCTTGTCAGCATTTCCGACGGAGGGGAGGAAGAGCCCGACGTTGGCGAAATAGCCGACCTCACCGCCGACCACTTCATTCGCTTCCCCCCCCTGAACCCGCATTCCTTCTTTCTGAGACAGATGATCGTCCACAACTCCACGTAAGCTATCCGGTCGCGCTTCACCGCGTTCTTTGTTGCGACACCGTGCTCTTTGTTACGTCGTCGCGACAGTGAAGCGACGAATGCTTGTCGGTGATTTGAAAATATTGAAGAAATGCCGCTTACCACATATGAGTTTTGATTTAATTGTTTTTTTTATTTAATAATCAAGGATTTCATTTTTTCGTAGTTGCGCGCTTTCTGCCTTTAACAGTTGCCGGTCAGGGGGGCACAAACTTTGCTCGTTTCCCGTAGCAACGTTGAACTGCCGTACTCGTGGCACATCCTGACGCCCAACCTGTCGCCCGCCCTCGAGGTCCTGTCTTCCGAGAAAGACAACAGTTGGGGCAAAATCGACTTCTACCCGGACGAGTCCTCCCCCTTCTACATCGAACCGCGATCCGGAGTGTTGCTTCCGAACGGTATCCACGAGTTTATGACGACGTTCGCTCCTCAGCAAGTAAGGTCTTTCTTAGATCGCTGATTGAAATGTCGTCGTTGTCATGGTGATTGAAAAAGTTGGTGTTTAAACGCAAAGCGGGCGAGGTGCTCAGTGGATGAAAAACCTTCGTCGCGGTGGTTGCACCTGTGTTGCGTTTGTTCATTCACTCGTTTTCGTGCCCGCTTTTCATCTGGGGGGAGTCGCGGGGACAGCGGCCCTGGAAGAGCTCGAAAAGATAGTTCTGCTGACTCCACACCAAGACGGGACCAAGCAAGGTCGGAGATGTAGTCACTCCGCCATGTACTTACTCCACCTCCTTTGCTGCGCGCTGCACCATATCATGTCCTGTGGAATAGTCGGAATAAATACGACTTTCCATGTAAAACCTGAACGTGACGAGATCGAGATTTCAAACGAAGGTTTTCTTTATGATTGTGTCACTAAAGTTGAAGTTCTTGCGTTTGTTGCGAAAGCAAAAAACATGCCAAAGAAGATTCGCGCGCGATTTCTTATTGACATCTCGTGCTTGCAAGGTTGGAGAATATCGGAACGTGTTCCACTTGGTGCTTAGCAACGTGCCGGAACCGAAGCGTGACGCCGGGAGCGCGAAAAGCAGTGCGGGAAAAGAAGTTTCCAGCGCGAATGCTGCTAGACTGGACCGGAGCGAGAGCCTTGACGAATCGGCACCGAGGGCTTCCCGGTCCAGCTCTGCTGCTCTGAGAGTAAGAGAACGTTTTCATCTCTTGGATTTTCATGTGAAGCAAGTAACAAACTCTTCGGCACTGATTAGAGCACGGATTTTTAACGTGGGGTCCGTGAATGTGATTTAAAGGTTTAACAGGCTTTGTTCTGACATTTATATTACTACTACGATGATTAAGACATATTTTCAATTATTTTTATCGTAACGTTTCTTCTTGAGGGGTCTGTAACCTTCATTAGGATGTACTAGGGGTCCGTGACTAACAGATGTTTAAGAAACGCTGGACTAGAGCATCGAAGAGGATTTTGCAATAGCTCTCGGACGAAATACCTGTTTCTAGTCTTTTATGCGTGCAGTTTTGTTGATTGTGTTTATAATACCTACTGTCACTAACATTAAAAGCTTGAAGTACTTTTCTGCGTTGCAGTCACAAGTTCCTTTAAGCAGTTGATGTATTTTCTGTTGCGGTCTGAGTAAATAACTATAAAAATGCATTGCATACCACAAACGGATCTCTGTGACAGCTTGGCATGATATTTGAGTTAAAACATGCATTTCGTTTTAGATTAGAGCGAAACTTGAAAGCTTTGCCAAGTCGTTTCAGAAGCAGTAACGGAAAACATCAATGATTTTTGTTTAAATTGCTGGTTTTGTGTTGTTGTTTGTCTTATGTTAGCTCACTGACCTGATAGTGTTGAGAGTATAGGTGCTGCAAAGCCAAATGTAGTCTCGACTGACGATTAACGAAATCAATCACATTGTTTTTTGCTTTTCTTAATGTTTTCAAAACACTCTCTTTTATAAAGTCACTTTGGTTTGAACTGAGTTTCGAATGTTTTTTAACTTTCGTGCAGCGTCAGATTTCGTAAAAAATATTCACATAAAGGTGTACATTTCGTTTGAAATTGGACAATTCAAATAAATGTCTTTCAGAAGTTTCCGTGGTAGCGATGGTAGTATTTCCTGTCACCAGTCACGTCGCACATGCGTTGTAGTCGAAGATAGTCCTTACCCACCGCTTTTCAGAACACTAGACCTGGTAGAGCGCCGCCCTTTCGGGAAGTCATTGCGTTGGAGGTCGAGGTCAGAGGTCAAAGCGTTCCGTACTCTGTTGTTGTCCACCCGCCGGCGATCGTGATTCCCGGTTCTGTACTTGTGGGCGCGACCATGAAACGGCCACTGCGCATGGCCAACTACAGGTTGGTGTTTGTTTATTTTGAAATCAAGGGGATAGATGGCCGCGATTTGAACCTTGGTACTGCGCTGCAGGCCCGCAACGATGGGGTGGGCAACCGGGCAATTACCCCCTGAAATTTTCAAAAACATGTTTGGTTGTTAGGCACAACAACAAGTTGCCGTCATTTTGCCCGCCCCGCCCCCCCGAAAATATCAGCTGGTTGCGCCCCCTCTGCGATAACTCAGGGTGCTGGAGGAAACTCAGTAGATTGCCTCAAAAATGCAGTGTAGAAGGCATGTGCTTTTTGATGGCGACAGTACGTTTAAAATATCATAGACGCAAAGAGACCATCCCTTCGCGAGCGCACTTTGAGGTCCCGCAGCAAAAACGTTGAAGAAGCAGCGGATATGGCGATGCTGAGATGATTTGCTTTTTTCCTCAAATAAAACATTTTACAGATTTTCCCTTACTTCAGAACGATGCGTGAGTTTGTTGCTGTAACAATATTGCTTGATAGTGATTTCCTTCGCCAGCTCTCCTCACGGGCGTTCGACAATAATGTGGAAAAACGTTGTGCCAATCGGTAGTGACATTTGCAGCTTGATCAAGCTGCACGACGTTTGTGAAGTTTAGCGCAAAACAAACGATTCGTTTGCTGCCTTGTTTTAGCTTTTCATCATTTCACCTGTTAGCATTGCTTGCAGATGTAAGGACTGATTTCCTATTAAAAATTTGCGATTAATTCCTTGCTTGTGGAGATAAAACAGATAAAACCTGTGGAGTATTGAATACAGATATCTGCAAGTTTGAATCATCGCAAAAGAGCCCAGGCGGCTGATTCCTCCAAAGCCTGCAGAAAACCTAGAGCTTTTAATTGTCGTTTGCTGCTTTAGCAGTATTGCGACGTGGCGGTTTTCACGAAACTTACGTTGTCGGTGACGTCAGGCAATTGGTGTTATTTTGTGACAGTTGCTGCCTCAAACAACTTGCTGATTTGCATTTTATGGATTTGTTTTAAAACGTAACAGCATTAACGAACCAAATTGGCTAGTTTTTCAAATATGATTTTCGCGTATGCATTTCAGCATGGCACCCGTAGAGTTTCAGTGGAGCAACGAAGTACTGCCCAACATCGTGCAGGTCGAGCCTTCTATTGGCTTGATCAACCCGGGAGACTTCGCTGAGCTGGAGGTGGAGGTCACGGGTTCGAAACCCGGGCCACTTTCATGCACGCTCAAGTGCAAGATCGAACACCAAGAGGAGCCGCTCCACCTTAGCGTTGAAGCAAACATTGACGGGCCGCACGTTGTCATTGGTTGGTTTTGAAAATTATTTTGCTTATTATTATTGTCTTCACTTTGGCATTGATGCAAGTGCTGCAGCTCAACAAGGCGCATTGTGCGATGTCAGTGAAAGTAAAAGTGATAAGCTTACGTGTGTGGTTTGCTGTTGATTTCTGTTTCCTTTTAGGCGCTTGTCGAAATAGGCAGTTGCATCCATGTTGTGTTCAAGTTGTTGAAGCAGCGGAATTATTTGACTTCTCTTAGTCAGTGGTTTCAAAACTGTGTGTCGATGGCATTGCAAGTGTCAGTGCTGCAGTTCGCGAATCAGTCTATTTGTCTTCACCACTTNAGTTTCGCACGGTTGATGTGGCGTCTTACAACTGTCTTTCCATTCCCACAGTTCGAAAATTAAATAAAAGTAGCGCCAACTGACGCCGACAATCACAAGGCCGCTCAACAGGAGTTTTTGCCATTCATTCAACAGCCAACTTTTAACGTTTCTCCGTCTATGACGTAACAACTACTTTTTTCCCTCCAACTCATCAGCTGTTCCCGATTGCTGTTTCACTCCCCATATTTTATTTCAGACAACGTCCAGCTTAACTTCGGCTTGATCAAGCTGGGCACGACGGTCAGCGAGAAACTCTTCATACGTAACACTACCCAGCTGAGCGCCTCGTGGAAGCTGTCGCTGTCTGAGGACAAGTGGGTTTGAATTATTCGTTACGAAGATAGCAGGCTGATGATTATCATCGATCGAAAAATCCACTCTGGTGTGCGCAGCCCTGTATTTTCTTGGTAAAATATAGCGTATCGTGTAATGACCTACTAAATGACCGATACATTTCACTAATTTCAGTCCAACCTAATGGTTCCGATTACAATGCAAAAATATCGACCCAAGAAATAAGGTAAAAATAAATTAATTTTTTTCTGCAGAATTAATTGTACACGGGCTTGTAGATTTCTGAGGTTGATTCGTTCGTTGATAGTGTTGACGTGTCTCTCACTCTGTAACACACAAGCACGAGCTGTGAATCTGATTCACGCTATCCTATGCGATGATGAAACAATAGCAAAGACTTATATTGCGCCCTGAAAAAGTTCAATCCCCAAACCAAGTAATAAAAAATTTTTGCTTATTGTCAGAGACCTTTTAGGACAAAAGTACGAACCCGCTAATGTTGTGATCATAAGCTTGTTTGTTGTTCAGCTCCACACAGACTCGTTTAACATCCAAACAAGAACAGACCGGCTTCGGCCGCTGGCTAAACACCAACACCGCAACGCATGTTTCAACCAGCTTAGTGTGCGAACGCTAGCAGTGCGGCAAGCACGCCGCTCAACGAAAAACATTTTTTCGACTTTGAAAATTGAGATGCGGGCAGATATAATGAAATTTGGCAAGGTCACCATTTAGTGGATTGCTCTGCCCTGGACTCATATATCTTAAGCCAGTGATTTTCAACCTTTTCTGAGTTGCGAACCCTTTGGGCGATATTTTGTCTATCGAGTACCCCTTGATCGTAATCATGAGCACAATAATTAGAAATGTTCTTAATATTATTGTATTTTTACATGACATTTTTTTATAAATGCACTTAAAAATTCATGTACCCCTTGTGCACCCCTATTTTTGAGAACCACTGTCTTAAACGTTCTAAAACTTGCATATTTTCTCTGGCGGACTCCGTTTATGCGACTCTCCCATTTCCAGCATTGCAAAAAACGACTGACTACAAATTTGCCATTTTTCTTTTGGTGCTCTTTATTGGCGTTTTTTACCTCAACGCAGCAAACTCACGCTGGTGTCAAACAGAAGCAATAAATGCAAAATGAAAAGAAAAAAGCTGATTCATACGGAGTGCGTTTCCAAGTGTAACTGGTAATTTTTTCATAAGTGCGTAATGCTTTGAACCAAATGATTTGTACTTTTCTGCACTGCAATTCAGTTTTGAATCGCAGACCTGCGTAATTGGAAAACACCACTTCCAGTGGGGGATGTCTTGCCATAGTTAGCAGCTCTTCATCAAACTAAAGCACTCAACTTCTCAGGTCAGATTTGTCCCTGTCGCCTGCAAAGGGGGAACTTGCTCCGCTTGGCCAGCAGGAGGTCACAGTCACATTTCGTCCCTCCACCCCGTGCTCAATGATGACCGCCCTTAATCTGATCGTGGAAGGTGGAAAAAGCTCAAGTGTCGCAGTGAAAGGAGAAGTGCAGCGGCAACAGGTCACTTTGTGAACCTATCGACTGATACGCATCTGCGATCGCGCCAGTTCCTCCTTGCTGCCGATGTTGCGGGGGCGGCGGCATTCTAATAACTTGATCGGGAAGATGTTGAAATTTCTGAGGTGTTGCGATAATCTTGATGTTGATTATTGCTCAAGTGCGCGAAAAAGTGTGCACGAGAATTTCTGAACCAAGCAAAACTTGTGTTTTTTGTAATCAGCGCCAGTTAGTTTCGAATACATCGGGGACGTTTTAACAACCGCGTATTTTCGACGCATTTAAAGCACAAAATGGTTTGACTTTGAAACTTTCGCAGTAACTCTTGCCTTGATTGTTTTTTTAGCAAGTTTAACGCTTTTTTTGTAGAAACAAATCTACATTCCCATAGGTGTAGTTTTTATAATGGCACTGGCGGCGAGCATATTTAATATAGCCATCTCATCAGCTTTTGTGTTCTTTGTTGGACAGAAAGGTGTAGATATAAATTGTGTTGCGGACCAGTCGAGATTGAATCTATAGAAGCAAGGGTCTCCTGGCCTTTGTGGGTCGATCACGTGTTCTTTTGACAGTTGTGCCTGCATCGAACCCACTTCGCCTGAAAACTAATCCTGCCATCTAGTCCACTAATATGGTCAAAAAAACATCTCAGCGAAGGTGCGTTTGTAGCGTACCAACAACACCAGGTAATGGTGCAACGGCATTCACAGAACTTGTCTTTATACACATCCAGTCTCCAACGAAAGCTGGACATGTCGGTGAGCAAACAAACGCTAAAAGCTTCCCCAGCCGCATCGAATGAAAACAGATGCTGTTTTGTTGCTAACTGTTTCAGAAAGTGTCTTCGGAAAAAATGGAAAATCAATAAACGGTTTTACACTGATAGATGCAAAGGATATAGAAATTTATTTCATGCTGTGACTATGTAGCCAAAGCCATCGCGTTGCCTTTGAAAGTGACCTTTTGTTTCCACAAATTGCTGCATCCATGCATACGAACTCCAATCATCGTTTCGACAGGCCTGCTTCGCCGAATGCACGCTTGTGCTGAAAGACACCTTCCTTTCCGTGCCCAAGAAAACGACCGCCACCCTCATCAACCAAACGCTGTTCCCGACCAAGTTCCGCTTCGGCAAACTGGTCGGCGCTCAGGCGAAGGCGTGTGACGTCATCGTGCACCCGGAGAAAGGCTTGCTTGGT
>JGI24022J15233_10007884_pt1 | contig 11809 bp, 7 predicted proteins | sample Ectturendosymbi2_FD_15233 | JGI IMG/M metagenome (IMG submission 15233)
AGCTTTTCGAATATGACAGGAAAGCTGCTCGCGTACCACCTGAAAAGCCCTCGCGTACCACTAGTGGTACGCGTACCACAGTTTGAGAACCACTGTTGTATATGAACTAACACATATCAGCTTATAAATGGACTAACTAGTAACTACGAAACTACGGCAGAATTTTGAAGAACTACCTCAAGTGATAGTTATTTAATTAGGTTAGTAAAAAGACAAAAGTTCGCGTATCATGTGCAAAATGACGTCACGATCCGTCTGAATAGGTCAACTGAACGAAAGAATAAGCGGACCAACAACGAACGTACGATGGTCACCGAGCAAAACCCGCACCTCCTGCCTCATAATATTAGTTGAAAGTTCCAACGTGCTGATTTGGCTGTTACACGCTTCAATCTGCAACTTCAGTGTTATCAGAATTGCTAACATTTGAATGCAGCAACAATTCCAGGATTTTTTAAATATCCCGGTTTGGTAATTGAAACAACCCGGATTTCGGGTAGTAGAAAATTGCCAAAAAACGGGATTCGGGTTCGGGAAAACCCGGGTTGGAAACACTAATTAAAACCACTTTTATTTCAATACAGCCTTTGCAGGTTTATATTCTACAGCAGCATTGCCCATAGTGCCGCCCCTGCAAAAGTGCCGCTAAGGGCGGACCGCCCCCCTTGCAAAGTGCCGCCAGGGGCGGATCGCTTTTGCTGCCAAAGGAATTTCCTCAATTTCTTGACAATTGCTGAACAGATGTTCAAAAGCCGTGCTACAGCTTGTTTTCATGTATTCAAGGTCAGATGAAGAGTTATATCTTTTCATTATTTCGTAGTTCACAACTAACTGGCTGTAGTCACATTAAAATTTGATTTTATCCTTTTGTCAAAGACATGCTTTCTCTGGATAGAGTTACTTCTTAATTCTTCCACCACATTTTTTCTTGTGGTCCCAATGATTTTGTTGGTATTTCCTAACAAAGCGCCTTTCTAAGTTCGACTTTTTGTTGTTGTATAAGGTAATCCTTTGCCAGGGATGTAGTGCTAACAAATAAGGTGTGGGAACGCACAAAAAAAGATATGGGAACGCACCCTAAAAATAGCCATTTGAAACAGCTTCAAATTCATTTTAAAGCAACAAAACGTGAAAAAGGTGTTGGAATGCCGTTCCCACGCGTTCCCGTCCCACTACACCCCTGTCCTTCGCTCTTTGCAGTAAATGCAAAGATGTCTGCCCATTCATTTCTAAACTATAGATTCTCTTCCTCGCTTTATCTTTTGAATTCCTATTTTCCCCTTCTTGTGGACTAGGTTTTACTTTTCCTTGGAACTTTAACTAAGGCCTATCCTTTACTTTTAACTGCCACAATTGAGAAATACAGAAGATTGTGTTTGAGATATCACTCGGTGCTAATTGCTCTGTCACATCTCGGTGTCTGTACAGTACATGTAGCCAGCCTTTACGCGTTGTTGATAAAATGATTGCGTTTCTGCGGGTTATGTGGTCAACGTCTTTGAGTGGTGTTTGCCGAAAACTAATTCTGAAGAATTCTCAACGTCAGAAATGTAGTTCACAATAAAGAACATATTTTCGATAAATGTTCAAAACAATCACAAGTACGGCATGCGTCTCCGGAACCGCAGGTTGCCGATCAGTGTTACGTTATGATGCCTTAAGACAGCATTTTTGCATTCTTGTGTTCTTTGCCTATATCCCATGTTATATGGATCATGCGTCTGAGCCAAACACGTAAGTATAAAATATACAATTACACAGCAGCGAAGCAACTACTAATGTACAGCTGTAGTCCACGGCTAGAAGCCATGCACACCAATGTTAAGCAGGATACCGACATGCATGCCAATGATTGGTTGACTAGATGACATGATTGGATGACGTGGTTGGTTGACTAGATGACCAGCATGGTCTTTCACCAATCCTGTATGACACAGCGACACTCTTTGCTTAAATTGATCAGTAATTATGCCATTGTGTCTTCATTTATTCAAATATTCACTGACAATTTGTTTCCTTATTGCGCGACGACTCTTTGTATTGATGTTGCTTATTAGCTGAGTCATATGAAACAATAAACCAATAATAATAACTGTGCTAAACAGGATATTAAATTAACTTCTAGAGAATAAAACATTGCTGCAACTTTAAAAAATTCGTGCTGAACCGACTTCTTACACAAAGTGCACAGCAAAAACCCAACTTTGCAACCCAGGCCGCAGACCATGCACCTTACCCCACTGGTAGCAAACAAGTCATTGTTGACAAATATATCTGAACACCTTATCAGCCAAAGAACGCCTATTAAACTATTAAAGACTGACAGACTCTTTTTGGCAAAAATATCCGTTGTGATGAAACCATTTCACTATGCACGTCATTATCATGGCCTATTATTTACGTCATGAACCCGAAGAAGTTTTTCTTATTTTTAGCAGACCTATTATTTACGTCATGAACCCGAAGAAGTTTTTCTTATTTCTAGCAGAACAAGCAATATCAAGGCAAACGGTTGTTACACCAAGAATGCGGGGGATATAAATTTTAAAATAAGACTGTCTTGTGTCGCGACGTCACGGACACTACAGCAGTATCCACGTTAGATTCTAGCTTTAGATTTTGCTTTCTCGACAAGCACTGCCAATGTGTCTTTGGGAACAGGAAGTGCAAACGGCCGTCAGTTGCAGTACCGTAACAACGACCAAATTCGTTCAGACATCTTCGAGAGAACAACAAACGCATCGCGACGGTATCGTGTAAGAACCTTGACGCATCGACTCCTCGATTCACCTCAGAAAAAAGCACTGCTTTACTACGTCGCAAAAGAGAGAATTAAGCGAATTGAAAAGAGAGAAAAGAGATGTTTGAGCTCTTTTGTGCTTGCGATTTGTTCATCTACAAGCGTGCGCAACCGGAAATTTTGGAGGCGTGGATTCGCCTTTGCGGGGCGTATTTGGCAGGGTTTGAGCAAACGTACCCGTTTGCAAGCAATGAGCTTGGAATAGGGTTTATTTCACAAAATAACTGTGATTGCATGGAAAATAAAAACGACGACGTTTACACGCAGTGCAACTGGAATATTGGCTGCTAACGTCTCAAAATAAGGCCCTACCAATTGTTTTGGTCTTGACTTTTGCGCTCCAACTGTCATATATTGACCATGAAACTGAGATAAATAAACAAGTAAAAACTTTCTATGAAACAACAAATTCTTTTAACATTTCTGTTATTTGAAACTTCAAGTCTAGGAAGTAAAAATACCAACGCTTAAACCAATAATACAAATAAAATCATGTTAGACGTTTCGTTCCAAAACGCCCAGCATCATTCTATCTAAATCAGTGTTTTTTGCCTTGTTTTCTATTTTAGCCAATGAAACGTGAACAACCGAAAACTACTTCAAAGCCCTTTTGTTGACTTTCTTGAAAGAATACGCTTGGAAGTTAGCTGTGTTGGATGCTTTGTGCTCTACTCATCACATACATTTTTGCAGAAGACATTTTGGTGAAGTACTTAATATGTAAAAAATTTTGTATATTCCAGTTTAAATACAAGTTTAATATGTAACAATATCAAAATGCATTTGTGCGTTCATTGTCAGGGTAACCCAATCACTTGGATGAAAACATGCAACTGGGTCGGATTGGGGGTGCTTTCTTTTTAGTAGTATCGGGTTCTTGTAGAGCAGGCATGTTTAAGATCTGACTCCTGGTCAATCACAACCCCAGGTCGACTTTCATTCGGCCCTCGCCGCTTGATTAAAATGTGTTATCTTAGCCCAGAAGTGGCCTATGCATAATATGAATAAAGCGTACTAACTCAACACACAGTTTCTTCTTTTAGTTAAGTTTGACAGGGCCCAAACAGACTAAAGAGTACGAAGGAAGGATTTCACTTATGCCAAGAAGGTTGATCAAAGTCGAAAACGTAAATAGCTTGTTGGAAGAGTTTTACCTACAGCCCTACAGTTAACGGCCAGGTTTGATTAAATTACAATATCAACTTGAATTTCGAGGTTATTTTGATGACATTGTGACACAAGAGCTTGCCGTGTTCAAGTTTTCATCAATCGAGTGTAACAGCAATAAAATACTGACACTTCAACTTCGCTGCCATTATATTATCAACAACATTTGGGAAAAGGCAGAAACGACAGCACTAACTCAAGTCTCAACCCTGCACAAACCAGCAAGGAAAAAAGTGTGTTGTCAAGCGCAACCCTCTGTGACACGTTTTAATGGGAACAACTATTTGCGAGGGTGCACGAGTTGTACATGCGTTCTTCGTATCACCATAGCCAATGGCCACCCACATTCCATAATAGTTGTGGCTTCGCAGAAGCGAACAAAAACGCAGCCGCCACTCGTTTGCATAGTCAAACGAAAAACGCTGTGACGCAATCGTCCTGTGGTATTGATTTTACTTGGGTGTACTGTGCATAACGCGTTTTTGGAACACAAATAAAGTGGTTGTGCGGAGCTCGTTTGCCACCATACCGTGACGCTTTATCTCCCGCTCTCAACCGTTGTTTAAGGATAGAAAGAAGTGCCGTTTCTTCTATCTTCTATTATGAAAGCTCGCTCCAGTGGCTTTTGAAATACTCTATGTCGTGCCAAGCTGTTTAGGTGCTATAGCTAAATATTCACGAAGTTCTTGCAGTATATGACAAATACTATGTCAGTTGAATTAAACATCGGACTAAGTGGATCGCTATTGTACAGTTCGCTGACTTAAGCATGTAAACAAGCCGAATTTGCTTTTCTGACCGATAGATTTCTCCGTTGGAAGCCAAGTGAGGTAGCAACTACCAACGTGGGACGTCCGCGCAATGCAAGCGCGTTCGCGGTAGAAAAATCAGGGCAGGTTGCAGAATTGGCCTGCTGTTCTGAGCATCTGATCAAAATCTTAGTAAGCGCATGTCTTTGCCACACTTGAAGAAAAGCAGGAATTGGAGCATTTCGTAACAGGGTAGTAAACAAGCAGGTAGGCATAGCAAACGCGTTGCAACAATCGAGCACAGACATTCGAATGAATCAGGTATCTTCGTGACGCGTTTGTATCGTGATTAGCTTGCTAAAAGAATCTAGCGCCTTGCTTCCCGTAAATGCAAACATGCAAAGGTTATCAGATATTGAAACGAAAAGATTGCACACATCACGTGGTAGTCGCGAAGATTGTTGAATCGAATGGTGAAAAGCGTTCTACAGGTGTTGAGATCAACCTGTTTTGTCGGAATTTATGTGATTTAATGAAGCATCTGTCATAGATGTACTATGACCGACTTTAAGGTATGTTCAATGCGCATTTACGTATTATGAGACAAATAAGTTACCTGCAGTGCTTTTCAGTAGTTACAACTATGGTGTACAGATTTGCATCCTCTTGTATGATGTTATTCTTCACGTAAGTCAAAAGTGTTTGTATTCAATGACGGTTGCAGCGTATTCGCTTCGGTACACAACGACGTTTGGTTAATATGTTTTCGTTAACTCCGCCGAAAGGAAAAAAATTGTTAGCTTAAGAAACTCCCAGATGTCAGCTGCACAGAAGCACTCAGACTTTACTAACAGCTTTTCACGGGCGATTGGTGTGTGTTTTCCTGGAGATATTAGATTGATGATGCATGTTTCTTAAAGTATGTTTATGTATTACCACCTCGATTTTATGTCCGGTGAAATACTGGCATTGTCAGTAGCACAAAGTTTAGCACAGAAAACTGAGCCAGGCAGGTTTCCGATTGCATTAATAACCGTATGGGTTAAACCAAAACTACCGTGTAGTAAATCTACATTGAGTTTTTTTCCATAAGTATCATTATTTTAGGAATGAAGTTACAATCAGGCTTGTTCACACCCAGTAAAACACCTCCTGCCTTCGAAAGGGGCAACTCACTACGTTGTATGCGCGGTGTTTGTAAGTGGTCGTATCCACTATATGTATACGTGTGAATGGGGTGTAGCGACCCTACGTGCTCTTGCAACCCTTTTGACAATGGTTGTGTCTACTGCCCGCGGGTTGAAGGAAATACTGACGCGTCGGAGGTCATAATAGTACGGCGTGTTCGCATGATCATTGCGAATGTATGCGTGTGTGCGCAATGTGGAATCATGTCAACCGTTGATTGTCGCCGCTGCCCGCTGTTTCGTTGCTTGACACTTCGCTCCATCAGATTCCTATGTGTGGTGAGGGAGTGCAAGTTCCCGAGAAACTTACTGCATTTCTTTCAAAGTAGTTTTACGTGACACACTTCCCACCACGTAAGCAATACTTTATATTTCCATCATTCACCAATTACCAGCTCCTTGCCGTCAAGTCCACACAAGTAGTTCAGGCGCCTTTCAACCGCTCGTTCGTCGTTGCGTTTTTTCGTTGTTTCTTGGTGTTTGTCAGCAGGCTTTGGCTACATGTGTAATGTTCCGTATTTGCTAGAGATGAAAACGATGCCTTTGAAAAGACTTTAGATTTTATTTAAAATAGTTGCTTTTGCCTTTGTTTCCGAGTTTCACTCGAACTGCGACGTTTGGTGTGCAGCAGTGATTGGCAAACTTTTGTTATGATGGCCCAAACCACCCTTTCAGTTGTAATCAAAGGCCCATGCTTAATTAAGACCCAATTTCAAACTGCATTGTATTCAGTTACCTGTTGCATGGCAATGCTATGTAAATGTCGTAAACCGTACAATGACAAAAATAATATGCTTTTCAATGTCAAAGAACCAATGGTTCATAGTTGTTACAGTAGCTTACGTTTTAGCCCATGCAACCGGCCTAGGACTGTAGCTCTTGTTTACCAAACGGCCCACAGTAGTGATTGTTACGTGGCCCAATGAAAAGTGCTGAATGGCCCACAGCTTGCCAACCACTAGTATACAGTCTTAATGAGCTATCTGCTGCTAGTATGACAATCTCCATAAATCTTTTCATAAACCACTCACTGTTGTTGCATTAAAAGATAAATACAATGTTATAAGCTTGTCTGTGCAGTTTTGGCTACCACACTAATTCTGTTAACATACTGTGAAGTTGTCCAGAACGGATGCATTATTAACATTTGCAAGCCAAAAAAGCACACAGATAATGACTTCTGTTCTTGTTAGTGCTAGAATATATACTGTAAGTAATGTAGGATCGTAATTTCAGTGGATGCTTTTGCTAATGTTCTCCAGGTTTTAGGCCATGTGAGTGTTAGCATGGTATCCTGGAATAAGCTGCTACAACTTACCGATGCTTCCACTTTCCATGGATATTATTTGCTAGGGTGAACTGAAAAAACAATATTTAAGGATTTTTGGGTACCTGTGGGTCAAGAGTTGTTGCAACCAGAGCAATATTGGATAAGAGCACACTGCACACCTCTGGATTACAGCTTGTCAACACTGTTTTTATAATACAATGAGCATTACATCAGATGAGGTCAATTTTCTTGTTTATCGGTATCTTCAAGAATCAGGTTTGTTCAGTATGCATTTAAATCTAATATTGTAATGACTTGTGTATGTGTAGGCTGGGTTATATCCTGTGTCTAGAGTTGATGAACTTATGCACCTTGTTTTTCATATTTGAAAATAATGTGTATTGTATTGTTTCGTAAATATATGAAAATTCACAGCTACTAAACAAGGAACATTCCAAATATGTAAAACAATATAGCGAAAGATCTTGCAATCACTGTGTCTGACTGCACCATTCCTGCTATTCTTCCATCTGACTAACTTACTGACTAGAAAGAAAAATTAACATAGCACTTACTAAAAAAAGAAGCAATACACAACAGAAACCCTGTATGACATTCTTAGTGGAGAGGGTCTCAGGCATAAAACTTCAGTAGATTACTTTAGCCTTGTAGTCCTGGTGAAATAGAGTGAAAATTAAGCTTTGAGCAAGTTTGCACCTTGCTGTCAGAATAGATTGTCCAAGTATCACTATTTCAAAATGTTTTTAACCTCACATCATGGAATATTAATGTTTGTTGCAGATTAATTGCTGCATCTCTTAACAGTTTTTAGGTACGCATCCCAGGAAAATTTATGCAACAGTATTGAACATTGAGGCTGGTCATTTGTTTTAAGAACTCTTAACACTTCATAAATGGAACAAGGAACATTTAAAATTTATACTACTCTATTTAGACCAGCTATGTCCAACCCAAATGGCCCACTGAGTTAAAACTGTCACATCTTAACCAGGGCCGCACATTGAATGACATAGCAATGTGGGCTGGACGTTGAATGGCTTACTTTTGATCTTATCATTTAAGTAAATTTAGCTTCAGCTAATGTACTGAAAGCATTATTATAACTGCAGTGGTAAAATAGGTGGTTAGTGGCACTGAGGACCACCTGCATCAAAAATGTCATTCAAGATTGTCAAACAGGGACAGATTGTCTATCTAGGATACTTTTACTACAGCAAAAACCTAAACTAGACCACAAAAAACTTTGACTGGGCAGCTGGTTGGACATAACTGATTTAGATATAGTCCCAGCCAAGTTTTAAGAGTGCTGTGACTCATGTACTAATCAAAGCATATTTCACTGAATGCTACTTGGATGTTATGTGACAAATCTGTAGATACACATGATTACAAATCATTTTTGCACAATGTTTATGTGGTCATTAAAAGCTCTTAAGTTTGCTGCAAGCTTCTGGGGAATCAGCCATTAAAAGCTCTTAAGTTTGCTGCAAGCTTCTGGGGAAATGGCCTCTGCTTTTATATTTACATGATGATTCAAACTTGCACATATCTGTATTCAAGCAACTAGTCTCCACATAGGTGAAGAGACCTGTGTGGAGACTAGTTACTTGCTTATGGTGTGTGCTCAGAAGATAAAATGCATGCTAATGTCACATTTTGGTTTTCAGTCATATATTGTTGCTGATGTCAGTATGTGTTGCCCCTTCAAACAAACCATGCAGTTGACTTTTTACTATGAGGCAGTCAATGCAACCTGCATATTAAGGGTATTTGAACTGTGCGTGTCTGAAATCTCAACCCAAGTTTTGAACATTTAAGTCAATGTTTTTTTCTTAACGTATAAGAAAATAAAGTGAAACCACTAACAACTAGTTCTCCAGAATTTGTGTGTTACACATGTAGTAAAACAAGGTAAAATGAATGTTTTTTTCATTAGAGGCATTATGTAGAAAACATGAAGCTCTGCCACAGCTATTTGTGCAGCATCCAGTTAAATCAATGCCATTTTCAACTAAACTGTAAACACCTTATGGTTCTTAGGATCCAGGTGCCAAACATGTAATTTTAAAATCGTTGGGGTCATCATCTTCGTTTACATGTTTTGTGTACTTCGCTCATCTAGTCAATATGCATGGTGCTTCAACTATGAATTTTCTTTGTGTGTTACTTGTTTTGTTTGACATTGTTAAAAAATGATGTACTTTGTTTTGTAGTGGAGTTTGAGTACAAACTAGATTTGTTGTTTGGCCTTCTGTTCTCCTGTTTTGAATATGAGCCAAATTTGTTTGTATCTTGACATTTCATAGATCACTTCATTTACTAAATTGCAGCAATAAATGAAGGCCTAATGAGTACACTCTACTGTAAACGCTAGTTAAATTGTTCTTGGGCCAACTTTCAAATTACACAGGCCTTCAACTTGTTTACCCCCACTTGTGTTGTGAGCAAAATATGATGCATTGCCAAGACACAAACAATTTTATTCTTTGCTGTATCTTATAAAACGGGATGTACATACTTCCTTTCTTCTGTAGGGTTTCAGCATAGTGCATTTGTCTTTGGCCTTGAGTCACATGTGAGCCAGTCAAATATCAATGGAGCAGTTGTCCCTCCTGCAGCATTGATATCGATCATACAGAAAGGTCTTCAATATGTCGAAGCAGAAATTTGCATTAATGAGGTGAATTTCCTTTATTGGATTGGTTATTCATTTGCAGAAAAGTGTTCATTGCTTGCAGCAGATGTGTTAACACAAAACAATGAATTTTTGAAGTTGTTGCTATGGCACATGGTGAATGGAGGTTTGTCTACACATTCAGTTGTGTTTTTATTCAGTCTCACCCTGAAACAAAACTTTAAAATCTGTTAATTGTGATTTGGATTTTAGCATGCATTGTTGGCAGCTTGTGCCAGTGAATTATCTGTCAGACTGAGTGTTTTTCCAGTCTGTGATTTGCTTGAAATCCATACTTATTTTCAGGATGGAATGATGCTGGAGGGTCGATTTAGTGAAAGCTTGTCTTTGGTTGATGCTGTAATGCCAGATGTGGTTCTTGCAAAACAGCAGCAACTTCGTGAAAAAATGGCTGCTCAGAAGTTAAAGGAACCAGAAAAACAGTTATCTGCTGATGAAAAACTTTCCCTCAGCAACAACGAAAATTCAGTAAACAGTTCTGCAAACACCACCGCTGTATCCTCAGTGGTGTGCGCAGCCGACGTTACCTCCTTGACAACGACAGTTGTTACTGCTGCAACATCAACCACTACTATAAAGCAAGAACCTCAAACAAACGGTGAACATGGCACAGCAAGTAAGCGTTTTATTGTTTTTGCTGTCTTCATATGTGCCAGGTGTTTCCGTTGAAAAACTCACAAATATTTCTCAAGCGTTTGTTGCTGGTATTGTTCTGACATTTGTTTTCGAAAAAAGTATACCTGTGCTTTATGTAGTTAACATAGTTTTTTTGTTTCACTCAGCAGCGTCAACTGATATTGTACCTCAAACTGAATCCAGTGAACCAATGGACGTCGATGTTAATCACAGTGGTGTTAAGGTTTCCCTTACTAATGCTACAGTCTTGCGAGGCCATGATTCTGAAGTTTTTATATGTGCCTGGAATCCAACACAAGACTTGCTTGCTTCTGGGTAAATTTTGACATGAAAGTAGCTTTCATCGCTTAGAAATACTCATTGTCTGGTGAACTCGTGGGTTAAGATCTCTAGTGCAATTTTTGTGTTCAACGTTGTATATAAGCCGTTGTGGAACTTTTGGCCAACTTGCGATGATGTTGTTATTGAAAGCAACGGTCGGGACTGTTTTGAAACAACTGCCTGTAACTGTTTGGCTTAAGAGTTGGCTGACTTTATGAATAATGTACTTTGTGCAATGCTGCTTCGCAACATGCTTAACAGGTAATCTGTTTAATTTTTCCGCTTTGGGTGGTGCCCTTCCGGTTTCATTTAAATCATAGTTGTTGCGACTGAAACTACGATTCATGTTGCAACTTCTATCTGTATGTGCAATGATATCGTTTGTGTAGAAATGCAAATAAAGTTCTATGCATCCTGTTTTCAAAGGTCTGGAGATTCCACAGCGCGCATTTGGAATCTCAAAGAAGACACTGTTACCTCCACATCAACACCTTCATCAACCCCGCACCAACTTGTTTTAAGACACTGCATTAAAGATGGCAATCAAGAAGTTCCAAGCAACAAAGATGTCACATCTTTGGACTGGAATGTAAGTGTAACTGTTGCAATGTTCCCTGCCTCTGCTCGTTGGCATTTGCGTCTCAGATTTGGGCTGATCTGCACATTGTTCGATTCCCACTTCGGCGCTGCAAAGTTTTGATGTCCGTTCTATTTATTTATTCCTAATTTCTAGTGATGTGGCATTTTCGTTGCGGATATCGTTGGTCCCTCCCGATGACGTCTACGCGAAAGTTTGCCTCTGCTGTGAAAATCCAAGTTTTACCTCCTGTACTGATTTAAAACCCATAAATTGTAGTGATTGTCTATGACAGGGGTCTCCAAACTTTTTTGTTCGAGGGCCACATAAGCTGTTACTCAACAGTCCGAGGGCCACATAAGCTGTTACTCAACAGTCCGAGGGCC
>JGI24022J15233_10007887_pt1 | contig 11807 bp, 6 predicted proteins | sample Ectturendosymbi2_FD_15233 | JGI IMG/M metagenome (IMG submission 15233)
ACGCCTTGTGGTACTGCCGAAGAACATCCTGCAATACACCCGATCTCGACTTACAATGTTGGTGAATAACTAAGAAAATAAACATCAATATTCTGATTGCTAAGGGGGGTGCTTGAGCCCCTTCAGCCCCCTCCCCGGCTGCGCCTTTGCGTACAGTGCGTAAAGTTGAAGCATGAGTTCCTAGTTGAATGAAACCAAACCTCACTAGACGCTGAGGTAGCGAATGTAGCATATTAGAATTAGACGAAAACCGCTGTAAAACACATTGGACATAGTCCACATGGATTGTTTTTTTTATCGTATAATAGATCTACAGTAACGGAAAATTATATAAAATGAAAACCGTTGCAACATCAAAAGGGTTGATGATAGAAAAAAACGGACAGCGTATTTTTGGAATCAGTGCCTGCAAATCATACAGACACACTTACAAAATTCAGTCAAACAAGCACTTTATAAATTTTTGTACGTAGTGGTTTATTAAAGATACTACCTTTAGTATATTCGCATAACTACTTGATTTAATTAGGCTACCTTAGTAATGGGATCGTTTCAGCGCTCGCTTAACAAATTTCAGTGCACGCTTAACAAATTTAGAAATTCTTCGAAACGCATGGCAGAAAAATTTGCATGGTTTCGTATTTTAGTGTGACACAGACGTAAACACTAATGAAACAACAGTTTTTGAGCCAGCTGATTAAATTGTTGTCGAAGAAACTGTAACATTTACCTAGTTCTTCTTCGTCCTCCGACGTACCCGCTCGCTCTGAAGAAATAGTAGATGTTGATACAAAGAAGTATCCACTACGAGAACGATGCTGGACTTTACTTGGTGAACTTCCCATGCTATTTAGAAGATGGGTATTTATCAGCTGTTGCCAAACATCACACTATTAATTTATGGTGTTGGGAAAACCTGGTACCTGCAAACAGCAATTCAAAATGAAAATGAAAGCAAGCACACTATTGTGCATGCTTCAATCTCAGTCCGTATTAACACTGAATTTATACCGCACTTTATGTAACCGGTATGATTGAGTGAGAGCCTTTGGTACACTGTGAATCTTGGCAGCATGAGAAGTGTTGATACTTTTGAAAGTATTTTAGTATGGCTGTTGCAGATAACTTTATCATAACCTGCACGCCTGCACCACTTGCTTTTTTGTAAAATAAAAAAATTTCGATTTCATAAATTTAATGGATAGGTTTGATCTAACCGGCTGGATAAAATTTCACTCTATGTTCACTCAGGCTACGTGTGATGAAAATACCCTTAAAAATTTATTCAGACGTACTCCATCTCAAAAAACGATTTGCACAAATACAGTCTACTTCAAGAGGTATAAGTCATGCAGAACATCTGTGGAAAGATTTTTTGTCTTGCAACTTTAGTTAATTCTGTTTTGTTTTTTATTTTTAAAGCATTATCCACAGTAGTTTCTGCTGCTCAGTAGGTGGTGTAGAATTTTCCAACATGCTTTACACCACTTTTCCATTGAGCTCTATTCACTCCATGAGTTTCCACGCGCAACTCGGCACTTCTTTACTCCGAAAACTGCTGTAGATAAACAGCATACCTCTTCGGCTATTTAAATCAGCAAATCATTTGAAATGGAACTGCTGGCGAATGATTTCAACTACTTGCTCTGAGTTGCTGAACGTCTGTACATACCGCGGCACACCCAGTATGTTTTTGACAAAACAATGTGAATCGAAGCGCTTTCGAGAGAGGTCACCATCTTGACAACAGGATGGCGTTGGATACGCAGAATCAAATGTCTTTACATTTTGTTATGGAATGCCTCAACTGTAACCGGACACCAATAACACGAGCGATTATACTGACTGAGAATCGTCCTTGGCTGAGGAAAATAAGCTTTGCCGCAGAGTACTTCCAATTAAATGCACGTTGCCTAACATTTCTTTTTGTGTTTTACCGCGCAATATATATTCAGTTTGCATTACGATGCTGCAGACAATTAGTTTACAGCAACATCGGCCAGAAAAAGGGCGACGACACTTGTTTAAAACTAAATGCCACTTGCAACTGTCAAGCGGAGCAAACGAAGTGTTTTTGAAGGATTCATGCAAAACCAGAAATCATAGAAATAATTCGAAATGTCCTCTCATTTCCATTAAATGCCAGATGTACGTTTCAAACGGATGTTTTTATGCAGAAGGGCTCAGTATTGCGTCATTTGTTTTTTTACCTGATGTGCGAGTGAGAGAAAATAGATTTTCAAAATGTGTTAACTATACATAACAAACTTTCAGCCATTCATTTTTTACAATTTTTGTGTATAAACAACCGTTAACAATGCACCCCTCTTAACTGAATCAAGAACATGACACAAAAAAACTTTTTAGCTGACTAACTACATTCTCAAAATGTAAATGGTCTTTTCGTCCAGTAGAAAACAAAACTCCTACTAATGTCGGTGATTTAAAGTACCTTGAAATAATGATCTGTCACAAGTGAGTGGAGAAAATTGAGTTTACTTCATGTCTGCTGCAAACCTCATGGCTAAAAATGCATTGGGTTTAGAGTATTTTTAATGATAAACTTCCTTAAAACCAACTGCACTTGGTGCGTCGAACCTTTGGAACATATTCCTTTATTTTCCCTCCTAAAAGTTTGTCTTAAAATAAATCCTGTATTTGGGGATATATTGGTGCAGATGTTGGAATTTTTCATATTTTTGACGTAATTTTGCAATCAGTACTACAGCTTCGAAATGTTTCGTCATTCGGTGAAAATATGAAAGGAGTTTAGGCAAACAGGAAAAAATATAAATTTCCCTCTCCACGTTACTCGTGCAAGTTTTGTTTCGCCGCAACGGTTTGGAATACATAAATGGATCCGTTTGCTCCATGCATAAATGGATCCGTTTGCTCCTGGTTTGTCCTCACGGACCTGCAGACGCGCCTAAAGCTGCAAACCATTTTTGCGCCGGTGGGAATCGAAGCTGCTGCTGTACAATCATTTTCGATGATATGTATGCAGGTAACTGCATCGTAACAGAAGATGAAGTGCAAACACGTTATACAGAACTGTTTTCGGGGATGGTATGGGCTGTTGCTTAAAAAACTTTGAAACCCTGATCATAACTCTACTATTTGTTTTAAAAACTGCAAACCATGCCTGCCCTTGCAATTTACGCTGAGAAACTATTCATAAGAAACATGTGGTTGGAATTTAGAAGTAATGGAAATGATTATTGTTCGATCTCTCTTTATTCGGCTTCGCTGAACAAAAAAGTATGGTTTTGAAAGCCCGTTGGTACTGGTGAATGCGATTAATTACGATGTTTGGTTAATAGACACATTTGTTCCGAGGTAAAATTTGGGAACGCTTACTTCTGTTTCTAATTTATGGAACCTAATTTGATAAATATGTTCACAGTTTGGAAAACGCAATTTTCATATGAGATGTTAAGTGTTGGCACAGGATTTTTCCAAAGAAAGGTCAAAAAACGTTTTCGAATTTTTGCCTTGATCATTTAGATAAACATCAATCATGGGCGTCGGGCGGGCCAAGGCAGCACCTCCCGGATTTTGAAATTTGATATTTTCCTATTAACTATTTAGTAGAAAAATGTTCTTCTCTTAGTTTCGATTTGTTAAAATGAAATTTCACCACTGTTGGTGGGGCCTTGGCCCGTCCGACGCACATGATTGATGTTTATGGAAAAATCCTTGTGATTGATGTTTATGGAAAACATTCCTGGAAAAAATCCTTTTGACCTCTCCCTGGAAAGATCAACTACTGCCCCCACCCCTTGGAAAATTCTTTACGATGCCCATGACATCAACGGTTCTGTAATCTGCTAAACATCTGATATTTTCATCTTGCGAAAGACTCAAAGGTGTGTGAAACGATTTATAAAATCCTATTAAAGCCCCTTTTTTCTCGAGCGCATCTAAGCATCACGAAATACCGCCGCGACGTTCTCTTAAGAACTTCGAACATTAGAAAAAGAAAGCAACTAGCATTACGCAATGATTTTACAATAACAAAATAGCAAGAAGAAATCAGTACGCTGATTTGTGAATCAATGAAATGACAATATTGTTAAAGATTTATGTAACTTTTGATCAAATATGTACGTTGGGAAGTCGTGACGACGCAAAAACGGTAACGTTGTGTTTTTTATTATAACAATTGTTTGTTATTTTCACAGTTTCATTTATGTATGCGTGCCGCCTTTTTGCTATAGACCAAAGCTTATTACAGCCAGAAAATCTCAAGATTTTCTTTGGGGTTGTGCTATCAGTTTTACCAGTTCACGGTAGTGTTTCATCTGTATTAAAGTCATTTTTCCAGCAGGGAACTATCAATGCTTGAAACAGCTTTATTCCAACTCCAAGTAGAGCACAAAAGCGTGGAAGAATCGAGCTGGTTTTTTGATCAACATTTCAAAATAAAGCGTTCGGTAGTAAACACAAACAAAACGCTATCACTTACTTCATCACCAGTTTTCAAAACTCATTAATCATGTGAATGCTGCCGTTTCAACATCAACATGAAACCAAGTAATGAAAGACATTTACATTCCGGACAATGTTAGAAGACTATTTTTTATTTCCTAAGCCAGGACTACAATAACAAACGCAGCAATCTGCAGCCTGAACTGAAATGTACATTTGGTCTTTATGAACATCGCCTTCCATTAACAAGTTTTGATATTTTTTGGACGGGCAGTGTTCTCTCTCATGTAATTCCAAATACAACACATTGCCCAGGGAATCTTGAAAACATCAAAGCAAGCAGTTCAATACCCTAAAACATTATAGTTGAGTATAAAGTTGCACATTATAAAACATCTTCCATAGGTGTCAACAAAACGTTTCAATTCAAAGTTGATTCGAATCACATAATTTTTGTCACCAACAAAACACGTTTCTTGTTTTGCATCACTTTCATCAACATTCCGCTCGTAAAAGGACAAGTTTGCTCGACATTTTTCGCTTCAATTGTACATTTGAGTAAAACTTACTCTCAACTCACGCAAAGAAGTTAAACATAACTATTTACTCAGTATCAACGCAAGTTCTGAAGATCTTGATTTAAAATCCTTTGCACAGTCAGATTCATTTTTCAGTTCGTATCTGGGGTTGTATGGTTTTGATGGCTTCCGGAAATTAGGTCACAGCAATCTGGCTGGTAGATAAGCTAGACTGTAAAAGTAGGATCTGACTACATTTTTTGCACTCAACTACACAATTCTAAAGCATAATGCTACCCAAGTAGACTATGCGCAACCAGGTTAAACCACCAACAGAATCTATGTCTTTGACAACCGAGAATATTTTAAATTATTCCTCAAAATTGCAACTCAGGTCCTGCGATTGAAGCATAACATCTCCAAAAGAGGCAGAACAAGGTTTTTAATCAGTTAATTGGCGGATTACGTTTTTTTAGAATTTGCTCCTGCTTTAAGTTTCAACAACTTTGTTACGATCAAAAGACATTTTTTCAAAATATCCGATATTTTTGTATGCGCAGTACATACTACATGAAACCTTTTTTCTACAAGTTTTGCTGCAATCAGCGAGTAAGTCTTGGAGCGCTCGCGTCACTAAAGTCAGGAATAACCAACGTTGTCGAGCTTTCTGTCAAAAGGACAGAGTAAAAAATCAACCTGAAGCTATTTTTTTCCTGCGCAAACAGTCTTTACCAGGTTTGATACAGGTTCAAACACGCCGCCGAGTCGGAAATGCGCGTCAGAGCGTCCCGCTTGCTTCGGTCCTGGCGCGAAACATCACAAGCATCGCAGTGCAGGGGCTGAAGGCCGATCAGCTGTATGGTGCCGCACGCATCTTTATTTAACTTGCAGATGATATCTGTCTGCCAGAAAGATTTTTGAGAAGTCCTGCTGGAGTTGGGTTTGAACCAGTCGCTGAGAAATCGATATAAAAGCGATACTGACAGCAGACTTGTCTGTTCAACCAAGCGAGCACTTTGAGAGGTTGTGCGATCTGCCTTGCCAAAGTTCTTCTGCCAGTGCTTCGCCGTATATTTCTCATAACGTCAAAATGTCGATGCAGGTACGGTGTTGAAAAATAGAAAATGGTTTACTTTATAGTTATCCTAATTTTCGATTTCAGTCTTTCTTATCTCAGTGAGGCATAAACTGCGAAATGGGGAAACGAATCAAGTTAACTTTTTTTCATAGAGAAACAAGACATGTTTACTTAAGTAGTGCCTTATGCATGCTGAGTATCGCAGCTGTATCTAAAATTGTGAATTTTTTTCATGGCGTTATGAACAAATCAAGTTCGTAGAACTGGGAGGATATCTTATCAACAGTTTCTGAAACTGAAGCAAGTCATTCCACAGGATGCATTTTCAGAGAGAGCCAAAATATTTTTGTTCGAAATTCCGCTAAACTTTTTTCATACAGTGTAATCTAACGTCTCGTAAAATACTTCGTACTATGGAGGGTGAAATCATTGAATATCAGCATGTATGTACAAACTGCGCGATTAGGCACTTTTCATGCTACGAAAAACTGGTGACACGTTATCAACAAACAAATCATTTTAAACTATCTCTTCCCGTTTTCAAGAAACATTCCTTTTACGCAAAAAGGCTTCGTTTAAAATTTATATCTTTTCATCGTGGACCTAAACTAATCATAAAAAATCAGTCCTAAGTTTTAGTAAGGTTTCATTTCTTTGCATTCGTATGTGAAACATGGTTATCTGCAAACTTATAATATTTGGCTAAAAAAACTGCAAATGGATTGCTGCTAACTTATATGTAAAACAGCATTCAATATAACTGCAAACTGCGAAACTGTGCTCTTTATAAGTTTTAGGCGTCTTCAATAACGCACCCAGATGGGAGGCAGAGGGTCTGTTGGGCCCAGGCGGTGCTGGCAGCGATGCGGTCTTTCAATGATTTTATCTAATTGTTTTTATCAATTCATAAAACCGTCATCTTGAATTTGTCAGTGTCGTCTATCCCAATAGTAGGTTTGAAGCAAAAGTCGTCATATCAAACTATTCTGCAACTTTCTTTCCAAAGTGCCAATAGTTACATTCACTTGTTGTAAAGAACCCATTGTTACTCGGACTGTTGATTAATATATAGAGCAATGAGTCAAAGTGAATGGACTGAAGCACCTTTTTACTTATAAACAACTTCAATTTTGCTAAGTGCGGCAAAAATGGATATACGCTCCCAACGTTCTTTGCTGAAAAGCATTCTTTGATCGTGGAGCTTCAACATACAGTAATTGTTATAAGAAAATTGTGTTGGAATAAGCTTTTCGTAGGCACTGTAAAAGTAAGTTGCCTTCGAGGTACCGACCTAAACTGGAAAATAGTTGAAGTTGTGGACAGAGTTTAAGTCAGGTGTCTTTGCTCCTAAGCAGCGGTTTGGTCAGAGTTTAAGCAGAGGAATGCTGTCCTCCCATTGTTTTTAAAAAGGGAACAGCGTCCAGTTAAATGTAAACAAATTGCTTTCAAATGTGGTGGTAGTTCAAATATGATGTTAAAACATTTCATATGCAGTACTGTGCCGCAAGCAACGCTGGGTCGGAAAAAGTTTTCTTAAATCTTCAGGGATCTCTCCCATGACTTTTCCCATTTTTGCAATCTTGGTAACCTATTTCTGGTTCAGTGCGTCATAATTCCCCTGGAAGTGTTCTAGGCGTGGCTGTCCATTTTACGACAGTCAGGAAAAGCAAAAATTATAAGCTGAGTAATTGTGTGTTGCCTGTGCAAACACGAAAATGTGAATTAAAGCTTTTCAAATCGGTTCTCAATCGCGAATCGGAATTTGTCCCTGCTTTGCTTCCAAATTAAACCACACCGAGCCGCAGGTTACAAAAATCTTATGAGTCTTTCTATCCGTTTGTAGAAGTTACGCCGGCGGCCTAATTGTGCAACAAAAATTTTCAGCCTTTACTGATGTGTTGACTTCTTGCTCTTTGCCACTGCTTTTTTACAGGAAAGCAGCAGATCCTGCTTGAAACGTCCCTCAAATTCTGACGAACATCACGGCGGAAAAAGACGGCGTCACAATGCGGCTGACAAAGAACGCGAGCGTCTTCGCGCATTTAACGATGCACTTGGCGCTCTGCAGAACGTGCTTCCGATTCGCCTGACGGGGAACAGAAAATTTTACAAAAAGCAAACGCTGCGGGTGAGCTTCTTTGGATTTCATATCTCTTGACTGCTTATAAACTTGTTGACTATGAGTTTACTTGCAGCCCATGGCAGTGGCGGAAAAGATAAAAACGTCTGAGTGGAAGCTTTTGCTTTTGTATTTTGTAGGCTTACCAGATTGCTTAAAAAAAGTCTGCACAATCTATCTAAAATTTAAATGTTGAAAAATATTATGAACTGACAAAGATTGACCTGTTTGAGGTGTTGATATCACTAACATTCCAAATAAAAGTAAAGTTAAATGTGGGATGAATGATCTGATATGTAATTCAGCTTATTCATCCCAGATCAGTTTTTTTTAAGGAAAATGTCAGGTACCCGATATGGATCTGTAGGCACCCGATTTCTCTGATTTTAGGGACCCGATGATAATTTTCTCCTATTCTAGGGACCCGAATCGGGTCCCTAAAACGCCTTGAAAAAACCCTGTCCCAGATTGTTAATCTTCTTCATAAACCGCAAAGGCATTTCGAACGTTTCATGGGATTTACGTGTTGGAAGTTTTGTGTAAAGATACGTCGACAATTGTCAAGACAACACAAAAATAAACGCTTCAAGTTTCTCTCCTGTTTTGCAGTTGGCAATACGGTACATACACTTTCTTCATGATTGCCTTGATGGTCGTCGCGATTGGAACGAAAGGAGCCGATTTTGGTTTCGAACCGACAGTGATTGCTCCTCCAGAAACAATGTTCAAGTCGCTGGCAGCGCAAGCCAGCTGCAAACTGTGCATGACTGTGGCTCAGGCGATGTGTCGTCTGCGAGCTGGGAATTAGCGAAAAAGCATAATTCTCTTGAAGCGCCAGCGTTTAGAGCTTGCAAATTGTATGAGGTTTTTCACGCTCGGGATACGTGCTGCGCGTCGCGGCTGGCCGACACCAGAGAGCGCAATTTAACAACCGCTCCGGCAAGTCTCAGGCACTGCAGTAATTCGTGCGTGCAGCAGAGGAGTATATATTACGAAGCTGGTTCGCAATGCGTTCCGCAATTTACCACTGCAAATCAATCGCCAAACTGCTTGGAACCAACTTCTGAAGTAGCTCGCTACCAGGAAATATCTATGTGGACAAAGCCTTGTGTAAGGGAAACACAGCCTTTGTGTTTTTGTCAAAAAAACGTTTCAAACGTTGCATCGGTTAACAACGCGCTAGGCAAAAGCAACAGTGATTTATCTGCTGAATGTGTTTATGTGGACAAGAAAAACTTCGGCCAATCCTCAGGGTAATTCCATGTTATTCTTTTTATAGGTAATTCTCCTACAGGTACGGGCAACATTGAGTATATTGGCATCATCTATTAAATTAGCAATCGGTGTGAGCGATAGAAGTAATTGCCAGGTCTCCGAAAAAAAACAGGTTGTCAAGTAAATTGCCTCTCTACAGATTTTTAGTCTTCTCTGGACACTGATATCGCGAAATGACTCGGTTGAGTTTTTTGAGAAGCAAATGTATCAATAATTGCAAGATGACGCCATTTGTTTTTGATGCAAACATAACATCAGCAAACTTTTTTCACTTAAATGTAAAGGTATTCAATCTTGCATGCAGCAGTTTTGGTAAAATGTGCTTCTATACCTCTTGTAATTTGCTAAATTATAATTAATAAAACAAATGACAATGACGAAATTGGTTATGGAATTGCAAGAAGGACACCGGCGTCAGATATATTTTATGAGGTACACAGGTAAGCCGCCTGCCATTACCTTGCCAATCATTTTTTTCGAGAATTGATCTTCATTTTACGCTACATTCTTCATTTTCTCATCATTTCACTTAGTCTAGTACCGTACGTTTTGCAAATCACAGATATTTTCGTTCGATTGATCGATAACATTCCGTAACTGTTGTCAGCAGCAAGCTTTCTTAAACTAATTTCCGAAACCCTTGGCAGGGATAAGCATTTTCAGTCACTGCATTAGTTTTTAATCTAAAACTGGTAAGCAAAAATTTGTTTGTTTCAAGGCAGTTCATTCTTAATTGTTTAACGAGATTATGAATATATAATAGAGGTATTATGCGCTGGATAAATTAAGCAGCAGATATTTGAACAACACTACAGCCAGGATAAACGCTGTTTTTAGGATTTAAATTTGCTTGTTGTTGATGCTGAGTTTAATAATAGGGAATTACTAGGGGAGCTTGCAGTGAACGTCTTCCTTGTTCTGTGCTATCGCATCACAAAGACAGTCTGATTTGCAACGATGTATAGATTCAATTCTGTGCGTCTCTACAATGATATTAACTTGATTTTCAGCAATGCGTCGCGTATGTCTTCTATGAATTGGCATTTTTAACGATTTTAGACCAGGATTTTTTATATAGCTTATGGCCATAGATGTTTTGGAAGATTTTTTGCTAGCAAGGAGTGAAACATTTGTCGGTTTAAGATTACAACCCCGATTATAGGTGGCAGCAACTACAAAACTAAGGCCCGTCTACACTGGGGGCTAGTCAGGAGTTGCCAGTAATCCTTTATTTGTTTTATTGCGTCTAGTTGGCGTGCACGGCGCAGAATTACCCGACGCAATAAAATAAGCAAAGCACTGCGCCTGGCAGCTCCTGGCTCGTCCTCAATGGAGGCGGGCCTTTAAAAAGTATCAAGAATGGTCGTTTCAAGTGACTTTCACAAATGGCAATTTTTCAGCTAGATGTGCTGTAATTTTAGTCACAATTGCTCTTCCTAAAGCTACTGCGTCCTGCAGTGATCACTCCAGCAGTTTGTAAAAAAACATCCTGATATTGCCACAGACAAGGAAAAGCTTAACGCGTAAACTTCACTGAGCATACTTTAGATAGGAAGAACGTCTAGACTACTTCCATGCAGCTGCATATCGAAACCCCCTGTAGCTGAGGTATCACGCCGTGCGCTGCTTCACTAACAGTTAACCTGTCCTTCTGCACCAAACCAAACTCTTTTACTGCTTTTTAATCAAATATTCAAATGGTTGTCAACAAAAATTACTTGTTAAGTTATGATAGCTTTCGCTGAATCGATTTCACGGTTTCTTGCAAACGGCTGATGCTCATCATAGCTGCCACAATCTACAGAATTCGGCGTTGCAGAAATACATCACAGTGGGGGTTTGCTCTTAACTGCCGTAAATCTTATGCCGCAAACACGATGTCGGAAAATTTATTTTTGGGCACCGAAGCGAGCCCGGAAAATGAAAATGACTTTTAAAGACAAGTTTGATAATCAAGAAAAAAGCAATGTCTGTCAAACTTTTCTGAAGAGCCGAACCGCAACTCACTGACCACTTGTCGACCAGGCTATTCCGTGCTGATAAGGAACGAAAGCATCGTATTAAAACTAAAATCCATGTCTCACTTTGTTTGAGAGGGCCCTGGCGAATCCTCTGAAAATGGCTAACGAAGTTTCACCGCAGCACTCCACCACCGCGGTTATGGAAAACACTACGCAACAAAAAAATTTTTATGTCGAAGTTGGGATGTTTTCTGGATAATTTTTGGCCGCTGAATCCGAATTTGGCGTCTTGTTTCTCCTGCTGTCAGTTTTTTCAAGATATTTACGATATTATATATATTTTTCTCTAAATATCTAATTAGTCAAATATTTTTACTAACTTACATCACAACTTTTGAACCTGAAACCCCAGCAGGTCATCCAAAGTA
>JGI24022J15233_10007888_pt1 | contig 11806 bp, 7 predicted proteins | sample Ectturendosymbi2_FD_15233 | JGI IMG/M metagenome (IMG submission 15233)
GAAACTATATTTTTATAAGCAACTTCTCATATTAAAAGGCGCGACAGCTAGCCTCAAAAATCGTGGTCGCATTATCTGAACAATATATCAGTCAAGCATCGCATTTTGAAAATAGTTTTTTAGAATTGAACAGTTGACGATGTTATTTACTGCGCAAGAAGTCCTAGATTGATTTCAAGTAATTCACTTTCACATTACGATGCAACGTAATCAGAGCAATTGCAATTCAATTGTTCTTCTCCGCAGTGATTTTGCAAGTATATTTGTAACACCGCCATCTTGATAGACAGCGTGCTCCACAGATGCAGTTGTGCAGCTAGTTGTCAGCATCGATTTTATAAGTGTATGTATGTTCGGATAAACAGCTCTCGTTGCTGTATAATTGACATTTGCTGAATGTTCGACAAGCTAAGTATCTTTTCAGCGCCATATCCACAGGAACACACAGGGATTGTGATGTAATAAATACGTTGTGCCCAAAAAAAGTGTTAACTTGGAAATTTTTTTCTTATTTGTTTTAACAATGAGATCAATACCACTATCTATTCCAAATATAGTTAGACCCGTTTGTTCGAACTCCGATCAACCGGAATCCCCGCTATCCAAAACAAATTGCTGAGAACAGATTTTCCCCAACGTATTTTACCCCTTTAATCAGGAAACCTCGCTGTCCGCCACTGACTCGGAATTTAGGAACGGGTATGTCATATCAAAAGGAAAAAAAGGCTAAGCCGGATTACACCAACTGTTACTTAGTTGTTTATTAAATCACAATGAAAGGGTGAAAGTTTATTTTCAACGCACAATGAATGTAACAGTGGCAGAGCCTGCAGGACGCAGTTATAGGTCTGTGTTTAAATATCATTCTGAATGCATAGTTGCTTATGTATACGGATCTGCTAATAAACAAAAACAACTCAAAGTTTCATTTGGTCATGTTTCGGCCAGACCCATAGCCTAGGTCCAAAGGTTTGCGGGGGCACGAAACATTTTTAGGGGTCAGGTCAAGACTTCTGTTTTTACTATATTTTTTAATAAAAAATTTTCTTGGCGAAACAAAATTTGGAGCACAAAAAAATTTAAGGGGGATTGCTCCCGAATGCCCACCATGGCTACAGGTCTGATTCCAATTTCCCAGATACCTTGCTAAACCGACATTATTACACGAAACAAAGTAGTTCGGATAAACGAGGTCTGACTAGTTACAGTATTTTCGGGACCATATGGCGCACTATCAAAAATTGAAGGCTGGCTGTTCTTTTTTTCATACATATAACACACCGGATTATAAGGTGCTTAAATGAAGCAAAACTTGGATACCGTAAGTCAAACTGTATTTAACTCCTTCCCAATAACTCCCAAGTGCCGAGCCGCCACTGGGAGTTTAATCTGTCATTACATACGAGGGAGTTTAATCTGTCACACATGTCTAATCTGCCAGACACGAATAAAATAAAATAGAAGTTGTACGTGTGTTTGATTCGGCTTGCGCCATTGTAGTCAGGAGCCTTGCCGAGTTACACTATCTGTGGTACGTGCTACTCTCGTGTGCTGCTCATTGCTGTTGTTGTTGGTTTATTACGTCTGTTAACAAAAAATGGTAACTAGTAATTAAAATAAATGATATTGTTTACCATGTAAAACTGGTTTTAGATGAGAAAGCATTACCAGATTCATACATTAGGTGCACCGCATTATAAGGCGCACTTTCGATTTTTGAGAAAATTAAAGGATTTTAAGTGCGCCTTATGGTCTGAAAAATACGGTAGTTGCCCTGATTTGTTTCCAGGCAATCATCTTTACCACGCTCGCAAAAACCTGTGAGTGAATGTTACGTCATAGAGCGGTTTATGGGGACAATTGTGGAGTGGTATGAGTATTGCCCACTACTTGCTGCAGCTGCGCATCCTAAGGAAGAGTACAATTTGCGTTAATTAATAGATGAAGTAGCAACTTGGGTTTCCGAAATTTGGCAGGATTGCAATTTCATTGGTCGATTTCTAGTCTTAAAAGAAAAGGTGGTTTTATGCTGTAAAGTGATATCATAAGCTGACCTTCCGTGACAGACCCTTTTTTCCAGGCTAGATGCGCGCATGGGCACAATCACACCTGACTAAGCTTCATGCCTCTAAATTATCAAAATGAAAGCAGATTTCTATGAAAACCACATTGCAGGGCTGCACTCACCTGATATCTTCAAGGGCAAATTGGTTGTAACTTGTTGTTGTGCTATTTCCAGGTAGGAGGCGAAATGATGGCATCTTGTTGTACCTAACAACTATACACGTTGAAATTTTTGGAGAATGAAATTGCTCAGTTGCTTCCCCTGGTTGCGGGCCTGCCACGTCGCTTATCCTCTAGCACTGATTCATTCTACTTGCAGTTTCATCCTACAACCTGAGTTCTAAAGTACCCACGCAAACACACAACTGTACCATAGCGCTTCAAGAACATCTTCCACACCATTTCATCATACAGAAAAACACCAGTTCTATAGAAATTAGCAATGTTACCTTTGCAGTGATCTTCAACCACCAAATTTTAATGTTGATAAGCCCACTTCAAGAGTAGGCTTTAGCTTGTGGCGTTTACTGAAAATATCCTATTGAACATTGCNTAACAGCATGAGACATTGTCACCAATTCCTAGGGGTCAAGTAATGTAATAAATAGTGGTGTGCTGCAGAAAGTGTGGAAATCGGGAAGGAGCTTCCCAGAAAAGCGTACATGCTCGTGGGAAATTATTCAGCTGCAAGTCAAGTAAAATCAAATAATACGCCAAGAATTGTAAGAAAACCACAAAACGGAATCTGCGAATTTCCTCTTTCAGTCATGGAGGTTCACTACGTGGCCTTGTGACGCAACAGTTACCCCTACCTAACAATAGTGATCCCATGTTGTTGCGGGCAGGGTTGCCAATTAGGCATTTTTGAAGCCAAATTTTGAAAATCAGGTTTTTTTTTGACGCACCTGGATATTCTTGAAAATCAAAAATACCAGTCAAAATCTGGCTTTTTATTTTTTTCAGTCTGAAAGGCTTGGCTCTGGCTAAACATTGTCTGAGCTGCATATTCATTGCAAATCTCTTCTAACGAGCATCTGTGACCATGCAGGGTGCAAAGAATATTGCAAAGCTTTTACTGTTGCCCTAAAAATTTTCATGTATGAAATAAGAAGCAAATGTACAACAGTGTATTTAGGGGGAAAGAAATTGCTTATAAAAATCTGAATTGCATTTTATTGATGTTTCTGACGAGTTTTAATATCTATTTTTGTTTGGCTATGCATGTTTTACTGTATGCGTAGCCTATATGTCTTAGGACTGCTATCTGGTTTATTTTTGTCTTTTCTTGAGACAAGGTCTGCCTTTTTTGGTTAACCTAGTCGCATGTCGCAGACTCTTAATGGCGGCAGAAAGCTGTTAGTTTTAATATTGTTGCTATGATCACACATGTAGTCAGAGGACATTGAGCCCAATATGTCCTTAACACTGCATGCGTTTATGCGAGCGAACTTTATAGCGTTAGATAGCAGAGTGGATGGTGGCGCTAGCATCAACCGGAAGCTTTTGAATACATTCAGATTGTTAATACTTGTCTGTACGACAGCTTTGATTAGTGGTTGCCTTACTGGGTTCCAAATCGAAACGGGATTGCATTCCATATGCCATTCCAGAATGTAGTGGCATTCAAAAATGCCCAAGTCGCACCCAAACCAGCATCCACTGACAAGCTTACTCTGGTAACTGCGCACTCGTGCCTAAAACATGCATGCATAAAATGATCACTCAATAGAAACTTATCGTTCTACAGGTCGGATGGTTAAAAACTGATTTCGCCACCAAGGAACTGGCCACAACAATCAACGTTTGAAACACGACGTCATTCTGGAATGGCATTACACTTATAGCTGCAGCTTAATTTTTTAGAGTGAGCATAAAATTGTTACAGCTTACATTACAGGATGCCAATACCAAAACTAGACAGGATTTTCTTGGGTTTGTTCCAGAAAATTACTTAGTTATTTATTACGAACATGTAGTCACAGACAGTCGATACTCATTCTTAAAGCTGACTTTCGCATCTTTGGCTTTGTATATGATGAACCAATAAGTATAATTCAGTGTATGCAGCACATAAATCCCAATAATTAGGGCTACAATATTTGCTAAAAACAATGCTGCAGACCTGATGCAGAAAGTAACACAATATGCAAAAAAGCTTTAATGCGATCAAGTTTATAGCAAAAATGTTCAACTTGTGACCAAACCAGCGTACACTCACAAGCTCACTCTGGTTAACTGCGCACTTGCACTCAAAAAATGCATTCATGCGTAGAATGCTCACTCAACAGAGACTTCTAACGCTGTCTGAATATCGTTCTGCAGGTCAGATCAGTTAAAAACCAATTTCATCACTACTGAACTGGCCGCAACAATTATCAACGTTTGAAACATGACGCCACAATCACTTCAAATGCTGCACCACTAACACATGCGGCTTCCAAGCACCTTTTGTGCAGCTCTCGGCAGTCTTTCAATAAAACCAGCAGCGTATCCAGCCCATAAATAGGGGGGGAACTGTTAACACTATTTTGTTTGGGATACCGCCTCTCAAAGCACAAAACGACTGTTTAAAAATTTAGGGGGGTTGGCCCCATAGGCACCCCTGGCTACACCTATGAATAAAACCTTTAATATTTTGTGTAACAGACTTTGGTCTGCAATAAAACAAAACGTGTGAATTGACTTGCGCTAAAATTTTTTAGCGCAACTCTCTCACAAAATCGTAGATCTGGTTTGGCTCCCTTCAGCGAAAAGGTTGAGAACCACTGGCTTATACTGTGCAGGAGCCGCAGGCATGCTGTGATTGCGTGACTTGAGAGTAGGAATTACTTGACCCAGCTGTGCTATTTACGTACGATCTTGCCATAACACATGCGTTAGAGATTATTGAAATTTATTATCCATAGGATATCTTCAGTTAGCTATGTAGAAGTCTCTCAATGGTCTACAAACTATGATTTGGTTGGTCGTTAAAATCGTGCTACGGTTTTCCAAATGCTGGCGATTGTTGCGAAGCTTCATGTAAGCAGTCCATATTACTTAAATAGATTTTCTGAAACTCTAATATAGTAAAAAAATTCCTTGTAAATTGAATAGTGCCCACAAAATACTAATTTTAGAAGCTCATTAAGCAAGGATTTGCACGAGAATTTGCCACTTCGCGGCAAAGATTTGCCGTTTCCATCAGTTTTGCACTTCTTCAGTATCTCATTTTTGTGTGCCGAGCGGTAGTGTGGTACACTGCGACGATGCAGCTGTTTACACGTTGAATGAGAACCGATGCTGGTAGACTGAATCAATCCAAGTTGATATATGTGAACGCAGTGATAGTTAAGACTCTTGAGTGCATCGCTTTCAAGAAAATAAATTTGTTTTGTGACGTCATAAAGGGGCGATCGTCTCCAACTTGTGGCCCACAGGAAATTTTGACAAGCTTCCTAGGAAATTTACATTTTTTCAAGCCCTGGACAGGAGAAAAAAGATTGAGCTAGCCTTGACTATTATTGTGCTTTTTTTCACAGCATGTTTTATCACATTTTGAGTGGAGGGGCAATATAAACCTTGAACTACCAGACCAGTAATGTTTGCTAGTCTGTAGTAGAATGTCATCATTTCTGTCCTTTGTTCAAACGACTTATGACTGGGGAGGAGAAATGGCTTTGGTTGGAGGGGGAGGTGTAGGGACTGGGGGACAATTGCCTACCAAGTAAGTGTCTTACAAAAGTCCTGATTTGAAGACAAACACTGGGGCACTTCAGCACACTGGATATGACCCAACGTTTGAGTGAACATTATTTGCTCACTCCGCAGCCACATTTCCTAGGTTTTTAGGCTAGCCTACCAGTGTTGGGCTTCTAAACACAAAAGCTGTTAAGAGAATTTTGTTACTTTAGAAAGATCTTTGAAAATAATAAAGAGTTAGCAGTTAGAAACTACTTTCAAAAATAAATATTTAATAAAAAAATTCCACCCCCCAGAAGGTGCCACCTGGGGCTCACGGCACCCACCCTTGCTACACCACTGCTTCGGAATGAATCTTCTTCAGCCAGCTTCCAGAATAAGAAATGGGAGTGTCATCTTTTTCAGAGACTATGGCTCCAGACAAATCATTTCAAGAGTTTTCTGTGATTTTTGCACTTTTTCATCAATGCATTTGCAATCTAGCAAGTTTACTTTAGTTTCAGATGTGTGGAGTAGGTTTGTGGATAACTAGATGTCTTGTTACAAATTTTGGGCAAACACTGCAACAGATGAACAACTCCTTCCAACAAAATATTGTTGATTCATGCAGTATTTTCTTAACCAACTGGATAATTTTCATATCAAGTTCTGTTTGGTTGTAGATGATGAAACAAAATTCTGCACCTTCACAGAAGCTTTCCAGCTAAGTTGCCATGGATTGTATGAAGCCTGCTTTGGAAAAGGAATAATGTTATGACTGACAACCTCTTCTCCCCCATGCCTGGTCAAACAATTGTGACAGAAAAATGACCATAGCAGAGACAGTCCACAAGGTTAGAAGAGAACTTAAGCAAAAGTAAAGCAAGCAACAAGGTATTCAAGTGTGCTCCTCATGGTCATGCTGACTATTTACCAAAGCAAGCCAAAGAAAATGTGCATTCTTATATCTTTCTAAATGTCAGGTGATGTTGAATTGTCAGAAAAAATGAAAACCTGTGTATAACAATTGAGTATTCCAATAAAAGCAATTGTGTGGTAGATATCACAGATCAAATGGATCATCACATTTTAGTGAAAGGGGGTACATGCAGGTTGCAGATGACCAGTTGGTGTGTTTTATAAGATCTTAGATTAGCATATGTCAATATATTTGCCCTATACAAGAAGAAAATAGGAGACACCATATTACAGAGTTAATTTCAAACTGGTGGCTGAACGCAAAAGATTACCTCATGGAACTGAGAGCTAGAAAACTGCATCTGAACAAGCTTCAAAGAGAACCATGAAGAAAAAAAACATAAAAAGTACAAAATGCTGTCATGTATGTCATATAGTGCACAGGTAATGAATTGGTTGAATTTGCCACATGTGCTAAAGTATATGAATAACACAGATAAATTTGCATATGAAAAATTATAAATTGATGGTTATTTTTAAATTACAAGTGCTATAAACAATGTTGTGATGTATATATATTCCCACTACAGAGTCATACAAAAACAAGACGATTTCATGCTGCTGGTAATCTCTTTGTTGAAAAGTTGGCCACTATAAGTTTAGTGAGCAGTCATAATGAGCACTGTTGGTGACAACCAAAAACCTTGGGTATTTCAGCATTATATAATATATATAGTATATATTAGCATTATATAATAATTTGGCTTTAATGTTGCACATTTCCACCTTGGACAACCTCTGGGCAAACATTTGCCACTTGGAATATTTGTCATTGATTAAGACAATTGCTATCCAGACAATTGTTGCCATTTCCGCTTAGGCAATTTGTGAATGGAAAAACAGTTATGTTCCCAATAACTTTTGCTGTGTAATACACAAATGCGGAAATTTTAAACTGGGCCTTCAATTTCAGATTTTCTATTTTAGCAATGAAAAAGTTGAAAGGAAATGTATCTTGTACTTTCTCATGTTTAAGAATGCAGTGATGGCATGCTGGAAAACATTGAAAATTACCAGCAAGACCTTCATTTTGAAAGGTGCTAACTGTCTGCTGTTGTTTTCTACAAACTCATTGCAGTGACACTGTCTCAAGCATGTCACTTTGCAATGCTTAAATTGCATTAGCACATTGTGGCTGAATGAAATTTTCTAGCACCTATTTCTCGTTTACAGAATTAATTTCCAGGGTAAGAAGCAATTATTCTGAAAATAATTTCTAAAATTTTTACATATTTCCATCTAATTGTACCTTTGCAGTAGTAAGTTACTTGACATCCTAACATCCTGTTTCAATCAAAACTAAATTTTGCAGTGTTTGCAATATTATCTTGAATTTTATCAAATTTTTTTGCAAGTAGTGTTATATCTATGTGATATAGTTTTCTTTGTACAAGCGAACAAGTAAAAAGATACAGGAATTTACGCAAAATTTTGAGCATTTGTTTTTGTAAAATAAGGCTATGCCAATTAGTTTGGGTGTTTTCGTGCGGTAGGTTTCTAATTTGGAATCACTGTTGTCTTCACACAATGCTATTTTACCCAACTTGACTACAGTATTTCGAAATGGAAAAAACACTGTATAGACTTTGGCAAATGCAACATATCTTTTTTGTGAAAAACAATGTAAAACTGTTGGGCATCCTACATATTTCAAGTCACTGTGTGTAACAAGAATTTTCATGTGTATTTGTTCAGGTGGAATTCTTCAAATGTTAATTATTTTGTTAAATACAAACTTGCTGTTTGTAGTTTTGAACACAAAACAGATGAAGCTATTGTCCTTGCACTAATTTCTTTTTTCTTGTTGCTATGCTATCTATTGTCAAATTAAATCAAGTCAAGTATTGTGATCAAGGATTTGCAGCAAACAAAAATCTAGCTCAGTGCTCCTTAAATTTTAACACCTCAATACCCTGAAATCAAATGTTTGTCACTCTGAATACCCCTATTCAACAAAGGTTAATAACAAAACAGAACTGGTAAGGATATATTCACTAGTTGTGACGAAAAAGTCAATGTGAACACTAGATGGCAAAAATGAGCAGAAATCAATGTACTGTGTTATGTTTTAATTAAATTCAACATACATTTTGTGTGACATATTCAGCACCCACAGCATGAAGAGGTTAAAATGTCAGACTCAGGTTCAAATTGAGGGTCAACAGGTATCAAGTTAAAGGCAATCTGGATGGAAGCAAGCCCGAGTTGTTGGTAGAATGAGGACTTGAGTCCGAATTTGAAAACACTGTTGAATACCCCCAACATCTATATTGAGGGCAAACTTCAAGAACCCCTGATCTAGCTTGTGTACGTTCTTGACAACTTACCTTCTGGGATTTTAAGTTGCAAGTGAAGATGGCCTCTGTAAACCATTAAATATGCAGTTATTGAAATTTTTTGTTTGACCAAATTTTAAAGACTTGATGTGACTCTACTAGTTTTTAAACATGTCATTTCAGTATTGGAACATTGTTGTGATATTCTATGTTTTTCAGCCCACACCTGAAAGTTGCACCTGATGCAGTTGTTTGTGTTGAAGCAACTTTGGAAGGTGAGATTAGCATTGGACCTCGATGTGTTGTTCATCCTAAAGCCAGCATCATTGCCAAAGATGGTCCTGTTATAATTGGAGAAGGGAACTTGATTGAAGAACAGTCTCTTATCATTAACAAGTAAGTCATGTCGTCACATAAAGTGCAATCAGGTCTGATGAACCTTCCTACAACTTTTTGTGATCATAAAGTCCATAACATCTCAAGAACCAATGGAAATAACTGGTGATAATCCTGCAGTATGCCCAGTTGTACAGGCACACGAACACAAGTTTGCACTTGTTTTGTTTGTGATATTTTTTGCTCTGACCAATCATTAAGCATTGTAAGAAGTGATATTTTGGGAGAAGTGGGGTGCTAGATGTTGTGTTGAGGAGTTTCATAGTAGTGGAGCTGATTGACAGAGAATGATCAGTAAATGACACTCTGTATCTGCTAAATATCAGTGAATGACACTCTATCCTCTGCCACATTGGTGAGCGACACTCTGTCTCTGCTTCATAAATATTTCATCAAATTTTTTCAAGCTAATGGTAAAAATGACTGCAAAGTTGGGATTTGACCACAACCAAAAAGCTGTGGGGCAGCTCTGACAAAAAATGTAATTAAAAATTTGTATGTGAATTTTGGACTTTTACTGGTGTCCTTGGATATGAGAAGAGGCATTTTCCTTGTTTTGTGATATTCTGTGTTTTGCAACCCACCTAACAAAGTTGTTAAGATTTTAGCAAATCCTAAAATAATTTTTTCTGTGTTTCCTACTGTGTTTAGCCTGAACACCTTAACATGGAACTAAAAAATTGTTGAAACAACTGACTGATAAACTTAGAACTGCGCATTTGTTCAATGGTTTATGTCACAAAGCAAGATCTGGTTATTAACCCGGGCCCCACAGCCACAGTTAGGTGGTTTTCGAAAGCACAGATGTGATTGAATTGAAGATTGTAGAAATCGCCAAACTGATGAGAGGATGTCTTTGTAAGTTAATAATGATTCACAAATAGCCATTGACGTCACAACTAGATGTAGAAAAGGTCATCCTCACAAGCAATAAAATGCAAAAATTGAAGGTATGAATGTAAAATAAGAATCCCCATGTTTTCTTTATCCTTAGTTTTGCTGATGTCTCTTCGACTTCTGTTTGCTGGTACAAGTGACTAGGCAGCCACGGGAGACATGTTATGGTCATGACACATCACTTCCTCTATTCTGCACTACTTTTGTTACTTGTTTGATCGAGAACTTGCAAATACGCCTACAGTCGATTGGAAAACAAACAAAACAATGAAAATTAGTATATTTCAAAAACAAATCATGCAAGAGAGCAGTGACTTGGTGACCGTGAGTTGTCATGTTACTGTCGCACCAATTAATTGGAAGATACAGTAGTAGGTGATCAACCTTACCACCCATTATGCTGATAAATCGATTTTTTTTTGTCTGTTGGAAATGTCAATTTGTTTCACTGGGCAACACGAGTGGCCACGCAACTTGCCTGTCATGAGCATTATCAATTAGTAACCTATGTTAAACGAACTTAAGGCATTTCCCCTAGTTCTACAGTATATGGTTGATCTCCATCACTATGAATGCAGCACATTTCATCTGGATATGAGCAGACATGGGGTAATCGAAATCGTCAGTCGTAATCGATTACAATCAATTAAAATTTTTTGAGTAATCGTGATCGATTGAACTGAACAAATCGTTTGTCATGGTTATGTTTCAGGGGAGGCTATTTACCCATCTGTGTGCGTTAAATCCAGATAGTCCAGTGGCAAGCACAGCGTTTCTATAGCTAATTCTCGCTTTGTTCCAACTAGCCTTCCTGTTGACCGCGAGAAACGTGGGTCGTCTCGTTAGTAGACAAGCAAACAAGTGATCGGGCGGCGTGGACAGCCTCGGCCAACATCTCCTCCCATCTATCCCCAGGAAGATAATTCAATTTGTAATGCACTGAAAACGATAACAGGAGTTATCGTAACGTTTGCGATGTGTAGTTGATATCGTTTTCTTTGGCGATGATTTTCATTATAAGACTATTGCAGTAAGTAGATGAACTGGGAAAGAACACAGAACACAAATATTGGCAACAACAGGCATAAACGATTGGCGCCTATAAAAAGAGGTGGTTACATTAGCAGAACATGCAGACAGGCAAGAAATGGCATGCATCAACTGGCAACAACTGTCTACTGGCATCAACATAATTGATTTTTGTATCCAAGTGAAGCTATTGGGCAGCGACGAACCAAGAGAAAATATTGCCTGGACCTTCATCATGTAAGCCAGTTCTTTCAATCCACTGCTTGGCCGCACTAGATCTTCGGGCTGGTACTGGACAGCTGTATTCCAGAACCGTCAGCATGGCCGCAACCAGCTGGTATTTTTCGGGGTGGCAAACTGATTGTAACAAGATGTTGTACCTAAGAATATGTTTTTGAAAATTTCGGGGGGGAGGCACATTTGCGCGGTTGCCCCCTCTGGATGCGGGCCTAACCGTTAGGTCATGCGCTCCATGAGGAGGTCGATGGATTGGACATTGGAGAAAA
>JGI24022J15233_10007895_pt1 | contig 11802 bp, 6 predicted proteins | sample Ectturendosymbi2_FD_15233 | JGI IMG/M metagenome (IMG submission 15233)
TACTTTTTGGCTCAGTAAACCATTTGGGTTGGACATAGCTGGTCTAGATTAACGCCATTATAACCAGTCACGTCTTTAGTCCAGATTACAAACTAAATTAGTCCAATTTACATGAACCACCCCCGAGTAAATATACACTGAATACACTGCTTTGAAAATTTTTTCACCGTTCAGCATTTTTGAACAACTTGTAGGCTACTTGCCCTGAAAAACAAAGTTTTCCCTGAAAATTTTCACTGTATTGACCGTATACTTTTTAAATTCAGGATTTTTGAGCAACTTGCGCTTGCACTGAAAAACAGAGTTGCCCTGAAATTTTTCACTGTTTTGAAATATTTTTTATCATACAGGAATTTTGAGCAACTTGCGCTTGTTCTGAAAACAGAGTTTGCCCTGAACGTTTTCATTGGGTTGAAATATTTTTCGTCATTCAAGAATTTTGAGCAACTTGCGCTTGCCTTGAAAACAGAATTGCCCTGAACATTTTCAAGCCGGGAGGTTGGAAGCCCCCCTACCCCCGCCTCGCATGCCTATGGGCCTGTAGTATAGAGGATGAAAACACTATATTATATACTGTTTGGAAAATGACAATTTCAAAACGGCATAAATAAGCCCTGTGTCCACTGAATGGATTGTGCTTGTTTGGTTCAAGAATTTGGGGTTACTATTACCATAAAAAAGGAGTTTACGTACAGATAATCAGATTGACAGCTAGACGATGTGTTCGAGGGAGGCAACACGGTCCCGCATGAAAATGTTTATATCCGAAAAACAAACCGACTAAAAACGCTAGAAATCGCGGAAATTTAACGAAGAGAACTTCTGAACGAGCTATAAATTCCAAGAAAAGAGCTATAAATTCCAAGAAAAGATCGCAATGCCATTTGTTCTTTAGACGACTGTAGGAAAGGCTTTAATTTCTGTTGAAAATCTAAGGCAATTGTGGAACGAAAGTCGGCACCACAAAAGATAGATTTTGAGGGGGCACTACACACAAGAGCGGCGTATTTTCACGCTTTTCACACAAACGGCAAAATAAGTCACACTTGCGTGGGGGTCCAAAAACTAAGATGGCCTAGGCCCCGCGCTCCCTAAATCTGTCCCTGTGCATGTGTGTATATTTACAATGATACTGTATCATGATTTTACAGGCAATTCGTCACGCTAATCTCCTGAAATTATTTGTCTAACAAAGAGCCGTTATTATCCGGTTTGGTAAAATACAAATATACTGATATATCTTTATACGGATAAGTAATTATTGGTATCTAAACCAACCCTATGCAAATGCTCACTACAGAGGATGCAAGTTGCCATGTAATACCATAGAGCAATATTTAATGAATTTTGGTGTAGTTCACTATATATGTTCGACTGTGACCCTGCATTGCCACACAAGCTGGTGGCGTAGCTTAGTGTATGGGAGGGCCTGCAAGTTGTCTAATTAATCTATGTTTTGGTTGAGTTAGTTCTCGTCTAGAAAGGCTGGAATGCTTTCACATTATTCGCTACGTAACAGTGGTAAATCTTTTTTTAATATCTCAATGACTTTGGCATTAGAGCGCGGATTCTGACTCCATTATAGGCACTGTACTAGCTTTTGCTGATGAACCGTGGTACGATGATCAGTGTATTGTACTTAGGTTAGTGTAGTACTTTCTTATAATTGTAGCTAATCAGTAATGCTAAAAATGAATAAATTCGTCGGAAGCACCCGTTTTTCACAACAGGACGAAATGATTTTGAAGCTGAATGAATTTTCAACCTTAGAAGACGGAAGCCTCAATAGGTTTCTTTGAAATCGATAGCTTTCGACTTTTGTCAACAACGGTAATGCAGATAACTGGAAGCTTAGCACATATGGGGGTCCGCAGGGGGGGCAAAACGGGCATTTTCCCCCCCAAGAAATTGGCCTAGGAACCAAATTTTTCTAGAAAACTTGAAGTCAGCAGCTCAATTTCGATTAATTAATTTAATTCTTGCAATGACAGTTCATTTGCAGGTAAGACACTCTCACTGCACAAGAGACAAGTTTACAGTCTTGGTGTCATTCAGTAGTGAGCTTGCAGTTCACGTATGCTCCATTGTGTGGCCGAACGTGGGAGCGGATTCTTCTGCTGTTGGTCTTTATTGCGTAAGAATAACACCAAGTTACCATAGTAAGCATTTTGACGTATATTGCTGCTTGCTGTTGAACGCAGATATGTTGGCAGATAATGCAGCGAGACAAAAACTGCTGATAGCGGTAAGCCAAGTAGTTTTATACTGTGTGAAAAAAGCCAGAGTGAAACTGCAGCAATGCAACCACAAGTTTGAAATATCATTACTAGTGTGAGACTGAGGTGACCAATGTGCCTGAGTGAATAGCTTAAATCCAGCGTGGGCCAATTACATTTTACCTACGGGCCATTTTACAAAAACGTGACAACTTGCGGGCCACTTCCAATAAAATGATATATGAAAAAACAGATTCACAACATTTAAAACTAAAAAAGAGACATACGTGATTGAGTCATTGAAATTATTACACAATAGCAAATAGCAATTTATTACAAATCTCTATCAGTGGGATGCCTGTAGTCGAGGCTTCTATGACACTATCGTTCCTTTAGCCATACCAGTGTAGTGGTAGCAAGTCGAAGACTATCGTCCAGTGTTTCGTCTGCCATTCAATCAGTCCCGCAACCAGCTTGGAACACCAGGGGGGGACGAAGATCTTTCTGAGTGGGTCTCAAATTTTTAAACCATATCTTATAGTTTTAAATTTTGTCCAACACATTTTTCAGGGTAGGGCGAAAATTTTTCCAAGGGTCTTCGCCCGCCCTTGCGCCTGCCGTAGTTACGGGCCTGTATTCAATTTCTGTTTTTTACTGTAGATTTGACTTGCTTCAACGTAGAAAATGCACGTGCTCTCGCACATCTATGTGTTTCCCGACGTCGAGCCCATTTTTAGTACAAAATCTATCTTTGCTGACTAATTTCCAGAAGTTCTTTACAGTTTCTAATACCGTTAGTATTGTATAGCCTACATTTTTATTAACAGATGTTATGCTTGTTCTACAGCAATTACAATTTTCTATTGTAGGGATGGACAATCAATTTGGCTCAAGAGCCAGTTTGAAAAGGTCACGTTTAGCTGATAGATAGACAGATTTATTTGGCGATATTGAGTTCACTGCGCCAGATGTACTCGCCAAGACAACGAACGTCGGTGCACCGTAGAAACGCGTGAAGTTATATAGTCAGGTGCCCCACCGGAGGGTTAAGGGAGGGCCGTACCTTCTAATTTGATCGTAAAAAAGATAAAACAAAAACAATAATGGAACGCAGAAATGTTTTTTCATCGTTCTTGTGTAAATACTCTATCCAGCGCAAGCAATTCATTGAAACAAATGTAACCTCACAGTCTCACACGCTTTTCAATAAATCTAAAATTCGAAGATTTTTTCTGAATGGTTCCATTGGCCGCTGAAAACGCTGTGGCGGGCCACATGCAGCGCGCAGGCCTGTGGTTCGAAGACACTAGCTTTAAACACACTGCGTGGCTTGTTATGTAAGCAGTCTTGTGGAAATATACATAAGGTTTAGCTCTGACTTCTAAGTGAGCAAGTGAAAAGCTGTATTTGCTCTGGCGATTTTTCATAATTCATCTGCGTAACTTTTATGCCTACGTGTTGTTCTAAATTTAGTAAGTTGCCCAATAGTCATTGTCATCGTACAGGTCTACTTCTCATTGCTTGAAAGAGTTTTGCGAGAGTTTCTACCTTTCGTGTTTTTTCACCGCTACTGATGTTCTGGTCATTGATTATTCTGAAATTATGACTTAATTTTAGAAAGTGCTCGAAAAATGGATATTGTATAGTTTGTGAAAAGAAAAAGCATTTCTGATAGCCAAAGTGCAGTAAACATTTCAGACTAAATTTTGAGAAGTGAGGTTCAACCCGCACAGACTAATGTGAGCACCGCAAACGCAGTTGTGGATAGTTCAAGTCCAAGTTTCAGCTTTCTGCACTTCACTATAATAATGATATTGGATGATACCCCGATTCAGCAAAAGCTGTAAAGCAGAGGTGGGGAACCTGCGGCCCGCGCAAACATTTAATATGGCCTGCATCAGGATTTTCGTTACCCAAGTTAGAACACAACATTGCGTCAAAACGAAACTTCGTGACAAGCAGACATGTAGGCAGTATGTCAAGAGAAGTCTCTCTCACTCCTTGACGCAGTTTTTTTCTCCTCACTTTCCTTTGAAGATAAAGGTAGAAGTTTAAAAAAAACTAGTTAATTTTTGCGGCCTGCCAGCGATATTCAACAATTCATGCGGACCGTGACAGCAAATAGGTTTCCCACCCCTGCTGTAAAGGATGGGGAATTTTCCTTGTGGTGTAGAAAGGGTGAAGCGTTTTGTCAAGGTCCATTTGCACTGCATTGTTCGCAACCTGAAAAAGGATAGACGAAATGTCGATGTTGCCCCCCCTGGAAAAATTTCTGCGGACGCCCATGTTAGCACAAATGATTTTTACTACCCCAGCGAAACAGTCTCGCGTTACTCACTGCGCGTCTTATCGTTTTTTCATTTTTGTGAAGCTTCAAGCGGTCAGGTTTGTATTTGAAATCAATTGTTGTTTGAAGTTAATATTCCATCTTTCTGATGCTTCTGCAACATATTTCGAACAGCTATTTAAATCACTGGTGAACTTTTCTGTTTTGGCCTTTGCAGGTTCGGAAGAACCTGCTCCACCAGGGAAAGATGTGCTGCGAGTGTATGTGATGAAGATCTGCCCATATGCACACCGATTAAAACTTGTTCTGGCTGCTAAAGGGGTCGAGTGAGTAGTTGTAGGCCAGTGAACAAATGGCAGTTGCTAAAAAGAACCGATGCAACTGTTCTATTCAAGGCAATTTTATTCAAGTATTTTTTGGCCTGTGCAAACGTTTTGGAAACACGAAACAACACACTGGAATGATCTACAGAAGTAGGCATTAGCCAGTGATACCGACCTGCCGTCGCAAAAATAAAATCATGGTGCACCCGTAACAGATCGAAGCCGCTTATACCCACAATCCTTTATACTTTGTCACTGACATAGTCACAAATCATAGTAGGACATTGGACAAGGACCTTTCAAAATCCTTGTTTGGGATGACTAATGTGAAATCGGGACAAGCATGACACGCACTGCATGCTAAAAGCATTGGTTACGTTTCCGGTACCTTTAAACGCTTATCCAAAAATTGCCAGTTTCCAATCGTTTGCACGCGCTTGGCGACATTTATTTCCAGTTTTTGAGCAAGTCGTATGTTTGTCTTCGCTGTCCCTTCAACCACAAGACGGGCTCGTGTGTATTCGATTCCAACATATTATGACAACAGCATAAACTGCATATCCTTAAACTGCACATCGGAGCACCCCTTGTTTTTTTTTCTTTAAAACTACAGACAGTATTACATTTTCCAAAGCGAATTTTTCCTATATTCACCTACTGGTATAGGTCTACATACGGATGCCACTCGAAAGCAAAGTTATACCAACGGTGAGCTTATGTGGTGTGTAAACAAGAAGCAGCGATTCATAACAGGAAAAGATCTTGTGTAAACTCGGATCACTTTCGACGTAGGAGACGATTTGAGGCAAACAAAATTTCCAGATTCTACTGTCTACCCTTAGATACATCTCTGACTAAGTACAGTTTACAAAATGTTAAGTCTTCAAACAGTCTTTTGACGTTGAACATAGTACGAAGCTATGCTAAATCGCTATTTGCTCTTTTATTTGAAGTCATGAAACCGTTCTAATCAACTTGACTGACAAGCCAGAATGGTACATAGCCCGCAAGAATCCACGTGGTCTTGTGCCAACTTTGGAGCTGAATGGTGAAATTATTTATGAATCGGACGTAACTTCGGCGTTTGTGGACGAGGTTTATCCCGGAAGAAAACTTACCACATCCGATCCACTTAAAAAAGCAAAGGAGCAAATGCTTTTAGGAGATTACTCAAAAGTAGGTTATTCTTCGTTCTACTGATAACGTTTTTCGGCAGATTTGGAAATTAAATGATTTTCGAACGTCTGACAATGACGAAGACTAAGCGATATCTGTGTTTTCGATAAACTGGCTTCGATTGCACTTTCTAACGAAAGCAGGCATAAAAAATTTTTTCCCGAAGTTATGTTAGAAACCTTAGCTCAGTTTTTACCGCAGGATTATACATTAGCTACAATTTTATCGTAGTGCAAGGTGAACGCGCGTGCGTGTGTGTCGTGCTTTTTGGACTTCACAAGCAAACAACTGTCTTTTTTATTTTTGACATCGCATTCAAACCCGAAATTCCTGCAGGTGATTTCCGGTTTTTATGGATCGGCCTATAAGGATGACGAGGCTGTCAAAGCACCGGCATTGACAAAACTCAAGGAAGGCTTAGAAGCGTTAGATAAATTTTTGGCGGAAAATGGAACCACTTTTGTCTGCGGAGATCAACCTGGATTTACGGATTACATGATCTGGCCCCATCTGGAACGAGTGGGCGCTTTTGTCCCAGACTACGTATCGCAGTTTGTTAAGGTCAAGGTCTTTTTTGACGCCATGGGCGAGGATGAAGCTGTGAGAAAATGTCGCTGGTCTGATGAAGTTCACCTGAAGTTCTTTGAAGCTACCAAGAAGCGGAACGTTGATTACGATGGTCTCTCTTAAAGCCTGCTTTGAGATCCTAGTTTTGCATAAAAGAAACTAACAATACAAAAAGGTTCATTCTTCACGGGTTAGCTTCACAGTTAAAAACAACTCGGCGCCAAAATCTTGTGAACACTGCAGATTCACCGATATAATGATCGGCGAGTGTACAATAGGTGAATTTTAAGGTTTTCGAAAGAAGCATTCTCGAAACAAAATTAATGACATTTTTGAGACCTTGAGTTTTTTTGTATAACATAGCGTTTGGACTGCTTAGGCGTTTTTGTAGAAGACAGTGTAAAGGTGATGTAAGCTTTTCAGTGCTGCGTGCATCACCAAATACAGTACAAGTTGCAGTTAATCTGCGTTTTGTTCCGCCTGGCATAGTTGTTAGCAGGCCCGTAGCCAGGTTTTAAGGTTTTGGGGGGCAAGTGCATTTTCAGGGCCAATGCAACATCTTCAAAGTCATAATTACAATTCAGATTTGATCGCAATCATGACTTCTCAAAAGGTATTGGTATAACACCAGCTAGAATGACATTTTGCCTGCCTTTATTCATTTAAATAAACGAATGTAATAAGTTGTTTATGTAGAGAAATGTCGTGACCGAAATGTCCCGTGACCGAATCGGCCAGACCGAAAAGTTCTATTCCGAGATGTTTCGGTTTCAATTGTAGCAAAAAGATCTTGGCTTTATCAGCATCGCAAGAGAATTCCTTTCAGTCGATGTAAAAAATGAAGTTGTGTAAATATTTTCCGATAGGAGAGTTCATTTGGTAAAAAGAAATTAATAAGCGTGTGTAACTGAATTGTTCATATGTTCTAGTTGAATAAAAAGAGTTACTTTTTCATCTGTTTTTAATAAACAATCCAGTCAGCAATTTGTTTATAGTTCAGAAACACATGAAGGGCAGCAATGCATCCATCTGTATGGTCGTACAATTTCAGATATGCTACTCTATCTCCTATCAAGCCTCACGAGTGCTATCATTTTTGGTGGGTTTATTTGATATTTATTTGCATGCATAAATGCAAAGTCTAGTTCCTCGATGCATACGCATTCTTAGAAGGATTTTGCTAATAAACGTAAGCCTCAGGCTCACAGAATCAACATGCTATCAAAGACTACCACATTGAAAGCAAAAAATACTCTGAAATATTGTTACTTCAATTTTTCGAATTTTTTTTTTCTGTCAACACTAGTTTTTACTTATTTCAAATGCCTGTATTTCTCACATTCCTCTACACAAGAGTAGAATTTCGTAGTTTAGTAGCCCTTTAATCAAGCAGTAGCCTCGGGCGTCACCAGACCTCTGCACGCCACTGAAGAAGCGGCTTGCCTGCGCACTTACGCACTAGGCTAAAGGAAGCTCCCAGTAGTTTTCGTGCTACTAGGGATGTTATGCTTAGCGTGTCGCATGTAGCAGCCACCGCGCTGCTACACCACTGCTTGAGACTTGAACCTCGGAGACTACGGCTGGTTAAAACTTTGAAGTTCGAGACTTGGCTTTCTACGCTTCGCTTTCTACTCCAGAAAATAATTGAATGTTTCACTTGTCATTTTTCGACGGAAAGAATCAACACGACGAAGCACATTCTCTGCATTATGACCTGACGTAGCAGCAAACACGTTCAGGAACTGGTGTAAAGCTGTACATTTCCACAGTGGGTATTCGAGGTCATGTTTTTACCAATCATCTGGTATATGTTAATCGGGTTCAAATACAACATTGCAGGTCTAAAGACGAAGGGTTTGTACCACAACCTAAATCTTTTGAGACCATGATTGATACATGCGTGTTTCGATTGAGACACGTCAAAACTGGTTTCGAGATACCACCATGACTAAGTTTGTGGTGGTAGACCCACATCAGTGTTGATACTCATTTCCACCTGGTGCGACAGCAACTTTAATTCTGCTATTTAGTGGTCGTTTGCGCCTTTTAGCAACAAACGCCACATTTACCGAACTGTTAACCCCAACTGCCTGCTTAAAGAAACATATATTTTCTGCATGATGTTTCCATCACTTACTTATCGCACCCAGTTTTATTCTTGGGAGGATCGCGGGAGCAGCATCCCTTAGCATATTCACGGTTTTCAGCAACATGTAACAGTTTTACTGGCTCCACACGAAGGTGCGACCTAGCCAGAAAGAAAATGTAATTGCGCCACCGGGTCGCTTTCCATTTTGTGTGGCCGACATGACTCGTCTCGCCAACCTTTGAGACATTCTGGTCACATGGTAGAAATATCGTAGGTGAGATTTTTCTATTTGGGCAAGTGGTTCGACCCAGTTCCGTTGCTACGCCGGGGCTTTGGTGGGCTTAGCCCCTCCAAACTGAAATATGAAACACGATGAGAAATACTCGCTATTTGGAATGGCATATAGTTTTGGCGTTGCTCTTACGAGCTGAAAATGTTATAACCATTGTTGGATAGCACAGCGATTTATAGCGCATTACCATGGAGAGAGCGCTCAACGTGTATGTTGCGTCAGAAAAAGTTGCTATTTGATGTCACGTGCTTTAATCGTTCAAACTGCCCTAATAGACTCAAACCCTTTGACCCAAAATTCATGTTAATTGGCTTCTCCGCGCCAGACTGAAACCATAGTACGTCTCTGGCGTTGCTATGAGGAATCATGTCACGCCGATCGGCGCTGTGCGCTTCTAACAATACGCATAATTAACTTTGGCTTCCTTGGATTGGCACCTAATCAGTTATGCCACAGAACCACACATTGCTATGTTCTGGCCACCTTGCAGTTTAAATCAAAGTGTTGCAGTCCTTTTCGCCCAGTCATACAGCGCCAACATTTCAACAGTCAAGAACAGCAAGAACGTGGTTCAACAGCGTTTGAGTGTATTGCAACAAGCATACAAGACAAGTAAAATATTTACCTTTAAATCCATCTGATGGTTTAAGAATACACGGCAATATCAAAACAAACACAATAAATTGCTGTAGTAACATCACAAACTTTATGTGTAACAGCAACGTATATGACAGTTACGTCCGAATTCAAACCTACAGTAATCTGATCAAGGAATAATGGAGGAATGTGGGAAATATTCCATGTCCATTACTAGCTCTTTACTGTTCTTGGATGATTTATTTGAACAAGTTTCATTCCACCTATTGCGTAAAATATATTTTCGGTAAGAAAGCTAAAAGTATTTACTTGTAGCTGACCTTTTACCATCACTTCAAATAATGTTTCAGCTGGTTGTAAGCCTTGCGCAAGTCTTCAGTTACAAACTGTTTTCACAGCCTTTGCTTGCAATCTCTACATCGCTTTGTTGAAATTTGTACTTTTCGACCACGCGTGCAAAAATTAGCGTTGCTGCGGTTCATCCAAAGTAAATAAAAATAATAACAATACTAATGCTCTTGGAAGGAAAATGCAACTTTGAACCGAGTTAAATTTTGCTATCGTCATGGTCCATCTATTCTGATCACTAAAGTATTCGCTTTTCATTTGACGTTTATGGTTGTAACTGTTAGATGTGTTGAACGTGTTTTGCTTTTGAGCGCTAACTTTCCACATCGTGCAAATTTCAAACTGACATTTTTGTTGTGTGCTTTGAGTAGGGGGCGGGTTTCATGAAAAACTGTGCATTTGTAGAGCAACCGTGCAAAATGTTACCAATTATGGAGAGGCGTAGCGGATAATACAGGTGAGCAAATTAAAAGAGAAATCTTCCGCAATGTCTTGCTCAACTGGCCCCGCAAGCTTATTCTTACCAGTATCACTCGTGCCTGGGGCATATTCTTATGTTTATTTGCATGTACACAAGATTTTGCTTTATTCAGCTTTAGATTATCATACAAGAGTAACAAAAGATTACAAAAAGCGAACAATCACAAAACGCGCTTGAAAGCACGAACGTGTCTTCATTATGCTTCTATGTTGCTGGTTTTGCATCATGTTATATTCATCTTATACTAGCGCTGCAACTTCAACATGGAATCCTCAGGAAGAGCTTTGTTCGGAAGACCAATTGGCGAATCCTCCGTCAAGGTTCTGAATGCTAACAAATACAAGTAATCAGTGCTATTTTCAACGTTATGTAAAGCATGAGTTTTTTACACACATAGAAAATATTCACGAAACAGAAAGACAAAATATAGAAGAGTCCTCTTCATCAAACAACACGTATACTTGCTATTTTTATGGTGAGTGATCATGCATTGAAAGACTTTCAGCACAATATTACCAACTTTTCAAAAGATTTGGCGCAAGCCAGTACAAAAGCGTTATTTTAATTTGAGAACCATACAACCACTTTTTATTATCCCCCCAAAATTGTACACACAATCTCAAAACTTCTACTTTTTTCGTAAGTTTGTTTTCGGGAATGGTTAGTTCAATTGGTTCCCTATCGCAGTCATAACTTTAAGCATTTGGCGCGGTAATTTTCAAAAATATACATATTTTTCTTGTGACAGATACGTAGACTGATTTATTTTATACATGGTTGCTGGCTTTAAAAATATTGAGAGGCAAACGTCAGAGTTTGGTATCATACTGGGGCTTCTGTCTTCCACACGTTATCACGACTGTAAAAAAGCAAGTAGGGAATTGTTCTTTACGTAGAGCAACTGCATTTTTTTCACTCGGAGCATCAAAGTGCATGTGACTATGTCTGCCATCTCCTATTTTTTAACCACTGAAAACATTTTCTAAATTAATAGTAATTCTCGACAGTCTTTATTCATTTTTTTTTGTAAAAACGGTTCGCAATACGTTTCTTTTGGAAAAATTTCACTCTCAAAATCTTCATCATGCAAATATCTGTTTTTCAGATTTTTGAGAAAATATTTTTGAAAAACATTTCGCGTGAAAATTTTGATGCTTTTCTTTACGCAGTGCGAAAGAACAGAAGGTTAAAAAAATGATCTAAAAACCTGTTTTGAAAACTGAACTGAAGCACAAACGAAACAAAATCGATTCGTTTTACCACATGGCCTTAATGTGACTTGCTCCAATCCTGCCGATGTTGTCCATTGAAAAATGCATCTGCTACATCATAATTCAAAGTAAAGCACACGCTTAACATTCTTCAGTTTGAACACAACTGCCACTGAATTCAAAGCATTTTCGTGGCTGTTTACTTATAATGAGTA
>JGI24022J15233_10007896_pt1 | contig 11801 bp, 7 predicted proteins | sample Ectturendosymbi2_FD_15233 | JGI IMG/M metagenome (IMG submission 15233)
TCAAATTTCTTATATGCTCATTGTTAAATACATCTATAATTAGTCATGATAAAATATTTTGTCATAAATAAGAAAGTTTATTGGTACATGCTAATTTGTAGCAATGCCGACGGGGTACGTGGTCAGAGAAAGGTTAGAAACCCCTGCTCTAAACAATCGTATACTTTACTTCATTATGCTACTACCCTCATATTTCAAGCCAAATAAATCGCTTATCAATTCATAAACAAGCGAGGCGATCTACGATTGCACCTCACTGAAATGTCTCTCAATTTATCGAAGCTTTGCTAACGTCGCCAATCGCATCCATCACACAAAATGGAGGGCCATACCCTGTGTTGATTTCTTTTAATAAACTATCTTTGTATTTGTTTGCTTTATACGCCGTAGGGGCTATAAAGATATGTTGAGAGTGATACAGGGGGATTGTGAGAAACACCGCAAAACCTAAACACGTTTCAATTAAATCCCCCCTAGTTACATTCCCTACAGATGAAAAGGTGTTCAGTACAAGCCAAGCTGGCCACAAACAGCATCTCATTTGTTATTCATCTGCCGATAATTTCTGGGCATTGGTAAAAACGCTTTGTTGTTGGCTTTGTTTTGTGATTATTAAAGTACAGTAAGACCATTTTTTTGCGTGACTGTGGTCAGAAGCGTGCTGTGCAAAGGCGCGATACTATGGTTCAGCTGCAGACTCGTATCAGCAGGATTAGCCATCGTGTAAGATAAACGGGTAAAAGATCATGCTAAGTCATCACAGTGGTCGGCTTGTAACCATTGGGAGAACAAGAAATGCCGAATGCAGTCTCTGCTACGACGAACGTTTGCTGATAAATATCGAAACTTTAGTTTTTTTTCTGTTTACTTTCTGCAAAAGTAAAACAATTGCTCACCGAAATGGTAAGGCTACTTCTCCGTTTGACATTGCAATCGTTTGATCTTGGCCCAGCTCCAGAACAATACACGCTGTCCAGCACCGTACGCAATGCTCCTACTGTACAATTCTGCGCAAGCTTGCGGCACTTACGTGTGGAAACATTTCTAGATGAACGGTAACCAAGCTCTCAGTGATGCTGGTTAGACACCCTGGAGCTGCGAAACTGCAGTTACAGTTTCGATAACCTAAGTCAAATTTTGCTAGAAACTGTATTAAAGTGCTTTGCCTGCGTTCAAAAGGCAGCATTTCTGTTTTGGCGATGCTTCTTGTGTACAGACACAAATAAGTTGAACCATTTCTTGGGGCGAATAGCCATGCTGTTATGTCAGCTGCACGACACAACCACAGGGGTAAAACGCGCGTTGTTCCGCAGACACTGTGCCGGTGGCTGATCAGCGTGAAACGGAACTACAGACCGGTGCGCTACCACAACTGGAGGCACGCCTTCAATGTATGCCAAAGCGCTTTCTGCATGATCACGACCGGGGGCCTTGACAACGTTTTCGACGACTACGAAAAGCTGGCTCTTCTCATATCGTGCCTTTCGCATGATTTGGACCACCGCGGAACAAACAACGCGTTCCAAGTGAAGTGAGTTGGCAAACTGAGTTTTCGTGTGCTTGCATCCGGTATCGGATTGCCTGGAGGAATCACAGAGTTGTCTTAGACGCCTTGCAAAAAATTAACGGGCAGAGTTTGTCAGCAAGGTGTCTCTCAACGCACCCCAATCACGCAGCAAGCTACGGTCAAAATAAACAGCTGCCTTCAATCTTTTGAAGTAGTTGATGGCTCGTATTGGTCGGTAACGTGGACCTGCAGGCGTATTTACGTTGAACGTCGACTTTATTTACTGTCGTATGCAGGGCTATCATAAGCTCTGACAAGATTTTTAGGCTGGAAGCTGATGAGAAAATGTGGACAAATTTTGTTTACATTACTTAAAGCTGCTTTGTGACATTTTTGAAACAAATAGGGTCTAACCGGTAAGCCTTTCCAACACCACTAATCCTATGACGATGCTTGTGCTGCTGTATCAACACACTTTTTTCTTTCTGACAATGTGCGTTGCACATTCAACGCAGGAAGCATCGCTGGCGCCTGAAATGAAAGCTTGTGAAACATTTTACAGTTTGAAAGAAGCGAAATGAAACTGACGTTCGCGTTTTACCGACCTATTAACCCTTTAAAGTGCAGTTATGACTCCAGCTATCGCAACGTTTGTCTCTCCAGCAAACAGAGGTTCGGTCGCACGTCATGTCGTTTCTCGCACGCGACCTGCAACCTCATTTCTTATCTCCTTTCAAACATAGACTGATTCACCACTTTGCTCATTACTAGCAAAAAGTAGGAAAATTGAGGTGAGTAGAGACCTAAGAATATGTCTATATTCAAAGCAGTTTCTATAAAAATGTCACATTCTTTTTCAAAATTTATTTCCTCATAGAAGCAGGAGCTGAGAACGTGCTTGGATCCCAATAGCTTCTTTTATCTGATCGCTGGACTCCATCTTTTAGCGAAAAGAGCAAGAAAAACTAAAACTAAACTTTGTTTTTTCCCTAGTCGTTCACAAATAAGCGAGGTATTACCAGATAACATAGATGTGCTTCAAAATGTACGTCAAACGTAGTCAGTTGGGCCTCTTACGTCATCGCTACTCAGCAATGTTTTGTTTCAGCTTGTCTTCACAAAGGATGATATAGTAGGCACAGAATGGTTTGTACAACTTTCTGCGTTTTGAACCTGCAGATGTTGTAATTTTTTCGGGGTTTCCCAATGTATTTTCTAGTTTGAAATTAACTGGATGAAAACAGTGATACCAGTTTCTGATGCTTAACTGTATAAACAACGTGTGGCTGAATTGCTTTTACAAAGAAAAATATAGAAAAAATGATCTCTGGGTGGCTTCTATCTTCACGCGGTAGGATGTTTATACAGAATTAAACACTGGCATATTTCTAATGCAGCGATTCGTTTGGTGTCGTGGTTTACCCCCTGATATTGTCGGCAGGAATAAATAACCTGTCGAGGAAGAACTCGTATGCATGTTAACCAGTCGGATATGCATGTCAAGTTTATTTTAAGAAGCTAGATGAGTTTAGGCAAAGATAAAACCGTGCAGCTTATAATGACTTGAATGCGCCGATGTCTTGACCCACACAGTATAGCTTCTTTCCCCTGACTCAAGGAATCCTGAGTCTTTGGCATAGGCTGGACATTGGAAATACGGGTGATGCCTTGAATCGACCTTCACGTCATTGTGTTTAGTAAAATCGGGAAAAGATTAATTTTTGTATCTCTAACGATAATAGAAAACATCCACGAATGTTTATTTTTCTTACCTGTGCTTAGTCGGATTGTCTGCTACTGAACGCGTGAAACTTTATTGCAAGCCTATCGTATATGCGTTCCAATAATGCAGGAAGGCTTTCATTCCAGTTAACACCCGTTTTTGTCCATTTTAGAATCGAACACCCCCTCGCTCGTCTGTACTCCACGTCTACAATGGAATACCACCATTTCAACCAATGCCTCATGCTTCTGCAAAGTCATGGTAAAGTAACGTCTACTATGGAATAAGCCAGCGTTTCTCAATTTTTTCAACACGCGGCCTACTTTTCCTAACAATTTATGTGGGAACCATCAGAAATGGAGCAAAATGACTTAAGTACAGTATATCAACACAACATTTAGTTGCAAATGAAGTCAGTCGATTGTTTTGCCGTCTCATAAACAATAAATAATTTTTACGTTCAAACCATAAAAACTGCCTGTTTCCCGAAGGCATATTGAAAATAACAGCCTTCTGTTCAAGCTTCAAATGCAACTCAGTTAAACTCAACACGCGTTGATAAAGGTATTCGCTTTTTATATTGTAATGTTTCAGCTTGGTTCGCTAACCACCAAAGGGTCGCGGACCGCGTTTGAGAAGTACTGGAATCAGCCATGCCTTTGTTGCATGTTTAAAATGCGCGCCTCTTCCAGTCGAATAAAATTGCAGATTGCTGGATGCGCGAACTGATCAGGCTATAAATGCAAATTTGAAAAAAGTTTACTTTTTCTGAAGTCTTGAAACGAATGCGGCCAGAACTCAATTGAAGTGGGTAAGGTTTTTGCACAACGGATACGTCCCCAAAATAGCATTCCATATATACCTTTCGGTATGTGTTGAAGTATTAAGCTGCCTATATTTGACCAACGCAGTCCACCGCGACCGATAGTTCTTCGATTTTCTGCTATGATGGGGTCCGGTGCGGTCTGTAATGGCCAAGGAGCGTTCTGACCCGCAATTCTAGCCCGACGGCGAGCGACAAAACAGACAGGTCGTGTTCCTTTTATTCACGTTTGCGAGGCTTGGGATCAGCAGTGTGAGCTGTTGAACCTTAGCAGGTCGCATTAAAAAAAATTATAGACGGTTTAAGTTTCGTCTGCATGCACTGTGAAACATCTTATTCATAAACGACCAATGTAGGTTGGTTCGCAAGATCCTTACCAGGCTAGAGGCTGACTTGGAGTAGCTCATTAGTTTCATTCTTTTCCAAATCTGAACACTCGCTCCTTTTCAATTTACTGGCGCTTGTTTTCGAATTGACGCCAAACGTTTACAGCAGCTGAATAGCTCAAAGTGAGACATATCAGTGCTGCATGTTTTTCTGTTTGCTAATGCTGAAGTTAGGCCATCAGTGGGAAATGCCGGGACTGATCGCAGGTGGCCGGTTCAGTGTAAACAGCTTCCACTCTTTAGAGTCGGTCCGGTGTAATGCAAACGAGGCCTTAGCCTGCCAAAAGCAAACGTGCCGGTTCAAAATACTTTTAAACATACTTGTGCTTTTTTGTGTCGACATCACTGTGAACGATCAACACTGTAAACGGTAATATTACTCAACAAAGCTGTATATGACAACATTATTTCAAGACAGCAAAAGCGCAGCATGTTTTGTACGAGTGCGTTTCCGTTTGACAACGCGCGCTGCGTAGTGGTTCCGGCCATAATTGCAATGCCAGCAGTGACGCCCTTGAAAAGCATCACGCCTACAACAGCTGTACGCCATCTGCAAGACGTTTTGCGTTCACTTGGTTGGTTATCAATCCTGCCTCCCCCCAAAAAAAATAATTTGGTCCTTTTCGCGTTGACGCCAACCCCCACTTAGACCCGGGGTCAAGTGGATTTGAGTGTCAGATAAAGCACGCGATGAGTGTGTGCTTTGCCTGTCTGTTATCTGCCGGTCAGCCTTGTCAAACACCAGCTATAGCCTTCACGCGAACGTTGAGCCAATCACGAGCATTTCGTGCACAGTGCCCGCTGTTCGTGCTGATAACCTCGGCAAGGGCAAAGTCTCAGAACGCCGCCAGGCGGAGAGCACGCGCAAGAAAACATTAGCTGATCAGCCTGGAAGATGCACTCTTCGGTTCTTTCGTCGTAGCTGGGTGCGTGGCAAGTGATTCGATGATCGCTCGCCGAACCGTTGCTGCCTTTCTCGTTTTTTGCAAGCCCTCCCCTCGCCAGGGTGCACCTGCGGGCTAGAGCTTGTTTGGAGTTGATCTCCGGAAAGAAGCTCCTTTCGCACACCATTCCATTGCGTGAACAAGTCTCAGTGCACGACTCACCATTGGTCGACCACTTCGCCTGCGCAATGAAAACAGTTTCTGGCGTAACCGTTCGAGAGCCCGTTTATTTTCGAAAGCAAAGTTTGCCGAATTTTGTAGTTTTTCTAAAATGTTTATGTACAACATTTTTTAAAACTTTTCCAATGCAGTGTCCTGAATCACCGAAAAATAGCCTCAAGCTAACTTTAAACCTAATTTTGCCCAATGTTGGTTCAATGATCATCTCTTTTACACTCTACTGGTCAGTTGCCTTTACTACAAACCGCTTCGTAGGTCGAAAGTTCCTGTAGACTCGAAAGCCGAACTAGCACCACAGGTGTTGCAACCCACAAATTATAGAACATGTGTCGGATTGTTCTTCCGCAATCTCTTGGCGTTTATTTTAATGGGCAGTGAATGCGTGTTATGGACGCAAAAGCAAACGATTTGGTTCTCGTTCGGTTCCTGCACCAAAACTCCCTGAAAGTGAAGTAAGTCAAATTGCGAAGCATGCCGTCAGAACTTACCTTTAGTTCTGTCTTGGGCGGCCACGACTCGTTCTTTCGCCAAAAAATTCCCAACGAGTTCATAGAAGTCCTGATTTCTCCTTCTTCAAAGTCTTGATTTTCTATGTAAGCGTTGAGTCTCTGCATGAACGTACATTTTAGCACAGCGAATAATGTTATACAGCAGTGGTGCTGAAACTTTTAGGCTCGTGGGCCACATTTGTCTTTCAGAAACCCTTCGCGGGCCACAAGAATTAATAATCTCAATAAAAATTATCTAAAAAATTCTTTTAAATGATTAAAGTGTAAAGTTTTCTTTCCATTGAAGATTGCTTCGCGGGCCACTCCAGAGGGCCTTGCGGGCCACGGTTTGATCACCACTGTTATGCAGTAATGTGCGTATAGCAAGATAATCATGATACTGTGCCACATGTTCTTCATAAGTTTGTCTCAGAGTGGAATCGGAAATGTCAAAATACAGTTGGTGTTTGATCAAAGGTCACTGTTTTAAATTAAAAGGGTTTAAATTGATATGATTCTATTTGAACAAGACCTGATGATGCTTACCGAGTAGGCGAAATATATGCTCTGTAAGAACTTAGTGTCTGATTCTTCGCTTGGAAAGGTTTATTTTTGGATGGACAGTGTTTTAATTGATTGCAGTATTCCGTATTCTTGATGTTCAATGTTCATGATAAAGAGTTTCTCAAAGTTTTTACGACACTCCAAAGCTCAAGCAGAAACTTCACGCAACAAAATCATCCAGAGATGGAGCAAACTGTTTGCAACGGCACATTGAGCTGCCACTTAATCCAGATGTAAAAGCTAAAAACTTCAGAAACTGAAATTATTTGCAAATTTACTTTGCCGGACATTTCTTTTCCGCTTAGCGTTCACTTTAATGTGAAACACTTCTGCTATTTCACATCGTGCGCTTTTGAGAACGACGAAAATGAACAATCGCAAGATTTTAACAAGTTTCTGATCGTCATGAAATGGAAAAGGTATCCTTCTTAAAATTAAAAAAAAATAATAATATAGCTTCTAAGTAATTAGTAACAAGGGTGCCAGATGACTTTCACAACCTCTGCTTGCTCACCTCCAAAAACCCGAAATAAGTGAATTCGAAGGGCACGTGAGGCGACGGACTTGGCAGCTGTTTAATTTTGCTTAGAATACGGCCCAGCTCTGTAAAGTTCTTCACGTCATAGGTAAAGACATGCGGTTCTCCTGGTAAGTAAGGAAACAAGAAAACCGCGAAAACATGCATAAAGTTTCTAGTGGTAGCACAAGCAAGCATTAATTTCTTTCAAAGTTTTTTAACTCTGTTATTGGGAATTTCTTGCTTTCTAAAATGTAACCGCAACACTAGAACATTCGCAACACTCGAGATTACTGGCTTGTTTGTTTTCAGCAACAAAATAAGCTTTTTTGTAACATTTATGATTATTACAAAAAACTAGACGCCTGCCCTCGTGGGGTAGCAGCACGCATGAAAGAAAACCGGTTCCTTTAGGACGTAGTGCACCCTTCAGCTTGCTTCGATTGAAATGCAAGTGTCTCTACCTAGGACAGTTTCTGCGTAAGGGTTTTGCGAAGTGAGCTTCCTTGTTGTCGGTTTGTTCTTTGCTACCGGCCGCGGTGGACGAAAAAGTGGATTGAGGAAGATCACACCACTGGCGGCAGACTCGAGGGCAGCTGGCCCCTCCACAGGTAGTCCAAGACCAACGTACACTGAAGCACTTTCCAATAGCTTCAAAAAATCGGCCTGCTCCAAATTTTTGTGATTGATCACGAAATCCGGAACGTTCTTGTCATCCTGAACATTAAAGTACTTTGCTGAAATCGTCTCTTGGCTTATAGAACAGTCAAACAGACACCGTTTTTGCGTTCTGCAAATGCGTGTCACGAACAGTTCTGGCAGATGTTGAAACGCCAGTTCGTTACAGGAAGCAATTAAGCACGTGTTTCATTAAAATTATCCAAACATACGGAAAGCAAAGGCGAGGGGTAAGTAACTTATCGTTTGAAAAAAACTTCTCGATTACGCTTCACCTCGCTGTTGAATCTGCTCGACATTGTTGCATGAACTTCGTCAAAGTTGTGGTTCAACAGATGTAATAACTTTTGTTCATTTCTTCCTTCCAATAATATTGATCGTTTTCCGTAAAGAAGCGCTACTTTTCTTGAGACAAAAAAGCTTGAGGTTGTTGTGCAACTCTGGTAAAAAAGCTTCTTGCAATTTTGAAATGTAGAAACAGCACTGCAGTACTTTTGATACGCCTCGATAAAGCAGTCACCCGTTACAAAATACCTGCCTGGACGTTTGTTTCAAGAACAAGAAGCCCCAAAACGTTTTTCTGTGCACAGCAAGCGCTTACTTGTTTTCCACCTTGCGTTGTCGTCCCTGTCGCTTTTCGACAACAAATCCAAGAAAAGAGTTGTCGGGAGAATGCGGGAAGTGTGTGAAAAACTGTGCGGGATTAAGACCTTTTCCTTCGAAAACAGTCAACAAAAATCTTTGAACCCAGCAGCTGACATAAATATCAGAAATGCACCACTTGTAAGCAGAGCAAAACTTTCGATGCTGCTTATCCTTACCTCCCCAGGTCCTGTCTCCTCTTTGGGGGTTGTAAACAGGGTGGTTAAACTGTGGTTCTGTTCCGTAAACGTCAAGAATCCTCAGCAATCCTCTGTAATGGTAGATCGAACCCAGCATGTGCCTCAGCTGCACGATCAAGAAAAAATATGCGTCTGAACTTTGGAAACAAAGAAAGTCTTTGACATAATTTCACACTTTCAACCAGGATGCCGTTTTTACTCAGTCTGACTGGCGTATGCCGCTGCACGATTCTTGTCTTCTTGTGTATTGGAATCCTACTTACAGTATTATAGCCGGGTGCTGCGCCCAGCATAATAATGTATCGTGCAGGCTACGTGGCTGAACGATACTGTCATGTGTGCTTGGTGCTTTGGCATCTTACATCTTGTTATAATGAACTGAACACTGGGACATCGCAAAGTTTTTGAAAAGTAAGAAGTTTATTTAAAGAATTATTACTGTTCTTGGCCCACTGCGTATACAGTCATTTTACTCAACAAGAAACTGCGTCAGTATGGCAGTCAGCGGTAGTATCAGTCAGTGTTCATCGAGACTGGATGAAGCTGATGGTGCGTTACAGTCAAACGAGTTTTCAGATTAAAAAATAATTGTTTTGAGCAGCACAGCACTGGAAACACGTTGGACCAGTTCGCGGAGTCGGTTGGGCGTAAGTCGAGATAATTTCTTTAGTCATACACGATCAAACGGTATGAAAACCAAATATCCCAATGAGAAAAAAGTCTTTTTGAATATGTTGTTGGAGAACCCTGTCCATCATAGGTATGGAATTCATACCAAAAACCTCCCACTTAGGTTCCTTTTTTTGGTGCCACGACTCCCAAGTACCCTATATGTAATAATCACTCGAAGATTTTCATCCCTGTTCAGGAGGCCTATGCTGCAGCTACATTTAACATATCGCGATTACACGTTTTGCATGACGGATGACGTCACATAATCACTGAGACATACATAAAGTTACCACAAACAGAAAACATGCTCAAGACCTTGCCTTTTACAGTAATAGTGAGGTGAACACGTAGCAACAGTGTTATCTCGGTGAGTGATTTCTATTGCCACTTGAAATCTTGGGTGGCTGAATGAATCCGTTGTCTTTTTAGTTTCAAAATTCTTGGCGACGCATTCTGACGGCAACGTTTGTGAATATGAAAGAAGAGGGACAAACTAGTAGAAAATCATTGCAGCAATATCAATCCACCAAGAAAAGGTGACATGCAATGCTGAAGTGTCATTTCAGACAACTATAATGCGCTTTGCGCCCGAGTAAGCCCATATACATTCGCAACAGCCGCCCCTATTCACAACGAACCCTTGTTCAAACCCCTCTTCTAGTGCAAGTCGCTTAAACCGGAGGTTCCCGAATGGGGCGTCGCAAGCTTATATCCACTTTCATTATTAAGATCATAGGATTTTAGAAAAACCTGCATAAACCGTGTAAATAAGTCTGCTTGTTACAAGCATTGTGCGCAGTGACGAAAAAACTGTGTTATTGATTTCAGCAATGTAACTTTACGTGCAAAATTCAGTTCGTGTAATATAGATGAGCTTAAGAAAACAATGGTTGACAGTCAACTGGTGGAATTGTGTGAATGGTTCGTTTGATTTTGTCCATAAGGTTAATGCGTCGAGAATTCATGCAAATTTGGGAACTACTGGCTCGAACGCATATCGGAAATCTCAATATGTAATTTACCGATTTCGTCTTTATTACACCCTTGCAAAGCAATCTAAAATCAGTTTGATTTGGAGTCAGGACAATTTTACAGTCCCCACTGACCCAAAATTCCTTTGACCCCAACTACGACTCCACAGCCCCGCTATGTACATGACAGGATATTCGTTTACACGCCTCGCGAACTCTTTCGCGGAATGCACTGTATGGCATTTTCTTGCCACAAGAAGACACACAACCGCTTTTAGTTACTAACCTGCTCTAGTCCCACGATATCAGTGAAGATCAAGTCGTACTTCCTCACTAGTTTGCACACGTTCGTCTCCGATGGAACTAACAGGCTTTCTAATCTGCTGGGAGACCAAGAAAGATGCACATCATGCCCGAGCACATGCAGTCCGGCCGCGAGATCTGACCATTGCACGAGCTCGCCCAAAGGGCCACCGTTCAAAGCCGCTTGGCCAAAGTTGAGACCGTGCTGTTTTGTGAGCAAACCCATGTGGAGAAGAACTTTCAACCTAATCCGCTCGCCATAGGATACCACCCCACCGCACCTGGGTTTTTGTGGCCGCGCTCTTGTGTTGCATGTCGTGTTTTGCGCATTCGTGTTACGGCCACGGCGTCCAGGGTTGAAGGTGTTTGGCGCGTGTGCTCTTGCAACGGAATCCATCGTTTTCATTTCTTTCTCGCCAGCCACGTTCTGTGCGTTTTTCAACCAATTCGCTTGCATGTTCTCTATTCGGTTCTGCATCCACAAGCAAACCTGGAAGTAGACACAGTGAATCGACAGCAGCTATTTCCAGCACATAACCTGATTTGCCTGAAACGTTGTCTCTGCTCTCTACTACCAAGCCATTTGGTTTTAACAACAGCAAAAAAAAACATTTAGAAAGATTTTAAATTTTGTGAACTTCTGCACCTTTATGAAATTATCCTTACGTTTCCGCATTGGTCAAATCTCTTCAAAAGTGGCCGGAGGGTGACATCAACATAAGCGTTCTTGACTTGCTCTTTTGCGACATCTCGAGGCAATAGGATCTCAGCGAAGAAATCCGCTGCTCGTTCTGGCACCGAACACACACGTTCGACGAAAACCAGGTAGCGGTAGATGTAGCAGTCCATATCTGCCGGTGAAATTTAATAAAAAGAGACACTGACCAGCAATAAACATGATCTTTGTGGTACAACCTGGCATTTTTCATCAAAAACCGGTTGTTTAAATCGAATCAATTGTGCGATTGCCACTTGGCTCTATTGACGCACACCGCATGATATCGTCTTCCGGTATGGTATGGTATGGTTTAATCATGCATTTTTGTGACTCAAATCACGAAATAACACGAAGCAGCAAGAGGAAAGACAATAACATCAAAGATCACTAGTTGATTATATAGTGATGAAAAAATATAAAAAATAAGAAATTTCACGTTTCGCAGCTTATTAATCGTGTTCTAACATGTTGAATCACAAAGGGTT
>JGI24022J15233_10007899_pt1 | contig 11798 bp, 8 predicted proteins | sample Ectturendosymbi2_FD_15233 | JGI IMG/M metagenome (IMG submission 15233)
TTTTGGCTAAGGGAGCCATGAAACCTACATATTTTTAATTGTATTTCCGTGAGAGCCATATAATATTTTTCAACACTTAATGCAACTAACTTACTAAATAACGTGTACATTTTTAAGCAAAACCAACAATTTTAAACAATGGTAAATGTCTGAATTTTCTCTTTAATAACATGCTTCTTACTGCTAATGCGACTTCTGGTGCTGCATGGTGTTGCTGATGGCTTTTTAGTCTGGTAGATGGAAAATTACAGAAAAAGTTTCACTCGTAACAATCGTCTTAGGAAAATATCAAGCGAGCCAGATGCCGTCATCAAAAGAGCCGCATCTGGCTCGCGAGTCATAGGTTCCCGAGCCCTGATGTAGGTATACTATTTGCGTGCCCACAGACAACACCCAGAAGGGCGAATTAGAATGAGTCACCGATATCACTAAGCTAAGACTTATNCTTACAATAGATTGTTGCGTCACAGGGTGAAGCATTGATAATTAATGCAGAAGGGTAGGCAACTTGCAGTGTCAACAATATTTTTTGATGTGGGAGCTCTTTGGTGATGTAACATCATACATACGTCAATGTTTGTTAAAATATTTTGTGCAACGTTTGGTGAGAGCAGACTGGAAAGTGAAACTACATTTGAACGGTTACAGTAGCTCTTTCGTATATGACGATACGCTCAGTGTGTTAGCTGTTTTGAACTAGGCAGGATAAGGTGTTTGTCGTGAAATTTTTTACCATTGTATTTTCTTTTTTTTTCAGCAACCCATTACCGAGAAGGTCCCATCGTCGAAAGAAGTGACTCAAGGAAAAGCGCCAGCGGTAAGCCACCAGAAATACAACAGCACTGTTTTTCTTGATCGATTTGGCGACGGAGCGCTAACGGTCAACTGTACAAAACCTTTAAAAGCAATCTCTTCTTTTTCGTCCGTCCACAGTTAAAACTATCATTAAAACAATTTGACAATTCCAGTGGAAGTAAATGTGCGTTCGGATGCGAATCATAAAAAAACTGATCGCAATTCGCAACTTTGCTAGATTTACCCATAGCAAGATGGCTACTGGCAAAAAACAACATTTCGTCATTACGGAAACCGACGGAATAACCAATTAAATTTGAAAACTTTCTGTGAAACCAGATAAGCGGCAGGTCAAGTGCCAATTTTTCTCTGTAAGTCTACGTTTTTGGCCAGGTTTCTTGCATAGCTTATCTTTCACCAGTGCTTTTCGTTACCAAGCTCTTCTTTTCGTTACCTCTTCTTTTTGTTACCAAGCTCTCTTCCAAGCTCTTCTTTGTTTTCCAATACCCAGGAACCTGAGCGGGAGACCTGGGACAAGAAAATCGATTTCACCTTATCGTGTATTGGCTACGCGGTAGGACTTGGAAACATCTGGCGGTTCCCTTATCTTTGCTACAGGAATGGAGGAGGTAAGCACCATTGCCAATTGCAAAGCCACCACGTTATTGCGGAGATTACATTGCACTCTCTAACATTTTTTGGACAGGTCGTGCAAAATAATTAAAAACATAACTGAAGCAATTCAAAATATAAGCTTGCAATAAATCTCGTTCTGCATCTCGTGTTGTTGTTACAGCGGTCTGTACTATAACTAATCCATGCGAATCGCCATTAAGGTACAAAGGTGTTGGTGCGCACGCAGCCAATATTCATTTGCACTAACTTGCTGTTGATGTCACTGTTTTGCTCGTGATTAAGAAAGTATCCAGTCACATAAAGCATTAAAAGTTTGCGTTGTTACACACCAATTAACTATATTCACTCAAAACAATTTTCAGTGCCGCTTCCACGACACAAAGCGATTTTGGAGAAAAAAGGTAGCTTTACGAAATTTACGCGTTTTTCCGATACGCTTGCCGTCCCTTTACAAACTGACTCAAAGTGACTCTACCTCATGAATCCAGACAAAGCTTTTTTTGAAGTTTCAACCGCGGGTGTTCTGTGGCTGCTCATATGACACCAGCATGGGATGTGCATACTTGCAACTGCACTTTCCTTAGCATCTGTATAAGTCAAGTCGGAAATAGTTACTAGTGAAGTACTTTGTCGTGGCAAACAATAACCCAAGTAGAGTTGCCAGGATTGAATTCAGAATATCTCCTATACACCGTTCAAAAATGACAGAGAAGCTGAATCATCAAAAAACAAACGGTGTGAATTGTGGTTTAAAAAATAAATTAAAATTCTTCAGGGAGACGCTGCAATCTTTGTCACACTTGAAATCATTGTAAAATCGATATATCGGAATACACCGATGCTGGACTTCGGAAGATCGCTTGTGTCAGAGCAATGAGTGTTAGTAAATGTTAGCAGATTAATGATATTCGTCAATCTCTTGACACGATATGTCTCAGGTGGCGACTTGACAATAACGCCATCGTTCTTAGTAGATTTCATGGGCAATAAACGGACAACTCAAATGTATTTCATCTCCTGCACTCGCGAAAGGTCGCAGTGATGAAATACTGGTGTCTTGGCCTTATAAAATAAACTGCTTCAAAGTGTATATCAAAGCTGCGTATAGGATTTGGCGTGCGGCCCCTAAACTTTGTGGCTTCATGACGTTTTTCCTGCAGCAAGAAAGTTCAACTATCGTCTTTTTTGAAATCAAAAGAAAAGTGGGTGAAAAAGGGGTTGCGTTTTATTGTGTTTGTTCATCCAAACAAGTTCGGCGGGAGGGTTTCTCAACGACCAAGTGACTCTGTGTTTCTACTGTAGCAAACGCAATGGTCCAGTAACTTCGACAAATTCTTCCGCGTCGGCCAAGCTGTTGCCAAACGCGTTGAAAGGTCTTGCTCCGGTTGTCATCGCGGAGGTGGTTTCGCGTTGACCGTTGATCCCAGGTTTAACGCTTCGCTGTCAATTTATGCACCTGAGAAGACGGCAGCAAAAACAACCGTCTGGTCTAATGCCGCTGTCGTCAAAGGGTTTTGTTTATTTGTTGCAAAAACTTGAAGGCTCATTTACGGAAGAAAGCATCTGTTGCCTCTGATAGCAAAAAGACACTAAAGTGTAATAATTCTTACCTTTTCACAACCACTTCATCGTCGTGAATACATGTTTATGAGCATTTGAGGTGAAATATCGCTTAAATAGCAATCGCTTCAATAACGTACATTTGTTGCTGTTGCTCTACTACCATATGAACAACCTTTCGATTGTCCGCAGGCGCCTTTCTTATTCCGTACTTCATTTTTCTGATCATATGTGGGATACCTCTCTTCTTCCTGGAACTAAGTTTGGGTCAATTTGGCGCACTGGGTCCTATCTCGATCTGGAAAGTGGCTCCGCTTTTCAAGGGTAAGTGAAAAGATTCTGGATGCTTATAACTTTGCAAGTATATTTGTGAAACTGAAAGGTTGGTTGTAGCGTGCATCCGGCTTCCTCAGTTCCCTCAAAAGCACTTCGTTTGACACAAATTGAAGAACGATCAACCATTTGAAGCTGGACAAACACTTTTTCACATTGCCGTTGAATATCACTGCTGTCCTTCAATGACGCTACTCTCAATGCGCCTTGAACAAATTACTAGCAGTAAACGCATCATCTCGGTCGGCGGTGAACAAAAGTAAAAAAAAACTCAAAATGAGTGCGTTTCCTTTTTAAAAATTAGCTGCTAATCTGTTCAGAAATCTTTTCAGCGAAACTGCGTGAGGGCTTGCTTGTGTGCACGATTGGTGATAATTACAACAACTACCTTTCTTTAACTACATTTTTATGTGTTGAGCTGTCGGAGTGGCATTATGTACGTGCTGGTTTTAAGACGTACAGATAAAAATGAGGCCATTGTCAGCCAAAACGCAATTCAAGAGTAGTCGTTTCAACTGTAAAATAGCATGCACGTATTCTCTGGCTAATCCTTACGAATCCTCGAAATTGCACTTAATTTTTCTGTTGTGCATCACTGCATCCACCAGCCCAGACCGAGTTGCAACATGTTGCGCAAGAGCAGCGTTTGCGATGACGTCGATATATGTCGACACAAACAACAGGGAAGAAACGGTGGTGCAGTAACAATACCACCACCGCTTGCATGGTGCTGGCAAAGACCACATAAGTTCATGCGAGTTTTGAATGCAGAACATTAAGCAACACAGGCTAAGCATTGCGGCGAATAGCATGTTACTTATACCGCAGACTGCATTCCCTCTTGAACAACACTATCATTACCGAGCCATCATCAACACGTACGAAAATTCCAACACTTGTTGCCTGCAGGTGTCATCTGTTGATTAGTTTTTTCAGAGGAGCTTGATCTTAGGAATGAGCTAACAAAGATGGCATCTTGCGTGATCAGTTTACCACGGTACCTGGAATGAATTTTCGGCAAGATGCCAAATGTTGCTTATAAAATAATATAGCCAGTTTACTATTAAGGATACTACCGCATTATAAGCTTTTAGCAACCAACCGCTTAAGCTGAAAGGCTTTCAACTCTACAGCAGACTCCGACCACAATTTACTTCCTTGTTGGTCAGAACGTTTCCAACACTAACACGTGCGAGTGTTCCGTCGTGTTTCATTATTTGCTTAAGTTCCTCACCCATTCACATTGAAGCAATAAAAATGTAAGTTGGTTGTCGAATACATACCGGATATCAGGTTAACTAAACAAAATGTGTGTCAAAACAGTCTGGAATCAAACATAAGAAAGACCGCGAATTTACTAGTCTTCAAATACGACTACGCTTTCTCACATCTGGAATTCAATCTTTAACTCCCTTGGTTCCTTGGATACGTTACTGTTTTCTCTATGCAAACAACCCGTGCTGATGTAGAACACTTCGGCGGCTCTGATAAAAGCTAGTGGTGGGAATAGTATCTCTAAAAACATATTATCATTTTAGATTATGGTAAGCATGAAAGATTATTTAGAGTTAGACTGAGTTTCAAAATAAAAAAGTCTAATACCTCGTAGATTTTCAGTGGATGGAAAACTGAAAGAGACATGGAACAACGTTTCAAAAATATCGTATTCCACATGAGGCACTAGGATAGGGTCTAGGTCAGGGATTCCCAACCTTTCTGTGACCATGTAACCTTTCAGCATTTCGACAGATGAGCAAGTACCCCTGAAATTTCTTATGACAAAATATTTTATCATGACTAATCATAGATATATTTAACAATAAGCAAATAAAGATTTTTGAAAATAGTATTCACTGATATATGTACTGTACGAATGTTTGTGAACAAATAATATCTAAATATTTTTCCTTTCTATTGCTTTACCCCTTCAGATAGCCAAATGGACCCCTAGGGATGCATGTACCCCAGGCGATCTAGGTTATAGTAACCTTTTCCTGTTAAAAATAGCAAATTAAATGGTTAGTTTTCAAGTTTTTCGTCATTTTGTGAGACTGTTTTGAATACTAATTGAGAAAAATTGTTAGTGTATATTTAACTGAAGATTGGCCTGTCTGATTTTTAAAGAATGGTGCTGAATTACGGTAAGGAATCTGTTAGTGGTGCGGACTCTGCGGAGTGCAAATCAAATCGAGAACCGAGCGTGCCAGGCTTCTCCAATGGCGTGTCCGTGGTTTCGAAAATACCCACGCAAAAAAGGCTTGAGAGGCGTGCCACAGCAGCACGATGGAGTTGTGTTTCCCGTTCGAAGCGCTTCGAATGAGTTGCTACCTCGTTACACAGTTTGCCGACTAGATGTGTCGAGAGTGGTTACAGATGGTGAAACGAGAGACTGCCTTTGTTTCTCATTGACAAGAAAATCGATTATTCTCAGTGAAACGTCGTAGCTTCATTAATTGTTTGGCTGGTCTGGTTTGGGAATGTAAAGGTGAAGAACGAACAACGATCGGTTCTTTGTGTAGGATCACTTAACGCATATCCAGACAAAGCACAGAACGCTTAATTAAAGACACTCGATGAAACAATGAGGCTTTGCCGTCCAGTTATTCTAATTGATTTCGATTTTTAAACCTGAAATATCAAAACTGATCAATCACATGACCTGGACAATCCACTTTTAAACCGCTAATTGCGTAGAAGCAATGACTGAAAGAAACGTTGATGAGGGAAAATGTTTCTTCATGGTTTTCCAGCCACAACTTTTGAATGTGCATAAGACATGCGAATGAAAATACAGGTTCGATAATAATCGGGTCTTACGAACGTCAATGCTTTGGGTAAAAGTTGGTGTCGCACATCATTAGGCGGTATCGTTTGTATAATATGCGCTTGAAATTCAAAACGGATAAACGTAGAATAAGATTAAACAGGAAAAAGGAAAAACGCCAAGGTTTTTGGTCGAAAAGGAAAAGCTGCGCAGACAACTAGTGTTAAAATGTTAACCCCACCAGGGCGGCTAGCCAAGCATGAAATAATGCTAGCTTCTAATTACAAACTGTCTGGGATGTTGAATGTGAAGACCTGTTAGGCTTTCGAACTTCAAAACCTTTTATTTCAGGTTAGACAAACTATTTAGCGCCGAATTTCATTCAAGCGATTGTAGACCTGAAATTCAATAGCCACCCATTTGCAGCTGTGTTAGTACCTCGACTTCCAATAAAACACAGACTTTCTTAGAAGTTGGTATGACGCATCGCCCGTGAAGCTACATGGGCTGTATTTACGTAATGCCGGCACGATGGTTAACTTGTTCTTGCTGTGTTGCAGGTGTGGGATATTGCATGATCATAATCTCTTTCGTGGTCTGCATCTACTACAACGTCATCATCGCTTACAGTCTGCATTATATCTTTCATTCCCTAACGTCGGTCCTGCCGTGGTCAACGTGTGGCAATGACTGGAACACGAAAGTCTGCCGCGATAAGAACTACAGTAAGTGGTGTTAGTTGGTTACTTTGCTGAGTATCTCGCTTGGATCTGATATCACGCAGTCCTTTTGTACGAACGAGACTTCATTCCCAAAATTTCGCAGAGCATGCTTTGCGTTGAACTCTGAAAAAGTCTCACAAAAATGTTACGTTTGGTTACGGCAGTTGCGCTCGTAGTATTGCTTTGCTCAAGGTTTTAATTGGACCTGAACTGCTAAAGTAAACGCACTCATCCGGGTCCACTACGTTTCAGTAGAATTATAGACTGTAGTTTCTCCTGTACACTTCCGACGCCCATGACTATAGGTACTTTGCAGCGGAACTTTTTCCAAGGTGAAAGTATTCTTGAACTTTTTGTCCCAAAATATTGCAAGATGGTCTCATTTGTATATTGTTGAACTTTCTGAAGTTTGAATGAGTGTTGGTTTATACCAAGCTTTTTACTAGCAATGTTGGTAACCACCAACCTGTTCACGCACAAAGAGGTGCTTGGTCTCCGGTCTTGAGTTGCATAGCCCAGATTTCGTTGTGCAGGCTGTACAAGAGCCGCGCTTCAACAGGGGGTTTTCTTTCCGACACAATGCTTTATAAGTTAGTTGATTATCTTGTTTGGCATATGCCTTTTAGTGTGAACTACTGCAGGCCTACAAATTGTATTGCAGACGCAAGTGAAAGGATAGTTCCCGAATGGACTGGCATCGAGTGCAAGAAAGGCTACGGCTGGTTCGAGGACGAAGGCCAGACCTTCGTAAATTCTTCGTACTTGAACAATGCTTCCTACATGGGGCGCAACGACTGGGAAAACGGCACTTATATTAACGGCTCTTGTCAGGAGTTTGCTACAGCTGCACAACAATATTTCTCGTAAGTGCTTTTTCCCAAAGACTATGTCGTTGTTCTTGTTTGGTTCATTTCGAATAGTATTTGTTTGTTTGCAGAAACAAAGTCCTGCGGTTGACGGAAAGCATTGATGTCACTGGCAACATGCAATGGGAACTTTTCGGCCTCTTAGTGTTGGCTTGGGTCATCGTTTTTGTCTGCCTTTTCAAAGGAGTCAAGTGGTCAGGGAAGGTGGGACTACCGAACTAGTTTTCTTACGTAACAGCCTTCTGTTGCGCTGTACCTAGCGCGTGATGTTCACATTTGATAATACACTTTTTTACTGTTTTCGTCTTCAGTTTGTTGCTTGGATGATGAAAAAAGATTAAAAAATCGCTGTTTTGCAAAAGCGTGGTTAAAGCTTTTTTGAAATATTGTTTCTAAACTCCAGTGGTGTGAGAAATGTCATTTTTATACAACTTCTCACCATTACCGTTGTTTGCTGGATTCCCGTGCTTTTGTTGGCCAACGGATAGTAATTTGACATAAAAATGCTGAATTGGGAGAGGCGTAAAATTTTCCTCCTGACGTGATGCAGTCGTGACAATACGTAGTAGCTCAAATGTTTAGCCGCGCACTATAATTTATGCTGTCACCAGGGCGTTACAAAGTGACTTAGAATGTTGAGGTACGGCGTAGGTGGTGCTTTTATCCGGTAGCGCTGATAGAGCGAAGCTAGAAAGGTAGTTTTACACAAGTACCTCGTACTTCTTTTGCTACTGTCCTGAGCAGGATTTGAAAAAGATGTACAAAGTAAGCCATACTGGTTCTCTTTGCTNCTGGCTCCCGCTGAAAAATTTCCTTTTAAGCAACTTATGTGTCACAGCCGAAACACGTTGCGTAGTTTACGATTGGTACTTCTGTCGTGATAGCACTAAGCTACCGAGATTGCCGCGTATTTTTACGAAGGAAAAGGTCTCAGACAAGCTGAGAGCTGTAGAGTTGCAGCCTTTCCATTTTTCTTTTTGCAGGTTTTATAAAAACATTTAGTTTCATATATTGATCGACTTTCCGCTTCCAGTAGTACGTATTTCTGCAATTGTCACCTATACCTCCCTTCCGAATAGCTTTTCTAAATCTGCGTAGCTGTTTGAGGTGTGGTTTGTCGCATTCCGTTCGCGGGCGTCTGGTAGATATGCATTCTTGGCATTATCGGTCTACGCAGTGCAACAGCCACCAGCGAGCAATTTCAGTAGACAGATCCTCCTTGGAAACCATTCCCGTGATATCGGTGGTCGACGTTATTCAGAAATGTTTATTGATTGTGACCGCAGCTGGGTTACCTAACTTATAGGAACACAATAAAAATCGGTCTCCTCTACTTTGATACGTTGAAAATGCTACAGAAAATTCGCGATATGTTTAATGAAAAATTCGGCGTTGGTTTACGGCGGGTTGAATCGAAGCAAGCCAATTTCGAAGGCATGCGCCGCTCTTCCGCTATGTCGCGACGTGGACCGCGCTCAGTACTTTTCCACTGCTGTGACGTGACCGCGTCATGTCCGCTCTATCTCAGGTGGTCTACTTCACTGCGACCTTTCCATACTTGGTGCTTATAATCCTGCTCATCAGAGGCGTCATGGAGGAGGGTGCGATGAATGGGATCGAATTCTACATAAAGCCTAATGTGACGAAGCTGACTGAAGTTCGGGTATGTAAACTATGGCTCTGATTGTGACTTGCACGTGGCCCATAATCTTGTAGCAATCGATACACCAACTGACCAATGTTTAGGATAGAGGGACGAATAAACGTGTGTGATTTGGGGTAAAGCGAGCTTACGCCGCAGCAGCCAGTGTTTGGTTTCGACCGCAGGGCTACGCAGAACTCGCAATGTACTGCGATCAAGTGGGTTACCAGAAGTCACCAGAACACTTCTTAGTTTCATTTTCCTGAAACGCTGACAACAATGCTGCTTATAAAATTGAAAAAGAATGCTTATAGGCGAGAAGCAATGCATCTTGGTAACTCGTACGGTTCTTTGCTTGGTAGCCGTAGCTAGGCATCAGGCAACAACGCGAGAGAAGAGTGAAACTGGACGCCGAACAAATTTGACTTTTGAATCGGGTAATGCTACCTTGAACCTGGGTCTGTTTGCTCAGGCTACGTTGAAAGATCCGAAGAAACAGTGAATGAAAACTATTGGTTAGATGTAACAAAAGTTGTAGTAGATTGCAACCCTAATGCATTTTGACTGATGCAGGCAACAGGCTTTCCTTACCTAGATTTCCTATTCCAGTCCCTCGTGGCAAACTGACACGTGGCTGTTAGCCTGACGCGTCGAACCGGCAGTTGCTTTTCCCGCGTTATTCTGAGTCACTCGCGTTGTCGCGGTATCCTGCTTTTGTGCCGTCGTCCGTGTCCCAGCATGCCGCCTAAATGCCGGCTTACAGCTTTTCTTTTTATCTCTTGAAAGGCTGAATGGAATTGTCTTCATACTGAGCAGATCGCTATTGGCTAGGGCGGCAGTCAAATACAAAAGCAACGTTCGTGCCTGGTACGCGCGAAACCTAGGTTGCAAGCCAAATTAATCTNAGTGCTAACAGCAACAGTACATGTAGTATTTGCTTTACTAGAAACAAAGCTCATTTTATTTTTAATGTATGATTCGAATAGTTTACTTGTTTCCCTGGATTCGCCCAATAATAGCTTTGTTCCGTTACAGGTTTGGTCCGATGCAGCAGTTCAGATCTTTTATTCTCTCGGTGCGGCGTGGGGTGTCTTGCTGTCCTACTCGTCGCTAAATAAGTTCAACAACAATGTGTACAGGTAGCCTACAGTAGATTGTGGTTTGTTTACCTACCGGTTGCGTCACGTTGATTGCCAAAACATTGGAAAATTATTGTTTCACGAATTAAAAAGTGAAAATTAGCGATAAAAATTTGCCCCAGCCAGTGATGCACGGTAAGCGCTTTTTATTTTCTTGGTTGTAAGTGAACACTTACGTAACAGGCACGGTAAACGCGTTCGCCGTAGCAGCTGCGTTTTTGCGGCTTTTTACCGGGGTTAAAGAGAAATGATCAGTTCCTGAGAACAACGTGCCGAAGAAAAATGTTTGGCATGTCTTGCGTGGGTTAGCGCTTGGATCCGAGATGAAGTTAGATTCTTTTTGGGGGAATTTGGTGGCTGGGATAGAAACCTGGCAAGAGCAAAACAAACTTAATGAAANCTGCTTGTGTGCGAGCACCCTTGCTGCAAATTAAGGAATAAAATTACTGGAAATCTGTTCATGGGTTTTGTAAAACGTTGTTCATGCACAAATCTGCAGTGTCCCCGTTCCATGGCTTATACTTTGAAAGCAACGGAGTGTGAAATGGTTATGATGAATCGAAATACAACTTTTCACAGACAGATTTTGGTGCATTTACCGCACGTTTTTAAACCCTAGTTAAGCAGATTCTTTTTCGTGCTTTTGCCTCGCAATGGAGCATGAAAACATTTGTAAAGTTTTCACTTACGTTGGTGAAGTGCACAACCCATCCATTGCAATCCACAAACCTTGTTTTTCTGTTGAATGAATTCGTACACAGGAGAAAAGGTCCTCAAGAAATCAGATTTCTCAGTTTTCGCTTCGTGCGTTCCATCGTCGATTTTCGCCAAATTACAAGAAATATTTAAAGAGCAAAGGCAACCACTTGTTCTTTGTCTTTTTCAGAGATGCTCTCACCATCACCTCCATCAACTGCATGACCAGCATTCTCGCTGGCTTCGTCGTTTTCTCGGTGTTGGGTGCTTTGGCGTACCAAACCGGGCGTGACGTCAAAGACGTTGTGGACCAAGGTACTTCATCTGCGCACCTCTACTTTCATGGCAGTTGACCTCATCTGATCTTTTCTGTGCGGTAACTTGGGTCGAGTAGAAAAAAAATCTGACTCAATCGTCGTATGGAAAGATAACGTGTTTGCTGTATCTCGTCGCCAAACTTGGAGCAGGATGACTCCTGGTCCGATAGGCATCAGGCGATGCAGCAATCACCTTTATCTTTCCACGCTTTCCGTACGAACGATAAATATTCGCCTGCGTTGTGCGTCATCAGGTGTTATCACACGTAGTTCGCATCTTCAAATCGCTGCTCACCCAGCAGATAAAGAAATGCTACTCCTTGCAGGT
>JGI24022J15233_10007900_pt1 | contig 11797 bp, 4 predicted proteins | sample Ectturendosymbi2_FD_15233 | JGI IMG/M metagenome (IMG submission 15233)
TGACATAGGATCTACCTTTACATTTTTCAGTCTCTGGAGATCTACTAATCTGGCAAAGCTTTGAAACAAAACAAACCGAGAATGTGGCAAACTCGATATGACCCTGTCTTAGCTGCCTTACCTCTCGTATTTGGCTTGGTAAAAATAGACTGTTGTGTAGCTAGTTGTGATTTCAATTCCTCTAACTTTTTTTTCTTAATTCATTTTGGACAGGAAAATCCTTTGTGTACTTATTGTAGTTCGGCAAACCCTTGTACATGCATAAAATCACCCGCGATCGACTGCCAGGCATTTAAAGATCGACAGGTAGATCGCGATCTACTGGGTGGCCACCCCTGCTTTAGATGGTTTAGAACTAAGAGAACATCGGGGCAGTAGTAGATGCAGATTTTCTCGTGTTCGGCGAACACCAACAAGTTTAGAAGCGCACCGGGCAACCTTTGCGCTGTTGTGCGCTTCACAAGTTCGGTGTCAACTGCGTTTTTGCAGCCGTACTTTTCTCTGTAGAAAAGTTCTTTACGGGCACACCAAGTAAAGCAGGACATACACTTGTTCGCAAAATCAGCAAACGTCTATCAAATGGCGATAAATCGTCGAGTGTGGTTTGTGAAACACAGCTGCCAAGTCGCTTGTTTTGAACGCGCGAAACGAAACATAAAACAAACTATACGACTGTAAAGAGGGAATTTACTGTGAAACAAAGTTCACAGTTGCAATGGTGACATCACTATCCGCAAACTGAGATCTTATCTTTTGTGTTCTGACTGGAAATAGTTATGAAGAAGCATTAGCATATTGCATTAAAACAATGTGAACTTCAAAGCTCTTGTGGTGATTTGGGTTTTCTGTCAGAAACACTCGCTGTTCAAACTGGCAGACGTTTGGTATTACATAGTTTTACCGAAAAGTTAAATAATAATGATGGTTAAACGGAAAGGTTATCTATAGATCAAGTCGTACAAAGAGTTTTCATGACGATGTGTCAGGAGAAACTACCTGTAAAATTACGTTCATGAGCGCTTCATTTACTGTTCCAGATGCACTTTTGAACATAAACAATGACAAATGACCCGGGTGTCCACGTGGCAAGAACATCCGTTGTCAGATTGATGAAGGTAGCGTCTGACGATGATTTTATGCGAAAGACTAAGTCCTGGCTGGATTACTGTTTCTGGACCCGTTAAACAGAATGGCTTAGAAAATAATATCCACGGTATTTTCTTGATCAGATAAATTAACATGGTGCAGACTAAGTGCAAGATGAGACAGCGATCCCACACGTGTGAGTGATCATCAAAGCATTTCGTTGTTTCATTTGAACAGATACACAGTCGCAGACGCTGTCACGGGCAACAGGTATTTCGCTCGAGCTGTTTTCAGTTTACGCTCACTGAGTTTGAAGCGAGCAATCAACTGCAAAGGGTCTGCCCTCGCATATCACTAGGTTTGCAGCTGGTTCTCTACGATTTCGTTTATGGGCACAAGGACAAAGCATGCAGGTTACACAACTTTTTCACTTAAACGAAAATACCTGCATAATGGAGGTTAATTGTCATTACATTTATGCAACGCTGCAGAAGCTACCCTAAGAAGCAAATTGTAAGCAAAGCTATGTACAGTATGGAGCAATTGCTGCTCCATTAAGTTATTGCTCACGGTGTGATGGCCTCCGAATGCAAATCAACGTATATAACAAGAGTTTACTTGGTCATTTGTGAGGTACCAGCGGCAAAGCGCTTTAAATCACATGCATTTTGCACAGAAACTACTCATTCGTTAAAATCAAAGCAAGTCACCGATGTAGGCAACGCCCAAGACCACCACACTATTTCTCAAGTTTTTCTGAAGGATATCGTCGTAACTATAATGTCAAACGCATGCAATTTGAACACAAATTACTTTTCCAAGTATATGCATTTCAATACTTCACAGACCAGTAGTGTTGACTCTCCGTTTGGTAAAATAATTAGTATGTGGCCCCTTGTCTGAAAAGTTTGTCCACTGCAGCACTATGCCATGTTCCTGTGTAACAATGAGTGTGAACCAAAAACGCAACAAATAAATAAGTAAATGCTTTAACGTATTTCCGCCATCACAGAAAAATATCAAAATCACCTGCACAAGACTACGGTCTTACGGAATATCTCTAAAACTCTGTCTATATTGGAATGTCAAATTTGCTATTTCGGTGCAAGGTCTGCTTTTTGCAATAATTTTGAAAAAAAAATTACCTTACAACGGTGGTTAACCATGTTTTGTTGACTCGTTATCGTTACTGAACCTTGTCGTACGGTTGCCAAGTAACGTAGAAAATGGCGGCATCACCACACGATCTATTTATTGGCAACAAGTGTGCACTGGTTTCTCAGACATTTCGTGGCACACTGCGCTCCTCAGCCACAGCTCGTGTCATGCGTGAGCAAGAACAGCTCAACCTGCAGATTTAATTGGCCTGCTGCACAGACAAGCGTGCATTTCCTATTAGATAGCTGTAGGTGCTTTAAGCTTGTTTTTTGACGTACATCGATCATTTTCATTTTTAGTTGATAAATAAACCTTCTGTTATAAGATATTTATATTTTTGTTTAAATATTACGCTTAATTCATTTTTGCAATTGTCAAAGCGAAGAATTTTCCCACTATTTTTATTGCGATACCTTAGCAATATTTCGTCAAATTTCTATCGATGCTGTAGATGTAGAATGCGCTTGTAATCAACAAACATGCCGATGTTATCATTGCTAATATGCCATTGCATCGCTAGTGATTATACAGTGGTGCAAGCGGACGTTTGGGTGAGACCGTCTTGTTTTAGTGAAGTTGCAGCCAGGCCCGTAACCAGCTTGGGGCACCAGGAGGGGCGAAGAGTTTTCCGAGAGGGGCCCACATTTTTAGCACCATGTCCAACATTTTTAAACTATGTCCAACACATTTGTCCAGGGGGCTAAATATTTTCTAGGTTACGGGCCTGGTTGCAGCCTATCGTTCTCAAAATAAATTTTACCTGGGCAGAGTACGATCACTTGAACGCTTGTCTGCAGAACGTTCAAGACCACGTTTACGTTTTGGCGTTATCTCTAACACATTGCCTTAATTTGACCTTGGTACCGTTGTAGCTTTTTTCTGCCGTAATTGCACAGAGTGTTTATTACGGTTTTGTGAGGCTTGCTAATACATGCTGCGTAAGTGATTTGTTTGAAATTGACGGGAAATGAGAGACAAACAGACAAACATTTTGTTGCTGCTTCATTTATGATGGAAAGCTGTGGGAAAAATAAACAGTCCATTATGGGTAACTGTTATGAGTTATTGTATTCTCTTCTGTCGTAAATTGAGTAAATTCGTTGTGCTAACAATTCGTGGGCTCAGTTGATTGGCTCACGTTTGCCTATTCCATTGCAAACGCCGCTGCTGCTCCATTGATGCAAAGCATTGTCAACACTTTGTGCGATCAAGTCTTGACCTCTCAGACATCCTCAACACAATGTTGTCTTAACCCTGGGGCGACAGGACATGAGAACACCTGCTTTGCTGCTCATTCGATTTTACTATCTACTAAATACAGCTACTTTTTAGGCTAAATCAACAAAAGTTAATTTCATTGCGAATAACACCAAGCCCATGTTTCGAAGCGTTATTTTAATAAATGAAAAAAACAAAGAAAACGAAACCAAGCAACGTTGAAATCAACGCCTAAAAAGTAAAATGAACGCAAATCAACAAAATAACAAGTTCACTAAATCCATGTTGTCAGTGCCTTAGAGCACAAATTCGATGACCACTGCGCGATTCAGCGCAGCCATTACAGTCAAAGCAACGTGGTGTAATAGCACATGAGAGCATGGTTGTCTAAGCACTCAAATGCGCTCTAAAAAATAAAGTAGTAATGCAAGACCACTACACTGAAGTCTTTACAGCATTTGACTTTTGCATTTTACCTACGAAGCAATTTTCAATTCAGGGTTTTTGAATTGAGCATTGAAATGAAAGTGACAACGAAGCGACGCGCACCTTTTTTTCTAATTCTAAATAAAAACCTAATGCTGTTTTTCCATCACAAAGTGTGGAACGACGCTTTACAGCAATAGATGAAACTTAATTTACCGCCAAACTGATCCATCGTTACAACTGCAAACTGCTTCAAAGTCGTATTGGTTGAACTATGATGTGAACGTTTGGCTGTGAGTTCAAACTTTTTGTTTGATTGGGAAGCGCGATCAGTGAACTTTTCACTTATGTGTGCAAACTCCACGAATAGGCCTATAGCTATGGTATGTTGTTTATGTGGACGATTTTTGTGCCTAAGATTGGCGTAAGTTTGCAATTTTTACGCTAGACCTTGTTTACAAGAAGCAAAAATCATTTTGTCATAACGTTTTCTGATTGAACCGCTGAAATTGGTGTCCTGTACCTTTGTATTGTTATAGCGGGAAGAAAAACAATGCACAAGTTTGGTTGTTTAAAGGTAACTTGTTGCTCAAATTAGCCTTTCTTTACTGACCACGCATGGCACACCAGGTTCCGGAACGAAACGCTGCGAAATTTCATTCGGCATTAAAAATTCATGCGTTGCGAGCAAAGAAAGGTAATTGCAGGGCAAGGTAAATTAATATCGCGTCGCAAACATCAGAACAGTGTCTCCAAACTACGGCCCATGGGCCAAATCCGACCCCCGAAGCCATTTCATCCCCGACCCGCGAAGACATTTGGTCTATAACTAAAAAGTAATGTATTTACAAAAAAAATGTATGTATTTGATTGAATGGAACATATCCCGAAACAATCTAACTATGTACGATGCTCGGCTCTCGAAATGTTGCATAACAGCTTATGTTGCCCGCTGACAAAAAAGTTTGGAGACCTTACATTAGACTGTTGGCAATGGCATAGGGTTGAACAAACAACTGAAGTGCATTATCTTGCATTTAAACTGTATTATCTTATAAGAGCAATCAAACTGTAATGTTACTACAACGTGTTTGCACGCCTAAGATCACAGTGTAACTACAATAGATGCAAGGCTATGTGTGGGAGCGAGCGTCTTTCTGTCTCCTAGAATCTGGTGTTCTCAGCTCTGTGACCTGCTTGTGTCATGAATCAGGTACAGAATCACGGTATTTCTCTTGTTGATAATTGTAATTTCCAAGATGTAACTATTAGATTTCTGCGGAAAACTCAAAGCGCTGTAAACGAGATAGGCCACGATAAAAAACTTCGGATAAAAAGTAGAAACTTGAGGGGTGTCAATAAATGAGGTTACATTTTCAAGGGGAATGTATTTCTGACATCTGCGACGTTTTGTGAGGAAGGGGACTTAAAAGTCCAAAGTTTGCCACTGTTAAAGGGCTCATGTGGATTGAGAGATGACTTTCTGCGATCTTATTTTGACTGCACCTGCCCATGATGTCTCGTGGCAGATACCATTCTAGTACACCATTTGTACGTAATCATCAGGCAAGCTGGGAATGGTGTAAAACTTCAGCCTCGTGTGTACAACAAAGTTTAACAAACGTTTTTGCCATGCTACTCCACATCTGAGCGTCTATTTCAATATTTTGTGAACACGTGCGATGTAAACCAGCACTTGTATTCAAGCTCCGTTGTTTCCTGCAGTCGCCTTGGTCTGCAACATATTTTCTTTATCTGGTGAATGTGTACTTCTTTACTACAAAATGAAGTTTACATAAAACTAACAATGTCATTTACGGGAATAAATTAGTTTGCAGGTCTGTAAATTGTTGAGACCAACAATTCCAAAAAATGCTCATAATGTTGCAACCTCTCCGCTAGCGTTCACCACGAAGGGAATGTGTGCGAAGAACAACACCCACTTGCCGCTCGGGCTTCCCGATCGCAACAATATTAACTTTAAGACGTTTCCTTCAATGTGGTGGTGCGCTGAGAGCGTATATAAGCACGAAATCCGTCGCAAAGGAATGATTCTGCGTCAAACGAAATGCCATGGCTCTGCCAACCTAAGAATGTGGGATGGAACGTCTAGCCAGTAAGCATCTTCACTTGATGCCATTTGACTTTATTTGAAACAAATTTATATAACCCGCAGTCAGAGCGAGACCTACAGCCTTGTTGTGCATAACAACTTGCAGTTGCGGGCTACGGTATCAACACATTAGTATTTGTTGTGGTTATTTGCAGAATAAAAGGAAATAAAAAATACCGGCGTTATCACTTACGATGGTGACGGAAGCAAAAGACTTAGCATGCTTAAAACTATTACTGTTAAAATTCAATCAGACGAGTGCTCGCGTTTTGATATCTTCTCGATGTAGCAAATCGAAGTAAAATTCAGGTTGGGAAACACGACGGGGCCCAGATGACTGGGAATCACTCAAATTATTTGCTTGGTCACTTCATCTGATTCGGTTCAGCCTTGTGTATTGATCCTCACAAGCATGTACGTTGGTGTGTAAATGCTGCCTTGTGACATGGAATTTCTGTGAAGTTCTATGAAGACCCTTCCTTAACATTGTGCTAAATTTGACACTATAATAAAGATCAAAACTTCCCACTTCACAATTTTAGAACGTTTTTTGCCGTTTGAGGGAAACATTTCCAGCACTGACGTCGTGACGCAAATCGTTTTGAGGCGGTTTTGCTGCTACTTTGTAAAGTTCTCCTTAATTTTTTGGGGGGTTCTCTAAAAAACTGAAGTTTCCGTGGCAGTTGTATCTAAAGAGGCGTTCGTCAAATTGCAAACAGTCCACATTGATTGACATTGGGCATAGTTGCACGGGAGGCTTTTCACACGGAGCGGAGAAAACCGTTTGACCAGCAGTCTATTGATTTTGTTGCTGGCTACGAACAAAGTTTTGAGCGAATTGTATTTTTATGATCTGAATTCTGACAAAACAAACGCGTTAAAAAAATAAATAAATTGAGAAGCGAAATACATCATTCTTTGCATTATCAAGAATGGTCATTGCTTGTATTGCAAAGAATCACCTCCATTATCGACCCTCAATCAGTTTATGGTTCTCTGCGTGGATGTGATGGCCACAAAGACAAAGAAATTGTTTATTGAGATTTCGTTAAGAGCGTGTTCTCTTAGGATTTAAGTCAGTTTTTTCTACAAAGCTTGTTGGATAAGCACGTCGAAAACCTCACAATGAATAGTTTGAGAAAAACCAATTTAAGCTAAGTGTCTGATGGAAGTATTGTAAAACAAACTGGTGCAGTTCGTATTCCCAATCACAAAACGTTTTCATACAACAGTGGAGGAAGTCCAACCAAAATTTCCAGTTTATTACAGCACGACTGCTCTTTAGATAACGGAACAGGAAAAAAGTGTAAGAGTACAGAAACACGAGGCCAGGCAGTTCAATGTTAATTAATGTCTGCACCAAGAACCGGCTTTATGTGAACAAGTTTTATCGTCGACCGAAGATTGTGAAAAACATTCATTTAAAACGCTTTTAAAGAGGAACTGCAAAAACTGAAAAAAGTCAAACTGTTTTACATAAATTACCACGATGTCCTCTTAAACCTTTCTCTGCCATTTTTTGTCAATTTGACTTTGTTAAAAATGTTGCAAGTGGCTCATTGTGCTTCATTGTTTTTTTTATTAAATAGACAATCATGTTTCAGTAGGGCATCCTTCAGTCTTTATTGAGAATAGTAAAGTACCCATCCACTAGTGTTGTTGTTGACACGTTCAAAATCAAACATTCAATTTTTAATTTTTCACGGGAGAAACTTCTTGCAGATCTGGTGCAAACTTTTTATATTGCCCTATCTATACCGTTACACCTAACAGGACGTGCGATGAGTGTGCAGCAGCAAAGTGATCTAATTAAAGCAGCTGACGCAACACCCCTGTAGCAAGGTTCATTCAAAAGCCACACCATTTGCTCTGGATGATGTCATCCCTTCTATTACGAAAAGCACAACACTGCTTTACGTAAGCACGTGAGTTGTTTTCAGTAGGTTATCCTCAGTCACATTGCATGCGAAGTTTCTAGTTAGTGAAATGAAGTTACAAACCTGTCGAAATAAAGTGCAAGAACACCTGCGAAGTTGTGAATGTTCGTGAAAACGTTTGTTAATGATCTAATGGACTATCACATGGGTTTAGCACGGTTTAAAAATTTAATTCTGAAATAAAAAGTGCAAACAAAAGGTAAATTTCTTCTTTACAAGTCATTTCCAGTATATTCACAGCAAAGCTTGGGTCGTTATGTTTTACTAGTTGGTTTCATCACAAAAGCTTGGTATCATTTTATCGATTGGCTGACGAGCTGACCTTGCGATCATTGCAGTACACGTGACCACGTGACGTGGTCTCTCTGTCTCTTAAAACCCGCCGTCGCTACGACGCAAAAGCGTAACCCACGCGTTGGCGGGTTGTATATACTACAAATTCTGGAAACAAAGCTGCGGGCCTCGTGAAAGGTGCTCGCGGCCGTCGTTTCAACACAATTGCTCAAATTACTTCGAAAATCATTGACGCAGATAATTAATCAGAGAAGATTTCGTCTTTTGCCAATGTTGGTAGCTTGGCACAATTTATAGATATTGCTCAGTCAATGATCTGCGAAGACGCGATGTTCACCAAGCCTACACAAACAACGATTACATGTGCTTACTCTGTTTCCTTCGCATGTAAACGGTTGAATTCTATTTGAATAAAATTGTAGGACGGAGGATGTGGTAGACCTACGTGAAATCGAATACTTGAAAAGGTTTGCTTGATTGATTCGCTTGTCTCAACTTTGTGGGGACTAGTTAATTGAATGCTTGAAGCATAATAGAAACAAACATATGCGACTCTTGTTTGCGCTGTGGACAGAAGATACGCTTGCCTTTAGTCCAACTGCTGACGAAGCTGAAACAAACAATGACCAGGAATTCGGATGATGTACATCGATAGCCACTGAACACATTACATGGAGTTGGCAACTGACGAAGTTCGTTGGTCTCGAACACAAAGCAACAGATATTATGTTGACGTCTACGATGTTTTGTGTCAATTCCGCTCAGATGTGAGCGCCTGTCTCGCTTCATTGCCACGTGGAGCCCAAACAGTGTATGTGTTTTCATTCAGCAAGCGCAACCTAGCAACCAGCATTTTAAAACCTCGCCCGTTCGCAACAGATATACAAAAAGCAAACAAACGCAGCATTGATGAAAACTGCCCAAACTGAAAATTTACGAAACTTTATTCTGTTATAACTTGTTTGTGGTTAAGTAAATTTTGACAAACCATGAACAATGGGCTTATTTAATGACCACTGGCAACGCCCATGGTTAATTTTAGTTACATCAATTTAATTCACTTGTTTCACCAAGCAGGCAGCACATTATAAGATGAGGAAATGTGTTAATATGTGAAGAACGCGTATCAAGCATGTACTAAAAGAAACAAAGGAGTTGATGTAAATATGTAGCGTTCACACGAATCTCTCCGAAACGCAACGACATTCACATGATACGATACATACGACTTGCCTCACACACACTGCAACCCAATGTTTCACAACCGCGCTGTTTCATGTAGTGACGCACGTGTAGCCTACAGCAGTTTCGTTTTGTGAGGCTTACAGCAACTGCCGATCGAGAAGTTCAAAGTCCCCGACTTGTGTGCATAAGCTCGTGAACATGGGCAGAACTGACAACGCATGATAAAGCGTAGTTTGCCTCTGCACGAACGGAAAGCAATTCATGCAGGTTGCGCAGGAACTTCGACGCACTCTGCTGTCATACAAACCTGGGCCTGAGCTACCGTGAGCTAAAGGAGGAACCGTTCCTTACCCATTGTGACGCAATACTTTAGTGTCCTGTCGATTTGAGACAGGCTATTTTGGGAAGTCCGGTATTGGCGCCTACGTTCCATTGCTTGCCATGCTGTTGTGCTGGCTTAGTTTTTTTGACAAGCAACTTCCTACGATAGATAGGCTACTGTCGTATGTTTTATGGTCAGAAATAAACCTCATACACGGATGTCGTCTTCGCAAATCTATCATTTACCTGATGTTGTCGTCGTAAAAATAAAATTTACCCAGAAGAAAAACATCAAATACATCTTTGGGTTAGATTTCTTTAATGTATGAATGGTCCCAAACTTTGGTCTGCAATTGCTGAAAACTTGAAGTCACTTTCATTTCTTTTCATTAAAAAACAATACAAACCTATCACGTTTTCCTGTCAATATGACACTTGATTCTTCATCCATATGTTTGCTCCATTTTTTGTAATTTTGTAGGCTACATGATGTCTCTTGTTTTTACAGTAGGTTTACCCTTAATTAGTCCTACCAAGTGCTTACCCCATCCTCCCTGTACTACTGTGGTGTACTGTGTGTTTTCCTTGATGTTCTTTGCAGCTAACTTTTGTCAAACTTTCAAATTATTGCATTTTGTCACTTTAATTTTCCTCTTCACTTAAAGGTCTCAAGTTAATTTAGTACCTATTTATGCGAAAAAAATCAATTTAAATCAGCCTAATAGTGATTTATTGAATTTAATATTGATTTACGTGAAAAACAGGAATGGCTGTAGTTGACCAAGTCTTTGCCCAGCCTTTGTGTTTCACGTGTGTAGTTCACACCATTCTGCAGAATTATTAAATCTTCACGTTTGTTTTCTAATTTTAAATTTTGTTAGCTTGCAATTAACTTTTTTGTCCGATCCGACCTTTTGTCCTCTTCATTGCATTCCCGTTGTTTCGTGGTTTGAGTCACAAAATCGTGTCAATAGCTATTTGTATATCTTACCTCAATTATTGTGCATAAAACCGATGGTGGTTGATGATGGCATTGTAAGGCAATGTTTTACTTGTCGGGTTATGATTAACAATACATGCTATCTTTAGGCTGCAGAGCAATTGTGCTTCCATTCAGTAGTCATGGCAGCACCCACCCCATCATTGTCAGCTGCCCACGATCTATAAAGCATCATTTGCATGCAGGTTCAAAGCGAGCGACTGAACTCAGCTGGAGGCTTTGTTTGCCCACCGCAAATCCAAACAAAAGCTGGAAATTTGAAGCAAAACAACTCTCCTGAAAGCGGTATTGATCCCTCATGTGATAGCGACTGTTTCTCTACTGTTTACCTTGGTTGCTGACGCGCCGCGGGGTTTTACGCTTGGATTGTTGGCGAACGCGGCCAGACGTAATTCAATAAAAGAAGCTTTTAAAACTGCTGGCATTCAGACAACTGGTGTTGTGTAACCCCGGGAAAAGTAGTGAGCGCTGTCTTTTACGTCATCGAGTTCTCCTGCTTCGGTCTCGTGAGCACTCAGCAGCACGCTGTGGCTGGTCACGCTTACAACCACGCCCTAAACGTCATTTCCCGAAGCTATGGCGCGGCTCTCAAGCGCCACCTGTGCATAATGCGACGCAGATCACATGTTCTTTCAACTATGAGCCAGTGGTGGATTCAGAGGGGGGCGATCGCCCCAATCGCCCCACTAAAACTTGCGAAGGCAACTTTTTTCACCATAATTTTGTGCAATTCGGAAAACAACATTCGCGGAATCGCGGTATAGGGCCGTTTCTTCGTCCACTGTTCAGTTAAAGAAGTGTTGTAACGTATACCCAAAAAAGTAGAATAATTTTCTTACCGGAACGATCCAGTATTTGTCAATACCCTTGCAAAATTTCAGCCATAAATGTAAAAGCAATCAAGGGCACGTCTACTTTTGACCCACCCTGTATTGTACATTTTAAAAATACAAAAAAAGTACGGTTCATTCTGAAAACCACCATTTCAAAATCAACCAAAAAGCGTCAGGCTATAGGCTACGTACGACAACTTGCACTGTCGCCGAAAGTGGTTCAGGC
>JGI24022J15233_10007901_pt1 | contig 11795 bp, 6 predicted proteins | sample Ectturendosymbi2_FD_15233 | JGI IMG/M metagenome (IMG submission 15233)
TCACACTTTCCAAAAGCAATTTGGCGTTTCTGATTTCTTGAAACAAACTCTGAAGCTATGTTTTGCACATTCAAACTTTTTTACAATTTCTTTGAACAAAAAAAATCATTGGGTGGTTCAGTCTTTGCGCACTCGTGGTTGTTTGGAGGTACGTTTTCAAACGATGGAGAGATGAAAAAGAACGCTCTGCAGAAGCAGTGTTAACGCAGCACGTACATATGTTGCAGAAGTTTCGTAACGTCAGAAAAAATGTTGCAATTTGAAGTAATTGCAGGAGTGCTAGAAACTAAGTCTTTCATTTTCACACTGACACCTATACTGCATCACTTAGAACACCCAACTGATTAGACAACCTTGAAGCTTCCAGATCATCACCAAAATGTTTTTCCACGGCTTTCAAGTTTTCTGCTATCACGCACCCTCTGTTTGCAGCCGAAATCAACAATTCCTTGCATTTTGCATAAAGAACAAACTTTTCCTGATTGAATTTCTTTGGTATTTCACCACTGATCTGATGCTGTCGGCAATGTCGAAGTATATCATACGATAAAAATCTTTCGGCGAACTGAATGTAGCACATGGCCAGCCAGACTGCAGTTTTTAGGTCTACCCGTCCTTGGAAAACGGGGATCTGCTAGTTGTAAATCCTGAGCTTGCTGCACGGTTTTCTCACAAAATGAGGAAAATGCAGCATGAGATCGAAAGCGCTGAAAAGTGCTTCATGTTATTTCAACACTTTTTTTGGCTTCAGTTGCAGTTCTTCTTTTGAGCTAGTTGTTCAAACCACTGCTTGGCCGCACTAGGTCTCGGGGCAGGTGTTGAGCAGCCATTCGGTTGTCTCATCGTCCAGAACCGTCAGGCCATGCAATCCATGGGAAGGTCGATAGATTAGACATTGGAGGACAATATGATCGACGGTTTGTTCTTTTGCGCCACACTCACAGGCCGCAGAGGAGGCCATACCCCATTTGTACAAGCAGAAGCGGAAACGTCCAACACTGGTGCGGAGGCGGTTGCAGTGATGTCTCTACACTGTAAGGCTGTACTCAGTTGATCTGATAATGAATAAAAATTGGTGCAAACTGCTATGGCAAAAGATAAATCACACCTCTCAAGCTCTGCATGCATTCCACTTGCTTTGGTTGTAACTTCTAAGCACGTTACGCAGTCGTTACAAACAGCTATAGAAAGCAAAGTTTCCAGCAAAGCTTCGTAATTGCGCAAAACCGATTCGAAGGATTTGGCTTTAGCAGTCACATTGCAGCTGTCTTTGGAGACTTCTTTAAAAACAGAGTGCCTGCACACTACAGTTGCTATTGGGGACCCCTTTGGAATCAGAGTACTTACACATTGCAGTTGCTGTTCGGGCGCTTTCCAAGACAGAGTACTTACGCATTGCAGTGGTTCTTGGGGGCACCTTGAAAACAGAGTACAGTACTAACTTATTGCTTCGGATAAAATTGCATGAGCAGATAAAACGTTTTTCCTAAAAGAGGAAAATTTACACACGAAACACCTCGAGGGACTCCCCTTGCACCCCTCGTGGCAAGTGCCTTGCTCGCCTCCCCTAAAACCAACATTGCTATCTTCTGCTTTCAATGCATTCGTGATATCTGCCTCTGTGCCACTACATTTCTGGGGCAGCTCTTACTCTTCTGCTCTGTATGGGCTATCTTAGACTCGTGTTTGTTTGTTTGATGGCTCTGAAATAGCGGCCTGGGACAGATTTTGAAAAAACAGATTTTGATTTAAGCGTGGGACGTCTAAGAAATAACTGTCGATAGTTTTAATTTTCTTAGAGGGTTTCTGTGCACTCATGCTTCCAAAACTATCCCACTTGTTTCTCACTTCCTGTTATTGTTCAATCAACCACCTAATAGATTGCTAATACCAGCTAGTCGTTACCTCTGCGTGGAATAACTACTGTAGATTTGCGAGAGAACGAGCTGTGATGCAGCAATTGCTTTGTTTCTGAACAATCGACAGTCTGTGGATCAGGTCCTAACCCCAACGAAAGGTCGAACATGCTATTTAGTTCATGTAACTTGCTTTCTGAATGTTTTGTTAAAAATCTACTTTCCAATACTTACATTGGTCTGGCCATTCCGCTTCCGCCGCCCTTGTAGTACAAGGTATTGGAGCCGGCGGAATCACAGGGTTACAGACACTTTTTGCAACTGCATTGAAGACAGAACCATAGGGTTATAGACACATTCTTAACACTATTGTTGGCTAACACGTAACACTTGTCACAGCACTACTGCGGAGTAGGGTGCTAATTCCTGAATTGGTCGAGTCTATAGGTAAAATGCGAAAGCAATGTGGCTTGACACATCATCGATCAAACTGACACTGTTAAGTTCGATCACTCATTCACAGAGTAAAATGCGATTATAGTGTTCAAAGTATAGCAACGAATACAAACAATCTGACTGCATCAAAGCACGTAACCATACATTGTTAGATTTTCTGCATCTTTCGAGAAACAGTTACGTGTATTTTCGTAAAGATCAACAGTAGAACAATGTGTTCGCAATAAAGATCAGCAGAACAATCTGCTCAGTAGAACAACCTGCAACAGTAGAACAATCTGCTCGCAATAAAGATCAGCGGTAGAACAATCTGCTCGCAAGTTTCACAACCTGCTTCTGCAGGTTGGACATGAATGAGTAGGGTAACCAAAAGTCAATAAAGTCAATAAAGTCAATATTTTTTTGCCTTTTTCAAAACTTATGAAACGTCCACAAACTAAATGTCACTCTCATACCATGAGGAAATCCCAAGTTATTAGGTCAAAAAAGTCAACAGTTATTATTAGGTCAAAATTAATCGTTGGATCAAACTTTTCTTGTAGCACAATTTTTTTCTATTTATCGATATTTTATTGAAACTACAACAACAGATATTGATATGCTTTTGCAAATTTTATTGCAATTCTGTAATAATAACGTGTTTTCTGCGATTTCTGACGTAATAATTTTGTTTTGCTTACAACTGCACGATTGAATATTTATGTATGATAGACGTGGTAAGGCAAGAAACGTGGCCTTAGAGTCAGAACCGTTCCCAGAAAGTTTTCAATAGTGGGACTTTGCGTTTTCGCGGGGGGGCTTAACATTCTAAAAATTGACGAAAACTCCACGGATATNTAGTGTTTCATGTTTCAATTTGGGGGGCTTGGAGTTTTGTTTGAGGGGTAAGCCCACCAAAGCCCCCCCGTGGCGGCGGGACTGCTTACAGTACTTGTCAGAGGAGAGCGGATATTGATTTTTTAACTCCTGATCCATATCCGATTAATTTTTTGAATATTCATATCCAATCCTTATCCGAAATTTTCTGAAATTTAGTATTCGATATCCATCCGTATCTGAATATGACACTGGTTAAATACAAAACAAACAGGAAGTGGTTATAGGTCCACCAGTGGACCTTCATTTTTGAAAACTTATTCATCCATCGCCTGAAACATGACACTAATACATGACAAGTGTGCAGTAGGCTGGACTACGCTTGGTAGAAACTCAGTAAACCTAAACCTAATACTTAATAAACCTAAACCACGTCTGACCAATAAAGTTTAGAAACCTTTGAAAAAAGTAAATAAAAGCTGGTTCCATGAAAAATGCAACCACTACCACCAAAACAAATGGTGCCCGATTATGGCAGGAGTCAGCACGAATACCATTCACACAGTAAGACACGTCTACCTGACTACCATGACAGTGCTGCTAATGTGACAAACTCAGCGTTTTATTCTAATTGGTCACTGCCAGCAGACCTATAACCACTTCCAAACAGAAACACCCTGTCATTTTGTGACCCAATCCATATAAAAATAACATCACATGTTGTGTACTTTCAATTGCAAAAACAGAAAACTAGTGTATATTTTACTGCCAGGGGTATAGCTCTGCTGTGATTATTTTTCCATTTGAACTGTAGTATACCTGGCTTTGTCCACTTAAAACACTGAGTTCATGGCACTAGCAGTTAGCAGTGAAAGCGTGACTCGAGTCAATGACTCGACTCGAGTCACGATTTTTGGTAACTCGGACTCGACTCGAGTCACGTTGAGAAAAATGGTGACACGACTCAACACGAGTCAAATTTTTCACATAATGACTCGACTCGAGTCACAGTCAATGACTCGAGTCAGAGTCATTTTTACAAAATCTCTGAGTTCCTGATAGACAAACCCACATCGTGTGCACTTGAAGAAATGAACATTTTCTGCTTCAATGATGATCAAGATTGGCGCAAATTTTCTGTTTTGCCTGTCTAGTCATTCTATGCTACATTTTAAGGATCAAGCGCCCCAACTTGCATAGAGGTAGACCTGAGACTTTTCTTTCACTGAGGGGTCAGCAAGGCACAATATGTTGACACTTTATCGTGGTTTAATGCAGTACTTGAATATTGTGATCCTGACAATGGGTCTCATACTGTGACTTGAGTCTTTTCCAGATACCAGTAAAGTGATTCAACTTTTTCAGATTCAAATCTAATCCAAAAACTATATTGCAAAATATAATGCAAATACGGAAACCGAATCTTGTTTAAATCAAAATTTCTGCCACTGTTATCAGCCTAAGCCCAGGTGGCGACGTGATTGCGCCACATATAACGTTGAATCCGTAGCAGCAATAGAANAGTGAACCTGGNCAAATGTGTAATCGCAATTGCTATTATGCTGAGGATCATTGGTTCGACTGTTTCTTTGGTTGNCTCAGGGCGACGCAGCATTGTGCCTGCAACAAATGGCTCCTAATGTGTAGGTGGCTGCAATCAGCCGTTAACCTGAGGACCTGCAGTAATCTGTAGTTCCAAAACTGAACCGAAAGTTGCGACAAAGTTCAAAAGAAAATAATCAATCCCAATCCAAATCTGTTCAAGCAAAAATGATAACATCCTAATCCATCAATAGATTGAAATGTCGCAAGATTTAAATCCAAGTACATGTTCATCTCTGGCCATTTTCATGTATAAGGCATGCGAAAGACAAGGAAGTATATTTCTTATGTTTTGATCAAAAAGTTCAGACGGCACGTGCGCAAAGCTTCACACTCTGGCAGCAAGCAATAATAGAGATCACCCAACGACATCGCTCTATTATTGCTTGTTCACGTCACATATATTTGTGTGTTGCTCTTTGCGCACATCCCATTTGCGGTGAATCGCACTTTCAACGCAACATCAACTGAGAGGTTGCAACAACGACCCCTCCTTTTTGCTGTGAACCGCACCTATCGCACATTCTTTCTGTGAAGGTTGCACCTGGCACCACCTTCACATCCTGGTCAAAGCACCATTTTGTTGTGATTGGAAAACCCAGGCGACAAGTATGCAAAGCTTCACACTGTGGCAGCAAGCAACAATAGAGATCCCACGTCGTGCTCATTCTATTTCTGCTTGTTTGCGACACATTTATATGGGTTTTGTTCTTCACGTACATCCCGTTCGTGGCGAATCGCGCATTCAACACAACACTAACCGAGTGGTTGCAACACTTGCAGCAAAGTTGGGCTAGATTTTTTGAAATGACTAAGAGTGAAAGAGACAAGTAAAATGCAAACTGAGAAAACTTAGATATAAATAATCTGCAATCAAACTTGCTGAAACAACATTGGGCACCAGTTTCTAACCGATCGGGCGCCATTTGATAGCATGTTGGGCACCGTTTTCTAACTTATCGGGCGCCATTTCTTAGCATAAAAAATGTAATAGAAAAAAATGAGAAATTTCATGTGACTCGACATTGACTCGAGTTTGCAAACCAATGACTCGAAATGACTCGACATTTTTGTGACTCGACTCTGACTCAACTCGACCAAGCCATGTCTCTGACTCGACTCGAAAAAATTTTAGATGACTCTGACTCAAAGCGCTTGTGACTCTGACTCGACAAAAATGACTCGGGCACATCACTGGCAGTTAGTATGATGAACCTGTTCCATAGGGAATTCCTGTTGTGTGAGTGGTCATCGTTTGGGCTCTCAGCATTGTTGTTTCGACTGGGCTGATAGAGACGACTTCTTTTATGGGAAAATTTTTGATGTAACCTACAGCACTCTTTTAATAAGATTTGAAAAACAGACACAGGTTTACAATTTGGATAAGGGTTTGTGGTTATATGGCAAAGAAGATCTGCTAATCCAAGGGTATAGCCCTTGTCATGTGACCAATTCCACCTGCATCAACTAATTGCAAAAGAGCTCCAGCATTCAATCAATTGATAAAATAAAGAAAATATATTTTGTAACAATGAGAGTAGATCACAGTATAAAATATAGTAAAGCTATGTAGCTTACAAAAACTACAAATTCAAAGTGTCTTTTACCAAAGGTTCACTCCATAAAACTTGAGGAAGAATGTTGTTCAAAATTCTATGTCAGGTGTAACAGACACTTTGCCATTTATCTGTGCATCACTTACAAAGGCGATGGTACACTGCATTTGCACATGTGATACTCAACTTTGGCATTTTGTAGTTGTGACTATATTTCCAACTGATCGATCGCAAGTTATCAAGAAATTTTCTAGTCGATCCCAGTCGAAGACAAGTTGGCCACCCATGTAATCGACTATATTAGCTTACAGAACACACACATATGCCACATGACTCAGCACAGCAAAACAAAGCAGCACACCAGCAATATAAGAGCAGCTTACTACTTCCACCTTGCCGGAAAATATTTACGATGAAGTAACATGAATTGTCATCGATTGTGATGAGTGCAGTACATACTGACAAAATCATTTTGATTTTTTGTGAATATAAAAATCATAATAGCAAAGAAAACAACAGCACCATAAATTTGTGACATCTTGAATCACTCTCAGGAAAATTTCGTTATAGAAATCAAAAAAGTGTCCTGATCCATTTTTTTTTCAAAAATAAATATGCAAATCCAATCCTGATCCAAAAAAATCGTACGTATTCTGCAGGATATCCAATCCTGTCCATGCTCACCTCTTGTATTTAGTTTGGTAAATGCTGAATCCATGATGCATGCAGTGTTTCACTTTTATGATGTTCTCAGGTCTGACTCTTCTGTAGTTATTAATCCACTTACCAATATATCATCCCCAAAGTTAAACAAACGAATTTTTTAAAATTTCCAAGCATAGTATAATGCATGAAGTTGTTTCTGGGTAAACCTCAGCACCAAAGGCTGAACTATTTTGCATTTGCAATCGCAGAAAATTTATATGTCAAAATAAAGACAAAATATTTAAATTATAAAGTCAAAATTATAAGTTTTAGGTCAAATAAATTGGTTGCCCTAGACATGAGTGAACTGCAAGCTGATCACTACCAGAACAGTGAACCTGGCTCTTGTGTAGTGTGAGTGTCATACCAGCTAATGAACTGCCATTGCAAGAATTGATCGGAATTAAGCTGTTGACTTCACACCATCTTCGCATGCGCAAAGTGACATTCCAGCCAGAGATGAACGGAATCTCATATTTTACGATCCAAATCCAGTCCTGAATTGTCAAAGTCAGTCTAAGTCCAACGCTAGTGCACAAAATTTTTTAAATGTAAAGTCCAAATCCAAACAAAGCCCAAAAAATAATAAAATACAGCATTTGAACAAAAAATGCCGCAATTCTTTTCAATCAACTCAGTCCAAAATCGGTCCTGATTCTAAATTTTGAAACGATTTATAGTCGAGATCCAATCCAAATCCAACAAACTTCGTAATAGTCCGGATCCAAGTCCAGCCCAAAGCTTATCTATGATTCCAGGTCATGCATTTCACAAGCGGTGACTGTTCACCAGAGATGAACATGAATTTGGATTTGAATCCGACTGATTTTCAGCTTTATGGTGGATTTGGATCGGATTTTATAAATTTCTGCTCAACCGGCTTCATTACCATCTAGTCTTGTTAATGATGCTATGAGAGAAAATAATGTAGGCCTAAATGACACTATTTCCTGTCAGTATTACAACTCTGGCCACTTCATTGAATACACCAAACAATTGACTAAGAAAGATTTGTTTATGGTGCACTGTAATGTAAGAAGCCTAAATAAAAATTTATGCAATTTACAGCAATACTTATCTGAACGATATCATGAACCTGATATCATTGCTATCTCTGAATCAAGAATTAATAGCACAAACTGCTGTCATCTAACTGATAATCAAATGCATGGATACACTTTTTTCCACTGTGACGCAACAACAAAAGCCGGTAGAGTGGGCGCGTATATTAAAACACAATAAACGCTAAACACATACAAGACTTGTCGAGATCTTTTGATGGTTGTGACTCCGTTTGGATTGAACTTGGCCTCAACAAAGAAAATATCATTATTGGAGTTGTCTATAGACACCGCCTTAATAACATGAATGTCTTCCAAGAAAGCTTTGTGCAAACCCTTCATAAATTGACTGTTAACAAAAAAAATATGTGTGTTATGGGAGATTTTAACATTGATCTGTTGAAAGCATCTAATAATCATGTTTTTGATGATTTTGTAACTCTTACAAACTGTTTTGGATTAAGAAAACTTATAAATAAACCAACTAGAGTAACAGAAAAAACTCATACTATAGATCATATATACACAAATAACTCTAAGCATAGAATGAACTCAGGCATATGACCATGGGATATAAGTGATCACCACCTCATACTTTGTGTTGTTTCTCTCTCCAAATCTTTCCACGGGGTACCAAAGGTGACTTTTAAAGATATGCAACAAATTGTAGTTGAAAATTTTCTTAGTGAACTTCAAATAGGCCTAACCCTTAGCAGTATGCCAAGCAATGAAGATGTTAATTCTGCCTTAAAGTAGGCTTTACGTTTCTGATTTCATTTGAAAATGTACTAAATAAACATAACCCCTCTTTCAAAACGGCAGGAACGTATAAAAGCAAGCCATGGCTTACAAAAGCATTGCTTCAATCAATTAGGACAAAAAACAAACTGTAGCCTATACAAATGTACACAGAATATCTGTTCAAGGCGACCAAAAATGGGCTGAATTTCAAAATATAGAATTAAGTTAAATCATCTAATAGAAAAGTAAAAAGTAAGCTGTTATAGTGTATGCAACAAATTGTAATTAGTAATAACGATTCGTCCAATGAGGAAAACAATAAAACACATATTGAATAAAGGGCATAAAAAACAAGCACATCTACAGGATCTTCAAAATGAAGATGGTACACTGACAAAGAGTAGTAAAGAAAGTGCAGACAAAATCAATACTTAGGCTATTTTTCTGTAGTTGGAAAAACACTAGCTAGAAAAATTCCTCAACCAACAGTAATTTCCATCTTTCCAGTGTAATTTAAATAATTCCTTTTTTTACAACCTACATGTTCTAGTGAAATTGAACATGTCATCAATAATCTCAATAGTAAGAAAGCTATTCCGCTTGACCATGTTCCAATAAAATCTATTAAAATATCTAGTTTTAGTCTTTCTAAATATTTTTCTGATATTTTCAATAACTGCATTTCAAGTGGAGTGTGCCCTGACGTATTAAAGACTGCTCAGATTACTCCCATTCATAAAACTGGATTCTATGAAAAGTGCTCAAACTACAGACCAATATCCTTGCTCCCTCCAGTTAATAAAGTGTTTGAAAAACTTTTTTATGATAGACTATACAGTTACCTAGAACAAAATAATCTTTTGACAGACTGCGAATGTGGTTTCAGGAGAGGGTTGTCTACAGAACTGGCTATTACTGATTTACAAATGTTCTTATGCAAAACACAGACAAAGGTTTACTAACTTGTTCTATATTTTTGGATCTTGCCAAAGCTCTTGATACAGTTAATCATGATACACTTCTTCATAAACTAAATATTCAATATGGAATAAAGGGTTTACCTCTATTACTAAAAAACTATTTAGAAAACCGTTCACACTATGTTGTAATAAATGATAGTACATTAAACTTCGGTTAATCCGGATCGTCGCCAAAACCGGATAAAAATGGTGGTACGAATGATTTCTAACGTTTTTCTTTATAAAAATCTTCGGCTTGTCCGGATTTTTAATCCGGATCTTCACCAATACCGGATAAAATTTGCTCTTTTCACGTCTTGTATTCCAGATTTTTCTCCACTTACACGCTGTAAAGTACAGTGACTGGTCTTTGAGAAAGATTCGGCTCTTTTCAGGCGCAACACAAGCATACTCACGATCACCAACGAATGTTTAGAAGTATCATAACATCGACCGCAACTGTGCGCGGCATTCGACTAATCGTAGAGTCAATCCTTACGTCACACACGGGCATAGCATATTACATTGAACATAACAATCAAAGCACGCCGCTACACCACGGTTTCAGTCTATTGATCAGTGTGGGGTNTGCGTATGTAGAGGAGTATTATCCCTGAGTGTATTGTACTCGGTAACATGTTTTCGCCACTGCTTATGGACCAGTCGCAGAAATCCCTGCGTCAGTCCAAAATCCCAGATTTCTTTGCAGCCAAGTAATCTAAAATATGAATTTATGACTGTTCATAAATGCCTGGATATGGCAGTTACTAGTCTGTTGTACCATTGTAAAAACATCACTAAATTCGTTTTGTTTCTGCGGAAGTCTGCTGCTGGGTTGTGAATGTGTTAAATTTAAGTAATTTTCACCGATATCTCAGCTCCTGGATGACGTCAGGATAGAAACAACCATCCATCTTCGGTTAATACGGTGTCAAGCAAAATTTCTGACTTGCGAAATTTCTGACTTCACGCCATGTAAGCATGCACAAAGTAATATTCTACATATCAAATACGCTGAGAAAACTGATGATTAAGGTTTTGTGTTTAGGTAAGTGTTTTGGGTTAGGGTGAGAAAAATAAAAATAATTCAGATAAAAGACTAAGTCCAAAAATTTTCAATGGTTAAAGTTATTCTCGTACTATAGCTTGTTGTGTGTACCTGACATCTAACCAAAATGTTTTAATTTACACAACACACATCAAAAAAGTAATTGTCAAACTTTATTCCTTTATTCTGAGAAGTAAATTTACTGAGAAACAATAACAGGTCAGAATTTTCGCAGAGGTCAGAAATTTCGCTTGATACCGGATCTTCACCTATACCGGATAAAATCGTCGGTCAAATCGAATCCGGATTAACCGAGGTTTACTGTAGATCTGAAATGGTAAAATTTACTTGTGGCGTGCCACAGGGATCTACATTAGGGCATCTCCTGTTCTATGTAAATGACTTGTCTCAAATTTTAAAACCATTATTTTTCCAGATGATACGGTTCTTTCAATGTCAGCGAACTCAATGCATGAACTAACAACAAAATTAAATCAAGAACTTGAAAGTGTGGACAACTGGCTGAAATACAAAAAATTATCTTCAAATTACAGTAAAACCCAGTACATGCTATTTACAAAACAAATAAAATATAGACGCAAATTTCAATGTTCAAATTAACAACCATCTGCTTTCAAGAACTGAATGGGTCAAGTACCTTGGAGATATAATTGATGATAAATTAATTTGGAAACCACATATAACTTTGGTTAAAAACAAGTTTCTAAAACGTCAGGTATAATTTGCAAACTTAGGCACTATATTCCATTCAGATCCTTGAAAACAGTGTATTATATTTTATTTTATTGCGGACTCATGGTCCATATCACAGACAAAAGAGCACAAACAGTGTTTTGCTGTACATCAGCGCACATTACAGAAACGGTGTTAGCACATGACCAACAGCTGTATCGTCATTCGCAAAAACACAGAAAATGGATAACCATACAGTAGGGCATTACACAACCGGTGTTAGTACGTGTCCAGCCTTGAGA
>JGI24022J15233_10007905_pt1 | contig 11795 bp, 6 predicted proteins | sample Ectturendosymbi2_FD_15233 | JGI IMG/M metagenome (IMG submission 15233)
CTTCTCAAAGTGCCCCCCGAGCCAAATTAATTGCCCACCCCTGCCCTAGGCAAACTCTCAGCAAGCCAGAACAGTTATTGAGGGGTGTCACGACCCACCGGTTGGGAACCACTGGTATAAATCAGTAAGCTACTCAGTTCAAAATTAGCAGCGATGTCTCATGACTTCTTACACACACTGCCTTGATGTTTGTAGGCAGTTACTCAAATAATCATCACAAGAAAACTGTAGTGAGTGTTTACGACAGCACTGACGTCAAATTACAAGGTCTTGTCTATACATGAAGCAGGTCTTGGTCCGTGAAGAAAGCAGTTGATCCGATTCACTATAGACCTAAATTTCATGGCTAAGCACTATTGTGGATCAAACAAGTTGCATTACTGTATCGAGTCTGCCTGTCGCTCTTGCGTTTCTACAATCTACTAAGTATTTTTCCTTTCTTCGTAAATAAGTGATAGCTGAACCCATCAAAGTGGCAGCAGCGCTAACAACATTCTGTGTGGGCGAAACATTTTCCAAATTTTTATTTTTCCAGTGTATACATTTTCCAGTTACACCCCTCCACAATATGCGGCCTTACCTAGCCTCAAATCTTCTTGCTGTGAGCTAAATGGCGAATCCTACCTCTTGTGCAGCGATTTCCAGTGTCAGTGGCAACATAGAGAGATTTGGGTTTGCTTTCAAAATGTGCGTGTTTTTGAGAAAATGTGACTTGCTATATTTTATTGGAGAGATAGGAGAAATGGGAAACGTATTTTTAGCAGCAATGTCTTACCAACACTGCCTCACGTGCATATAGTTACAGAGACAAATGGATTTGAAGACGCTCTTCTGTGTATTGTTATCGCATAGAAGCAACTAAGCAATACCTTCCTCAAAATTTTCGAATTTGGTCAACAGGTAGAGCACGAATCTCAGCAACAGGTCTTTCACGAAGGGCATATGCTCAGTAAACTTGGACATAAGCGAATGAAGACACAGGAAATAAATTTTTCATGACACAATAGGCAAGGACAGCAAATTCCTGTCTTTGTTCTTCTGCAATGTTTGCATGCTGAATTGTGAAGATCAACATGTTAACAGGCTTTATAAACTTGCAATTTTGAGCGTCATTGACGTTTCATCTTTTTCATCTTACACCACATCGTCCTGTTGTAATTTTTATCATTTGAAGAAGTTTTTGACCAGAAGCAATGCTTATACAGGTGCACACCACAGGCAATCCGCGGAAAGCAAAGTGAAAAAGTTAAAGCGGCAAGATACCCCATTGAAGTTGGATGTTCCTTTCCAAAAAGGTTAGACTATTTATTATTTATGAAAGCTTTCAGAAACTCTGCTAAGCGCTGATAAACGTTTTTTGTGGCTGCGAAAGTACGTTGCTGATTTTAACTCGGGTTTGCGTTAGAAGTGACGGATATTGATCACTTTTGATATTTCCATGTTGGTTATATACAAGAGTGCGGCTATGTTTCGCAAATAAAGAAGCGAGATAACTCTCTAATAAAACAAAAATTTGGCTTGATGCAGTCAACTTGCATGGGAGTCTTTCTGTTAGGAAATTTAAAAAAATAAAAGATGCCAATTATTTAGTGCCACATATAAGAAGCAGAGAACATCTTTACCTTTCAAATAAAGAAGATGTACTACATTTCCTTGTGAGTCCCGACTATATTACTGACTGTAGAGGCAGGGAATATGCTGTATACCTGAACAAATCCTGGCAGTGCTAGACCACTCATGTCACTTGCGTTTTCTTCCACATACATCGTTAATTGTTTATCTACTTTGCTCCTATAACGCTTTAAGATAAACTTGAGTTTTGGTTTGAGTTCAGTTTCGAATGCAATTGTTGCGATTGCGAATGCACTTATTTGCAAATGGAACGTTCACGCAAATCAGCATACCCTACGCAAAAACGTCTGTGTTCAAGTTCAATGATGTAGATACGAACACGGCATAAAGCCGGTGTGAGATGAGACATTTAACGTGAACAAGCACATTCCATGCTGTGAGTGAAAAACACTGAACACAGAAGCTTAAAGTAAAAACCTTAGTAATTTTCGCATGATGGTAAACCTGCTCTATTAGCTGGGTAGCACCGTTCGTTCTGTTTCAACGAGAATATTTGTAAAGCTAGAAGCCTCCAGACTGGAAGTAAATTAGTAACCAGTGTTGTTGGAATGAATGTCATTGTAGTAGTAAAATTCTCAAGTGTAATTTTAGTAGCTGCAATGTAACTGTGCGGGAAGCAATGCTTATTCTGTTGAATAGGGTTTAATCCACAAAAAATGTCGAAGCCACTCATCAAGATAAAAATGTATTGATTATGCAGTACTTCGCTCAGTCTTATATTTACAGCAACTAATGTTAGTGAATTGGTTATGGAAGTGTTTACGTTCAGTAAATCTTACCTTTTTCACTTTTTCTCAATGAGCCCAAAACATACTTTCAGACCACTCATCAACTGCATATTAGAACCTGCATAGCGCTGATCTGACATTGATGAAAGCCAACGCTGTTGTGTTTTGTGGAAGAGGCAAAATGGCAAGCATTAAGTCCATACGTTTTAACTGGAAAAAACTGTAACCAAGAATTACTCTTGAATGAGTACCGACAACTGCAAAGACCATTTGTCTTTATTCTCCTTATTGCAGGTTATGCAATTACAAAACAACTACTGAACAGTTGAAGGTTTGAAATTCATTGAGTGATTGGAAAACTGCCTCAGTTCTTCTAATATAACGTTTATTCTGGCATGAGATCGAAATTCCCATTTCGGCGAATTCGTTATGCCCCATGCTTAAGTGTTGAAACTGTGGATCACGCATTGTTTTTGTATTGTTTACAATTATTAGCTGGATTGTGATTTTAGAAGTTGTTTTAGCAGGGACGGAGCCTGAAAAAATATGTTTAAATCAACGAGCTTAGGCTCTTAGCAAAAACGGCTCTCCGCTTGCAGCACCTAACCTTGATCACATGCTCTCGTGTAGGTCGTGAGCAATGAGTGCCTAAATCATCACGATAACAGTGTCGTTATAAAAGGTTCTGAACGATTTTCACCGTCAACGCCTGCATTCACTGAAGAGTTGGTAGAAGAAGATGAATCATAACTCAACAAAACTCTCCCCTTGAAACTGCGTGATTCCTGATCGACGTCAGCATGTGGTTTCATTGCAGTGGAAGTCACTCTGTTATGGTTTTGTACACGCATTGCAAAACTCGACGAAAAACATTCAACCCTGTCGCCAGAGCAACGTTCTTGAACTCTGCAGTTTAGTGACCCCCACACGTGATCATATATCAATCAGTAGTTTACTTCAGATCCAGTATTTGTGTGGGAACTAAATTTTTATCAACAACGTGTGGCAGGCTGGCTGAAATCGACAAGTCATTTGCGACACAAATTTGTGCTCAAGAGTTGATGGGTTATCATGACTGGCCCCATATGGACAAAGTATATTTTTTCTCCAGAAGTTTTAAAAATTGTCATTCATCTAGTTGTTACATTTTTATGAGCATTTGCATCATGATGTTAGCGTCGTGTCAGTGGCATTTCAAGAAATTTGTTTTGTTTTCAATATCTGCTTTACTACTTCTTGATAAGATCGAACTGCACTACATTAAGATTATGCGTCTTTGTCCGGTGGAGGACATAGCTGATACATAACTAACGTAATTTTAATCACAGCAGAAGCTTGCTTCGAGATCTTTAATCGGCCTGATGCAGAAACCAGAGAACCTCTGTGTAGTAAGCCAATCATACTTTATCAATCAGCTTTTGAATAACTGATTCATTTCTGCAAAATATATTCTTTCAAAAGATGTCAGTGCTGGATTTAATTATATTTTTGTTTCTAAATTTATGTTCTGTCGTTTATGATATTTTAAGCAAAAATAAAAATCGTCTATGGTGTTCATGTGCCTTACCTGCACAACACATACAATGTGCGGCAATGTATCGCTTTTCAGAGGATATTTCTAGGCATTGCAAAAAATGTTGTAGCACGTGGCCGCAATGTAGCGCTTCTGATAACCACTTGCGCATAAATTAACCCTTACGTTTGACCCCTTAAGGTTTATTTTGCTGATAGTTAGGCATGTAAGCCTTCCAAGTCAGCGTTTTGTGGATCGCACCATCATGGTTTCACTCCTCTGACAAACTTTAGTTGCCTCTCATATCTCACTTTTAGACAACCCTGTCCTCATCTCTTTCCTGAACTCTCGCTTTAGAAACAACTTGTTCTTCGCAATGCGATATATGATCCAGCTGTTCTCCCACCCCTAACACCTTCAACCTCGCACATGCCATTTTTCTAAAGCGAAATGCTTGTTAAATCGTTTCCACGACAAACGGCTGTGCAATGAGTTCCACGGCTATTTTCACTCGATCATCCTGGACCACTTAGCAAACAGCTGTTCGACGTTGAGGTCTTTAAGTCAGGCCATTTTTGTGTATGGTGTAAAACAATTGGTGAAGCTAAATGAAAATAGGAAGAGCAGCTCATGAACAAAGCGGATTCGATTTGAAAACAAGTTGCATTTGATAGAATGAGTTTGCAGACGTACATAAAGAAGTGATTCGCAATTGACAAGTCTAAAGGTGAGAGAATTGTCGGAAGAAGTTTGCGCACATATACATAACGCTTGAGACTTTGCCGAAAGTTGTATCTCACGTGAAGAGATTTGAACGCATTCACTGAATTCATATATTCTTCCATCTGTCTTCTTGTTCTCAAACGTTTCGATTAGATAAATCTTTTTGATGAGTTTAAGGTGGGACAAATAGTTTCATCTTCAAAGTAATCGATACTTTTGAAGCCCATAAATAGTTCACTAACTATTGTTTCTCGGCATCGAAATTGGTCATATTTACAATTATAACAAATCCAGGAGAAATCTGCGTGGTAACAACAAACTGATTACTAACCTTTCAAAATATTGTAAGTGGCATACCATTCACAAACGTTAATCTGGAAATTGTGAACATTATGTCTCTATGAAAATTAACTTCGCATTGAACGGAGTGTAACTACACATTACAGAAATGAGATTATTTTTACTGATGTTATGTTGCTACAGATTTTTCTTTGAAAGCGCGACAGACCGAAGCCTATACATCTATTTTGTCGTCGCAGCTTGGTCGCAAACTCCTGAATTTTCAGAGATTTTTTGTAATTTTGGACAAATTAACTAACGTGGCGGGGTCTGCTATCAACTGCCATGTTATTGTGTTATTCCTGCATATAATGCTGGCCGGAAGGCTGATCTAACTACAATTACGTGAAGTATCAAGTATGCGTCTGAATTATTATTTTTTTTTGAACTGACTTGCTCCAGTAGTACTGCTTAGTGCAAACGCATGCTTAGCGAAAAGGTTTAAAATATGGCAGTGGTTGGTTGAGCACGCACCACCATAGCTCGTAAGCTGGGTTCGATTCCCGGCCGGGTTGAAAAAATACCTCATGGATGGGTAGGATGGGTGCAAGTTCACGTGCGGTGTTGCCATTGACTGGCCGTCAATGCGGCATTCACTACGAAAATAGCCGTGTGGCCCACTGGTGCAAGCAAGCGGAGATGGGCGTCACAGACCACTCATAACACTCCGAAAGGAGTACAGAATGAAACTTAATTGATGATGATTTATGTTCTTCCATATTATACGTCAAATTCTACATTTGTGGGGGCATTCCAATTATGGCCCCCTTTGACATTTTGTAAAATAAGAACCCAGTTTTTGTAAGCGCTTAATTGAAAGATTAATTATGCTTGAGAGGTCATCATCTCTGGTACGGCATCTTTTCAAAATGGTAGCTGGACATAAAAAGTTTTGCTTGGGTATGCTCTTGATTCTTCACACCCTAAACCAAATGCTTATCGATTGAAACAGGTAATTCTCATACCATATGTTGCAAAAATGCACCATTTTCAAGACAAATGGAGGTTGTCACACATTAGCCAATTCACCAACTTTGTTGGCTGCTGGTTGCATGTGAAATTGCGTTATTTAACCGATATGTGTTGAGTAACAAAATAGATAATTCTGATGCAAACGCAAATGAAGTCTCACTGTGCATACAGAGAAGTTGTGGATGCTGCTGACAGCATATATTTTTTCTTGAGTTATAGTAGGTATTCATTAATTTTTCGTGCCTTTTCATATACGGAGGGTCACGGCGCAGCATCCCTGGGAAGACTCACTGTCAGCAGCAATATGTTAGCTCTGCTGTCTCACACCAAGACGCGGGACTAAGCAAGGTCGGAGATGTAATCACGCCATCTGGTACTTGGACGACCTCTGGGAAGCTTTCCTTCGGGTGTAGCCGGCAGGATTCGCCTCGAAAATCTTTACTGAGGCATTCTGGACACATGACCGAAATAACGTTGCTTGGGTCTCTCGATTCGGAGAACAAGTGTCTCCATAATCATATGAATTAAGTAGTAAGCAGTATAGGGCCATTTTTATTATCTAAAAAACATGATAATATGACTTGATTTCCAACGAAAATGACTGAGCTAGAGCATAAACTACTGCACAAACGAAAATAGACATAAGTGATGGTAGCACCATGGTTTGTTGAAGCCCCACTATAATAAACAGCTCAAAACATGGGCAAAACATGCAGTTTCGTTTGAAGTAAATTGAAAACATGCATAGACAATGGTTTATTTCTTTAGTGCAGCAAAAACATGCATTTTCAGGCAGTACTTTATATTTCATCCAAATAACCTGGTTCACCTATGTCTTTGCCAACATTCGCAGTGTGACCAAGTGGGTTCAATTTGCAGGATGCAGCTTGGATTAGCTATATAGTAGTTCCACCTGACATTTTGAGATTTTCCAATGGTTTACTTATTGATTTATATTGGAAATATTTCAAATATGACTTTATGGCCTAACATGGAAGATATGACTTTTTATGATTTTATAACTTTTGTTATAGACTTCGTAGGGGTGCGATTTTTGTTTCAAAATTCGTTTCATAGCTTCTTGAAGCACAGCAAAAATATGACTCTATGAATTTAAATGGCCCTATATAATAAGCGAAGGCGACCAAAGCATCAAGACCGACACAAATCAGGCTTGCTACATTATTAGCACGTTTTACCACAAAACATCAACTTTTTTAAAATAAAGGCCAAATAAGAAATATATGCGAAAGTACTCCTGCAAAATAAGGGACATAGGTAGGACTTGATGGGTTTAAGGTATTGTCCACGAACAAAAAAATTCACAAACCTCTTTCAAATTGTTTCCAAGGCAAGACATAATCTGTATCGCGAGCTGACCTATTGTAAACTGTTCTAAAAGAATGGAACAGACCAGTGATTGTGCGAAGGTAGTGACATGAATCGATTACAAGCATGTTACCAGCTTCAAATAGCTGACTAGCAGATTTCACTTAGCAGGGAATTAGATTTAACAGATAAAATGAATATATTAGTCTTAAGCTTTGTTTGTTGATAATGAGCGATTGCAGTTGCAATTTTTAAAAATAAGCCTAATTGCAATATTTCTAAGCTTCGACTTGCTTTGAAGATTTATGAACCAAACAAACTGCAACCTGTTGTAAGTAAGATCATACTTCTCTGAAAACAATTTTTGAAGAAAAAGATGACTTGGTTTGCAATTTGATCACTAACATGGTCGTTCGTTTATTCGTGAAAATGAAAGAGTAATTAATGAATGCTTTTGTGAGAGGTCACCAAGCAGTGCAACAAGTAGGTCGATTTAGCAACTGACTGTCACAAAGAATCCTTGCAATATTTTAAACTAAACATTCAACGAAAACCAGATCAACACGTTCTACAAATGAAACAATTTATTGGAAATAATACGAAAAACAAAGAAAAAAAGCAAGCAACATTCAACCAATACAAAAAAAGACAGTTATTCACTGTAACCGGTATGGTATACCTGGCTTATCAATTGTCCGCGCTGAAGATATCGTTTGCAGTAAAACTCCTTCAAAACGCGGCGAAGCAATTCCTCCAATTTATCCGCTTTCTCGCTGTTCGAAGCACACTTGTCCACCAAGCTGTCGCACCAGCAATTTACGAGCACCACAAGTGGGCAAGATTCGTTAAAACCGTCAAGTTTGTTCAAAAACTTGCAATGCGACTTGCTAATCTCTTTCTGCAAACCTACAATCTCGTACAACTCATGTCCTCCGCTCGCACATTCAAAACACAGAGCTTGTCCTGGCTCTGGTTTAAGCAAATGTCTCCTTGTCTTCTGCATCGCGCAGTTCCATCGCATCTCCATCGCTGACTTCAGTCTGGCGATGATGTTCTTACGAGTTTCGCAGAAGCGACGGTAGTGATGACATTCCCATGCAAGCGCGATTTCGAGCTGACGTTCCGTATCCATTTTCTGAAAAGAAAGAATCAATAGAATTCTTTTATTAAAAAAAAACATACCACAATATCGGTTAGTTGGTAACATCGAGAGATCCTTCCTGTAGGACGAACCTTTCATGGATCTTGCTTATAGACAGCGCATGCAAAGGTTTCAAACGATTTTTATGTGTTTTCAAAATGTTTCAAAATAGTTCTAGTGAAGTTTCAAAATTTCGTAGTGTTTTAAAAAATTGTTATTTGCGAAAAATGTAGCGCTGTGTTGTATTCTTAAGAAAATTTTTCCAATTCTTCGGCCAATTCTTTCCTGCAAATATGCATTTGAACTAAGTATGCAAATATACATTCAGAAACTGCTTTAAATATACGTAATGAATATCACGACGGCAAATCAAGAAATTTGGAAATGTTCGTGTTTACGTTGTATATGTTTTCGCAAGGTAGATGCAAAAAATTGCAAGAAACCTACAACTGCAACATATCTATCGAAAATAATATACTTTGAAACATAGCGTTTGCAGCAAGACCACAAATTCAGTGCTTCATCAAAAACTATGTCCAACAATTCCAAAAAAACTGTTCTTCTGGTCTACTCAAACACACTGCGGATTTTTAGGAAATTTTCATGGTTTGCAAAATTAACACCCCTCGATTTAATTCTTAATATTGGCAGTCTTTGTGCTACACTAGTCATATCAAAACAAGTATTATTTTATCGAAATCGCAAATGGCAGCAAAGCTGTTTCTGCTGTGCTTTGTAACAGGTCTCTGCCAGCATAGGCCTACGAAAATTTTGCCTTCGAGAAAAACTTTTGCCAGAAAATATTGTGCTTATTGTAATACCTGGTGCGCATGGGCGTCAGCAGGGGAGGGGGAAACGGGCATTTCCCCCCCTGGAAATTGGAACTAAGAAGCAAAAATTTCTAGAAAACGTGAAATCAGCATTTTAATTTTGATCAGTTGGGTTAATTCTTGCAATAACAGTTTGTTTGCCGATATGACACTTACACTACAAAAGGGTCAGGTTCACTGTTCTGGTGTCATGCAGTGATGAGCTTGCAGTTCACTAAATTCGCTTCTTTGCCTGCAGAGGCAGGTTGCGAAACTTGCTAACGAATTGTTCTACTATTGGCCTTTGTTGCGTAATAATAACATGGCAACAAATATTCGAAGATGCACTTCAAGTTGCGGTGGCACTGGCAGGCGTTTTGCCGCATGTAACTATTGAACGCAGACTTCTTGGCAGGTAATGCTACGAGACAGTGACTGGTTATAGCAGTAAGACACTTAGGTTTGTGCCAATGGTGGGCGAACTACGGCTCGCCGACATATTTAGTGTGGCTCTTCTAAATAAATAGCAGTATCTCAAATTGACAGGGAGTTGNTACCTCATATTTAACGTTTGTTTCATTTATCAAAGTGTTCACACAAGTTCGTGAAGTTAGTCACCAGGGAGTCTGCGCGATTTGATAACAACGACAATCAACCTAAAGCTCAAGTTAGGCTACTTAAGTTCCCAGAGGAAATTAAAATTTTTCTAAGACACGTATTCTCAAAAGCATTCTGTCATTCTTCCAATGCCAGAACGAGAACGAATGCTTTTCGTAAAGCGGCACTTGCAGACCACAAAGTGGAAGAATACCAAAATACATTTTGAGACTACAAGAGGAGTTCCAAGCCAGATTTGAGCATTTCCATGAGTTAAAACCATGCTATACGTTCCTTGTAAATCCATTCCATTTTAATGTAGTCGTGATGGCTGCCAAGTTCACCAACCGTTTGTCACACAATTGACTGTTGCAAAAACTGGTCGAAATGCAAAAAAATCTGGCTCTAAAAACTTTAGTCAATGCCACTCTACAGTTAATTTCTGGCAATAGGTTCCAGAAAGTAAGTGCCCAGAATATAAAAGACCAGTGTACAACTCATTTCTCTATACAGCACGACCTATCGCTACGAAATTTATTTCTCTGTAATGAAGTTCGTAAAATCTAACCATTGTGCAACCCTGAAATATGAACACTTGGGAGAATTAATGCGCACATCTAACAACGTACTGTTCAGATTTTCGGGGCTAGAAAATCAAACAAAAACTTGATATTGACAATCACTATACATCATTTAATGTAAAACTTGCATTCTTTAAGGTATTTGTATTGACACTACAAAGTGGTTTTGCGGCTCGCCGGTGCTTTTGGTTTTCTGCAAATGACTCTTCCATTGAACAAGTTTGCCCACCCCTGGTTTGTACCATGTATAAAGAAACCAGAACCGTTACTGAGGGCGCAGGGGGAGAGCAGCCTCCCTTGGAAAATTTTTCGTCTCCCCTGGAAAAACGTGTTGGACAAAATTTAATATTATTGGACATAGTTCAAATATTTTTGGCCACTCTCAGAAAACTCATCGCTCCCCTTATTGTCCCAAGCTGGTTACGTGCCAGAAAGCAGCATGCGTGAAAAAAGCATTGCTGCCAAAAAGCGCGTTTTGGGAACCAATGCTAACTTTAAACAGGGGTGGATTCAGGGGGGCGATAGCCCACCCTAAAATTAAAGAAAGTAACTTTATTCTCTATGGTTTTGTACAATTCGGAAACTAACACATCAAAATCAATTCCGAATAAGACTTTCGTCATGTTCGAATTGTCTTATTCTTCGCGATATATGGCCATTCTGTCGTCCATTGTTTTGTCACAGCAGTGTAATAAAGAATACATCATCTCTTCTTACAGTAGCGAAGCCGTTATGAAGCTGAATACCACTGAAATATCCCACCCTTACGTTGCTAGCTGGACCCGCCCCTGCCTCTAAAGTGCGAAACTGAGCAGTACCACCAGACCATATGCACAGTGAAATCTTATTCTCGCGCACTTACAACCTTTCAAAACATTGGAAAAACACGAAAATAAGGGGGAGGCTATTTGAATTAAATATGTATTTTGTTCGTATTTGGTAAGATTTTGTCCTTATTCTAATAATTCACAAAGTTTGTAATTCATTTAGAACTCTGCAACCTCTGTCTTAAATATCCATTCTCACTAAAACAAACATTTTCTCAGTGTAAAATTTTCTTATGGGGAAAACACTGTTTGTAACTGTTGTCGTAACATTGGACATTTTTTGTACGTCCATTTGCGTTGCATCGCCAACAGACTGAAAAAGATGAGCAAAATGTCGAGTTTGCCGCCCCTGGAAAAATTTCTGCGGACGGCCTTGCTGGTGCGATGTTTCAAGTCCAATCACGCTTTCTCTTGATTTTCAATTCATACAATCCTACAAGCTATGTCTCATCAAATCAATATCCATTGTGATATCTTACAATTAACTTGAAGTTCTTACCGGTACTGGCCTTGGTTCATGGCGCATCAGTCTTTTGCAAGATTTTTTCGTTTCCCGGATCTGCTCCTCCATTCGGTTGATCTGCGATGAGATCTTGGTGGAAAG
>JGI24022J15233_10007907_pt1 | contig 11794 bp, 7 predicted proteins | sample Ectturendosymbi2_FD_15233 | JGI IMG/M metagenome (IMG submission 15233)
GGCTTGTTTGTAGGCCTGACTTCTGTCCAGCAGTGTTTATTTTAGCCTTAGCCTCTGTGCAGCAGTGCTTTATTCCAGGCCTAGCCTTCTGTACAGCAGTGTTAATTCTAGGCTTAGCCTTCTGTACAGCAGTGTTGTACATCGGTACAGTATTTATCCAATATTTTTTTCAGGCAAAACTTGCCTGTAACATGCATTATAAAATTTAGGGGCAGGCACTCAGATAGGGGCCCCAAAACATCGCCGTTGTGAAAGGTAGATGTGGGATTACGTGGATAAAAGAGTTAAATTTGTTTCACATTTCAATTTATGAACTGAATTCAAGAGCACAAGACACACGAAAGGAATAAAATTTTGTAAAGTTTTGCAGCTTCACAATTGAAAGCTGCCTCCTGTGGCACATTTTCCCAGAATTTTTGTTTTATTTTGAAAAGCATATGACTTGTCTCAGAGCTTCTTCAAATGTGGCTATAAGAGTGGTGCATAACCTTTTTAAATAAATAGTGGTGCAATATGCTCAAGTAGGAGCACGATATCTCTGAAAAATAGGGGCCCGAGACGACTGCCACGTTATTCCTTCCTAATATCCATCCTTGAGCTTGCAATCTGTCTTGATGGCAAAGCGCGTGTGTCTAAAATGAAACTAAATTTGAATTTTGTCCCATTCGGGCTTCAAATTCCGCAGACAAGTTATTGTATTTTCAGGAATTTGTGATTTGTACAAATTAATTACATGCAGTGCTAAACTATCTTTACCTGCTGCTGAGCGTGGTCAATAAGTTTGTAATTGTGGTTTTCTATTGTGTTTGCAGTTGAATTCCATCTTATATTTCAATGAAGTCAGTTAAATTTAGCAAAGTCTCATCAAATAATTTAAATGAAGTAAGTTTAAAGTAGCTACAAAGGTTTTACGGAATAGGTTGAACATAGCCAAAACATCTTACGCATTATAAAAAATCCGAACATATTTCCAACACGTTGAAAGCCTCTAGCGTATACAGTTACCAACTACAGACGTGAATTAAATGCTCAAAAATTAGATGACAACGCGATCCACTTCTTATATCCGCGAAGGTTTTGTAGAAGACCTACTACGGATGTTAATGCCTCAGAGAAAAGTCGTTCTTCTGCTTCGGTTGGACGTGCTGTGTGGTGTACATCAGAAGTGTGTAAATACAGTATAAGCGCAATCGTAATGGCGGCTGTGATGACTTCTTGCTCAAGTGCAATATTGGGCATTGAGAGGTTTACTAGCTCTTTTGCAAGAAAGGTTTATGAGCAAATGGTGGCATTGATCCAAAGTAGAAGCTTGGAACTTCACTATCAAAACTTTTGAAGCTTGTCAATTCAATGAAAGCAAACTTTTTATTTGCCGGCTTAAATCTGAACACAATTGTTCAGGAGAAAACGCAAGAAACATGCACGTTTCATGGATGATGCTTCAAAAACAAGGAGCATTAAAAATATTTAAATGTTGAAACTCGGTTGTTGTTTTCCCCAGCCCTAATAAAATTTCTGGCTATGCGCTTGGTTGCACTGCTGGTATTTACCAAAGGATCTTGTGGTTTGTTTTTGATTTGATTTATGTGGTGATTATTAGTAACAGTACATTTTATTTATCGAAACTGACCAAATTTGAATTTATTATCAGAATTTTTTAGCATAATTTTGGTCTATTTAAGCTCTCAAAAATAATGTGTTTTCATACTAAATTCAGTGCTATGTGCTTAATGTCTAGACATAGCACCATTGTATACTTGTATACACTATTCGCAATACCACCGCGATGGGCATAGCCAGGTATCAGTATCAATTCCATAATGTACCCCCAATTTGGTCACAAAAAGGTCGTACTACGGTTGAGTGAACATGGTGACGTTATCGAAACTCAAACAATAAGGTTTGTCCCCCCCAAAGTTTTTTAGCAAACTCGGTCCCTGCTACTGCGAAATAATGTCAATGACACATTCACTTAACCCATCTATTTTCCCCTTTCAAGTTTAAATCTTGTGAATCTGCTGTTTTATGCATCGTTTTGTTGGAAGTGGCCTGCAAGTTGTCACATTTTTGTAAAATGGCCCGTAGGTCAAAAGTAGTTGGACCACGCTGACATGAAAAAAAACTGGACGCTTCGAAAAACAGTTGTTTTTTCGCCAGAGAAGATGGACTTACTGGGTCATCAGCAGAAATAGATCGATGTTTGCTGAAGACCAAACCCCCTTTTTCGAAAGTTCCAGTATGACTTCATTTAGATGCGTAAGTCGGTCACAACCAGCTGATATTTTTGGGGAGGGGCAAAATGATTGCAACTTTTCTGCAATTTTCGGGAACCGGTGCAAAATAAATATAACTTCCTGTTTTACCTAACAACTAAACACGTTTTTGAAACTTTCGGGAATTTCCCGGTTGCCCCGCTGCTTGCGGGACTGGTAAGCACTGGTGTAGGAAGCGGGGATGCAACCGCACCCCCATAAGTTTTGATTTCGTGAAAATCCGGGCAAAATCCTTTAAAATCCGGACAAAACCTCTGAGAACCTTGTAAAACTCCCTAAAAATCTGAGAAAAAATGACGCCCGACATGCTTTGATTTGAAAATAATGGCGCCCGAATTGACGTGACAAGTTTGGGAGAATCCAGGCAAAATTGCTTTGCACCACCAAAATTTTTCCCGCTCCTACACCTATGTTGGTGAGTTATCCTCAAAACTTAGTAAAAATAATTTAGAGGCGTTAACGCACTTCTCAAAACAAATAAAAAATTTTTCAAAAGCAAGACGATCATTTTTAGAAGCATGTGCTTTTGTATGCTTTGTATGATAAAACATTGTAGGAGCCTTGTTTCTCACTCCTGCCCGGTGGCTGCCTGAAGTTATTATTCGGTTAAGGTAACGAATCAACAAAACATCTCTACTTCCGGTCGCTAAGGATTTCATTTGCATTGGCAGAAAATAATCAGTTCTTTATGAGTCTTTCTCGTTCATTATATTACTACTGCTTCCGGATCGCCAACAGTTGTGACTGGACTTGCTTGTGACTAACGTCGGTTGTTGATTGAGCCCTGCACGGATGAACGCTCGAGCAGCTTGGGTACGATTTTAAGCGATGAGGGCATGACGAAGGCAAGGTATTTGGATGAGCAATTGTGCAAAGCTGTAACAATCGTAACAGTTTGCATTAAACAGCGTTGCTGTGCATTAGAGCAAAACGTACCTAATATTAAGATGGTACATTGCATCTCAGTGAGCTTACCTTAACGTGGTAAGTAACCGCAGCATGACGGCATGTGGTAGATAAAGGTGCCCAAGCAAGTTTAGGGTGGTTACAAACAATTGATGGACGATCAGCAATGTACCGGCTTAAGAATCAAGATTTCGTGAGTCAAGTCAAATGACGCTTGCAACGATGGCTCCTATGGATGAAGTAAGTCATGCTTGCCTGCGCAATGGTACGGTTTGACGTCGGAGGATTGAAGCCGTACCACTCGAAGTCGTCAGGCCACACTGACGTGTGGTTCAGTTTGTGTATTCGGGAGATCAACTCATGAAGAAAAACCAGACAACAAACGAGAAGCAAACAAGAAACCAATAAACGCAACAGTAGATGATGAAGTTTCTAAGTCAAAAGAAAGGTTACACTGTATCAGTAAAGCAATACTAACAAAGTTAAAGTTTATACTTGGCGCAGTAGATAATTCACAAAGTAAAATGCGATTGTATTGTTCAAAGAATAAGGACGAATACAAACAATCTGACCGCATCAAAGCGCGCAGCCATACATTGTTAGACTTTCTGCATCTTTCAAGAAACAGGTGTACATTTTTTCTTCAATGAGGCCTCAAAGATAGGAATGTTGCATTGAACCTAATGGCTACTAACACTCGCTCGCCACGGCAAGTTGTAGAGAGCCCTGCACCCAAAAAACACGCAATCTCTGCATGCATGATTTACTGAAATTATATCAAAATTGTGATCAGGGCCAGCCTTACTAAGTGCGGGGCCCGATTGGAAGCACTTTTTCGGGACCCCACTCTGTGGCGTGAGCAGAAATTTTGAGGAGGGGCATCAAGTCATAATCAGAAATCATGAGTGATGTGAAAGAGCGAGGCCCGAAAAAGGTAATGCCAGGTTCGGAGTGTCTGGACGCATGCCCTTCAGTGTCATCTCTCCAGCAGAGACTTTCCATTTCGTTCGACAGACGTCTCCATAACACCCAATAAATCCATGAATTGCTACACTCAATATCTCCACTCTGGCCAGGTACACTCAATATATCCACCTACCGCGGAGTATGGCAGACTAGTTGGCCATGTGGTAAATGTAAATAGCAACACTGCTTGATATAAACAGCCAGCAAAGCAAAGTCGAATGAAACAGATGGGCGTCGAAGTCGGAGCTTGAGCCCAAGCAACTTTAGATGATTGCAGCTGGAACCGAAGTCAAAAACTTTTACCTGGTGGAACTGAAGCCGGAGCCTGAAATTTGAGTTCCGGTTACACAGCCCAATTGGGGCAAGCGGGATAACTATTGCAGGACGAGGATAGTCTGCCGTTTGTGTACATAATTACCCTCGTTTGCATGGGCGTCGGAAGGGGGGTGCTTGGGGTTCGTGGATCTCCTGGATTTTTGATAACTCTCAAGATTTGTGAAAAGCTAGAAATTCCAGTTGAGGAGCGACGTGTCAAAAGGATGAAACCAACACTAGGTGAACAAAATCAAGACGTAGGTCTATCTGTTCTTGAAGAAATTAAACGATACATGTTACAAGCTCTGGACCGATTTCTTAGTGAAGGAGTTAATTTTTTGAATCCCCATGCCTGGTTGCAAAGCGATAATAATGCGGTTGGTATGACTAAATTTAAAACCATGTACGCGGATGAAGTTATTTATCTGAACTTCCAGTAGAGATTGAAAGGTTTAAGCGACTTGTACAAAGCAGTGGTTCCACGTTCCAAAGCAATGCCACAGCATTGGTGTGTTGCAGTGGCTAACAGAACGTCGATTACGTGACCCTTCTACTCCGTATTTATGCTTGTGTCTTAAAACTTTATCTCAGGGTCGCAGTTTCTATTGCAAGTTTTGCGAGAGCTTTTCACTGCTTAGGTTGATAAAATCGGGGGAAGAATAGATTGTCTCCTTTATCTATTCTTTCGATTGAAAATGGTTTTGTCGGGAAACTGAATTTGGATGACATAATTTCAGATTTTCCTTCAACGACGGCTCGACTAGGTGTTTGTTAAAATGTCGGTTATTAAAAAATTTCCTGCATACATTTTTAAACCTTGTCACATGTACAGTGTTGCTGTCGAGGTAGCTGGAAGACATATAGCTAACATCTTTGCACTCCTATTTCACCAAATGTGATAATATTTGTTCGTTACGCTTCTACTGCATGTGGCACTTTGTAAAAAGTCAGTACTAGGCCTAAACCAGTTGAAATGTACTTATTGCAATGACATTCTTGTCTCATCAGCATGCACAACACGCATTTAGATTTTTGAACGGCGATCAACGTTCATAAAAATATTTTAGCAGTGAAGCTGACCAGCGTAGTAAGCAACATTCCGAGGATGGAGTGCGACAGAATCGTCAAAATCCAAGTGCGGAAAGCTATGCTCCCACACTACTGTGTGAATGCATGGCCGATGTGACAATAATCATAACACATCGATTGTTCTTCCTTATACCGCAGTGTTTGCTCTACTTTATCCACAGCATGCTTTCCGCCATGCAGCAAATTGGCTAGGATCTTCTAATGTGGTTTGATTCAGACTCAGCTTCGCAAAATGCTTCTTTCGTTTCATGAGCACAAGCGCTATTCGAAAAGAGGAAAGGAAAACCAGAGTTCTTACTAGCAGAGTCATTAGCGATTGATGAATAGAGGAAATTTTACTGTTTGCGCAAATATTCGTGCTGTTGCTTGAAAATTTGCGAAAACTTGTTCTGATGAATGCCGTTTTTGTTTTGTGAATGACTCCGCAGTTTTGAATGACCCCAAAACTGGTTGCTATATTTAAAATAGAAAAGCATGCATTGAGCGGAAGTACGGCTCATGACTCAATTCTTCACTTCTGGTCTGAGAAAAAAAATCCATACTTGATATAAACATCATCCCACTTTCACTTTTAATTTTTGAAGGGAAATTTTCTCGACGCTAACCTTCCATTTTAAACCTTGTTTCTTAAAATGTGAAGCTGATGAAGCTTGCGTGTGCTGATCGATTTCATCCACATATTTACATTTACTTTCATGAAACCAAAGTGTTTTTTGTACGTCTTTTGTAGACATTCTGCAGGTATTACTTGAGATGTAAACTCATATTAGATGTTGGAATCAATACCAAACTTGTAACAAACAAATATCACAAAGAGACTACTGTACGTCGATTGGTTAGGCCTGCTCCTCGACTGATAAGGTTACTCTTATAAGTGTTCAGGTGTCTAGCTTTCACTAGAAATGGAGAATGAAACCGAAAGTACTGCGATTCTATCAGATAACCTTTGCACAGGAGTAGGCCTACAGGACGTTCATGCAGAGAGCACAGCAGAGATTCCACCACTAGACTGAATAAAGCATGGTTGTAAGGGAAATTTAATGTTTCTATTGTTAGTAGGAAGACTAAAATCCCTATTTAGGTACAGCAGTTAACTTTAAGTGGGTTCGCTTCTGAACTGTACCACGGTCCATGTTCACAGATACTCGTCTGCTTAATGTACCGACTCACTTCTGATACTTCGCTATAAACGCTACCGGCAATAAACACAACTTTCATTTTTTTACTGATTTTATTAGTTTCGTAAATAACATGTATTAATGATCAAACAATAGTACTCACCAATAATAATTATTTTAACTTGCAGCACTTCTTGAGTCAACTTCCCGAACCAGAACAACCCATGCAACTGTGCAATCAAATAAAACTATTTCTTTAGAGTCATATTGTATTCTATGTCTTTAACAATTTGTTCAGAGTACTGTTGACTGAATCACTTAACTCTGACTTTTGGTTCTGAATGTTCAGAACGTAACTTAGTTTCTCAACGGAAACTTGTCATTATTCAAAGCAATGTGCAGCTTTCTTTGCAACTGTCACGTTTCAACAATTCGTGACGCAAGGCTTAGTGCCAACGAAAGCATTTCGTTTAACAGCGCATTGCTTGATAAACTGGTAGGAATTGTGTTTTTATAGTTCCCATTTTTATTGCCTAAAGTGACAGAGCTTCGCCCGGACAAGCCACTCTACTTGACCGGTAAAAGCCTGTTTATAGGACTTAACCAGTTAAAAAACTCTTGATCGTTGGGCTAAATGGGGATACCCATAGTAGTACTCCAACCGACTTAACCTCCAGTGAACACAGAGTTCCAAGAGGCAGAGTGTTTTACTTCCGAAGCCAAACTTTAAGAGTTTAAACTCCGGAAGACATTGGAACAGGTCGCCACCGCTGTTTGTTCCAATCCAATTTTTGGATGCGAAAACTGCCCTATTTATACCCAAATTTCTGTTACTATAAAAAGCTCATTAAGTCATCGTTATTGCGCAATACACTGGGCTGCCTCAATAAAGTCATGTGATGATCATATGATGTCTGGTCACATGATTCGTGGGTGTCCGCATGACTGGGCTCTGGCCGGATGTATGGTCTGCCTCGTGATCGACTGATGATCGGATGTGTGGCTGAGCTCGAGGTTACTGTACATTTTCGCGCTTTGTCTTGTTTTTGTTGTTTTAATGTTCTTTCCAGCTTTTAGCCTGCTTGTACAGTTATGACTGATCCAGGCCTAGCCTGCTGTACAGCAACTAATTGTAGCAAGTAGAACTTGCCTGCTACATGGTATATCTCGGTAAAATCAATCCCCACTACGTAATAGGCGCAGTTAATTAAACCATAATACGGATTTTCCGAAGTATGAAGTTGCTCACTGATGAAGATGCAAAGATAGAAAGCTTGGAGTTCGTCATTTATTTACAACTGTTGATGTGTTTTGAGTAAAAAAACAAGACAAATGCATGTTACTAGAGGATAAAAAAAATACAAACATAAATTTCATTCACCCTTCTTCTTTCATTCACTCTTGCAAAAATTTCATTCACTCTGGGGTGAACCATTCACCCGGTTAAGAAGCACTGGTCTAGCAACCTCGAGCAATGTGATTATGCAGTGCTTCATGGCGTTGCACGGACAGACTCGACGTAACGATCTTCAATCAGGCTCAAAAAATTCATGGCTCATATAGTGGCTGACTAGCTACGTGCCTCTCACACCTTTTGATTAGTCAGTGCTCTAAATAAAGTGTGCATGGAGGGAGGGCGCCGCCATGCTGGGGACACTGACTACCAGAGTTGGTTTACTTCTTTCTAAAGCAAAATTTTTCTGAGGCCAGCAAAATTCGGACAAATTAGAATAAAAAACTTAGTGTCCGAATCCGAATGATTTGTTTGCTGTCGGACACAACTGGTGAAACCAGTACAATTTATCGTTCTATTGTCCGAATTTTTGTCCACCTGGCTGGCTAAAAAATACACTCAACGCTACGACACAGCAATTCAGAACTGCAAAATATCAGGCTGCGCGTTAAAACGGGGGAGTAAAACACAATTATCACTACGTTATAGCAATTTACAACTGCAAAATCAGGTTGCGCTGAAATTTCGTCGAATATGAGCAGTCGAGCATAGACGGTGTGCGACTCGACTGGCTTGCGCACACTCCGGTTTGGAAGATCGAATCTTGCTAAACTACACAAGAATTGAGAATGCGCATAAAGTACGCAAGAACGTTCGATTTTTGCTATGTATATAGACGTCCAGCAAACTTTCACAGTAGTTTTCTTTTTTCCCTGTTGAGATATTATCAAATGCCTGAATGCTTCTATGTTAACAACTGCTGTTTGTGAGCTCGTGCAACAGTTCTACAAGGCTACAAAAACTGGTAATGTAGCCAAAGCTGTCAGCGCATGCGCTGATTAGCAACAGCCGACAAAATACAGACAACTGTTTTGAATAAAGTGACCTATCGCGGAACACAATCTTAAACATGCGCAGTGGACGAAACGACTGCAAAAAGTGGTGAGATGGTTTCTGGACGCAGACGATAACCCAAATTCCCACCAAAACCTAATTATTGCTATTTGGCCCATTAACAATGTTCCTTGAAATTTGCATGAAAATTCATTCCGTGGTATTTGCATTAAGTCGACAAATTAACAAGCAAAAGTATGCGAAAACAATTAATCTCCTCTGCGCATGTAATTAAATTTTTGTGACATATCAAACTCAAGGGGGGGTTAACCCCAACCCCCCTTTGCGTACGCCCTTGCCCGCCACATGTTTTTTGAGAAGAAGTTTCCTTTTTTCTCATACCAAATAGTTTTACGCTGCTGTTCGCTATTCTGTGCGCAGAGTGCGCTCTCCGCCTCGGGGCTGATTTTGCTCTACGCTGAAGTCAATAAGATCGTAAATCATTTTAACTGAAGAGAGTGACTAGCAGTGAGATCGTTTATCGGTTGTTAATATGTGTTTGCAATAGCTTTGAAGAAAGATTCGATCGATTTTTGAGACCAAGCCAAACGATAGATTAGATCACAAAATCAAATCGCTCAATTTTTTGAAAGCCATTGAACAGATCTACGTGAGCTGAACGTCCAGGTTGATATCTTTAAAACGCTGTTGTGTTCGCACACAATAGTCGATACAGCCCGGGTCGGAGGTTTTTGTTCGGGATTGGCATGTTTCTGTGTAGTAAGTGGCACTCGCAATATACCAGCATTAAGACAAGGACTAAGAGAATTCAGCTGCGTATAATTGCTTCAAAAAGCAGTTGTTATTTAACTGAATACTGATGCAATGCAGACACTGACTGTAGTGGCCAGCAGGACTTGATTAGTTTCTATAACTGTCATTTTCGTTCAACAGAAGTTTAATTAGCAGTCACAGCATCTACATGTAAATGTTTTGTAGCAAATACTCTTGTCCGTCACAACAAATCAGCAAAAATGTCCGGAACTTGCCGATTTTGCAGTAAGTATGACATTGGTTAGGGAATACTGTTTTATTTTTAGCTATAGGGTGGATCATTAAACCGAAAATTAGCTTGAATGTGCAGCATAGTGGCAAGTTCTTTGAAAACTACGCTATTGTATTGTACTGCAATGTGCTAGCTACCAAAGCTTCAGGCACCCATGCCATGACATTCCAGTAAATACATAAGGTTAACATATATGTGCCTGAACAATATTTTAGAAAGGGCAAAAAAGTATACGTTGGTTCAGAAAAGTGAATTTATTGTCGTGGCTGGCCGCAATGAACTTAAGCTTCGCTCGCAAAACCAGTGTGTTATTATTCAAACTGATTTGTTTTTTGTTTAACTTCAAAACCATATACATATATACACGGTGTCTGGATTACCCTGTTCGAAACAGACTTAATACAAATGATTTTTTCCTATCCCCAAGCGTGATATGTGCCTCCATATGTATTTACAAGGGCTACAAACGCGCGCACTAAACGTTCCTAAAAGTGTGGGGGGGGCTAATATAAATACTTCCACCTTCTGGTCTTTTGCGCGCCTGGTCTTGCTTAGACTGCACTATTGCCTTTCACGCAAATTCGAGCAACGGCCTCCAATCCATCGTTATTTTTGTAACCTTTAATGGTTTGAGTTCATATTATCAAAGTTGGTTTCATGAAGCAGAGGGGTTTTGACATCTTACTAGGTGCAGCCGGTTGTACATTTGCAGCAGGCAAAGCTTTGGTTCAGGCCTCTGAAGAGGATTTTTCAAAGCTTTTTTCGAAAGGCGTTTGTGAGCACAGCTACAAATTTTTCATCTGGGCAAAAAATTTCAACCAGGCCTTTGCCTCCGGTCAACATGCAAGTTAGCTGCTCTTTGTTACGGAAACGGAGTTTGTGTAGCGCTGTGTTACACGCCTATACAGTAACACGGATGCGATGCGGTACAAAAGCGGAGCGAATGAACTGCCTGCGCCGCGCCGGGTTGCCAGGTAGTCATGAGCAAAAAAGGCCAGATCAACCCTTGAAAAAGCCAAATAGCACCAAAAAAAGCCGAAAACAAAATAATACACAACGACATCTTTCAAACACCCAAACGCGCATTTAAAAGGTAATATACGCATGTTTTTTACATGAAAAGAATAAAACTCACTCCATTAGTAAACTTTTCGAAACTTTTGATTTTGCTGTAACCTGAAACTGCAAACCTAAAAGCATGAAATAAGCAAAACAAAAAATTACAAATTCTTGTGCAGAGTTTCCAATGAACATTTATCATTCTGTGTCCAGAAACAGTGTCTAGAAATCTGCCAGTGCCCAGAAATCTACCAAAATCATCTTTAAATGTGCCAAATCGACATAAAAAATCGAATTCGCCAAAAAAGGCCAAAAAAGCCAAATTTCATTTGGCCTTTTTTCAAAAATAAAAAAAGCCAAAGGAATTGAAAAAAGGCCCAAAATTACGAATTTGGCCTCAAAATAGCCAAACTGGCAACCCTGGCGCCGCGCGTCTTTGCGCAGCAAACAATATCACTTACCCACTTTAAACTGCACTGTTATCGGATTTACGCGTGATCGATTCGTCGCCCTTGGCTTACCTTCGTGAACGCACTTGCGAACTCGATATTGGGGCGTTTTTACACTGCAAGGACGCAAAAAATTGCTGCGTGCGCTTGGCCTATGGTATGGCGAAAGCTGGGGAATAGGTGAAAATGAAAAGGTGAAAGCTGATTCCACTACACAAACGTGCTTTTTGTAGGTGTTGTTGGAATCGCCGAGATGTGATTTTATT
>JGI24022J15233_10007909_pt1 | contig 11793 bp, 3 predicted proteins | sample Ectturendosymbi2_FD_15233 | JGI IMG/M metagenome (IMG submission 15233)
TGTCTTAAGTAACAGATGTCCGGGTGGCAGTTGTCCGGCTGGCATTTGTGCGGGTGGCTGTAGTCTTCAGGGACGCCGGAAAAGGTGTGCATGACGGGTGCATTGCCCCCTACCCTTTCATAAGAGGGGCACCAGGAGCAGAGGTACCTTTTCATAAAGCATCATAGCTATTTCATAGTTTATCAAGATCGAATTGAAAGAAATTTATTGCAGCTGTTCACGCAACCAGAAACTTCAGAAATGGTTTTCTCTAATTTTTGGTAGGATTATTTTTGAAGTCAATATCGTTGCTGAACAGAAACAACTATAAGTGGTAACGATTTTTTAGTTTTTCTATAAGTTTGCATTGCCCTCCACTTTTTTTCTGCCCCCCCTGTCCTACCGCTGTTCCGGCGTCCTTTGTAGTCCTAAAACCCGAAAAGCATGATGAAGCGAAAAAATCAACGCAATTGACGTGCCGAACAATTTTACCTTTTTCAACAACTCAGAGAAAGAAACTGAAGTATCGGTGAACATTATAACTAAAACGCGAAGCCCTGCATCAACACCAGGCAACAGTTTAGCACATGCGTAAATAAATGTGGATGCATATAGTTTTTGGAAACAAAAAAACGTAGCCCTTTCAGGGGAGGACCAGTAGCACCCCTTATTCAAAATGTTTTGCCCTGCTTGTCTGAGGTTAACTGCAAGAACTTCCAGCATAATCTCACTGTGCATTCTTTGAACGAAACAGTATAAAGAAGATGGTTTACTGTGGTGATTGTGTTGCATTTTTTTCTAGCGTCGTTTGATGTACAGGAAAAGAATGCATATATTCGATCATATTGGTTAGTAAGTAATGAAAAGTTCAACTTCCCTGCTGACTTACTAAGCTGATCCATAGCGTGATTGTAAAAATTTGTGTAAACGTCTTTTTGGTTCATTAGGTTGATGGAAAATATTGTGACATTCTTAACCCAACGTCCTAGAAAAACTACTGGCAATACTTTATGCTTAGCGATATCTGATTCAAGACACAAAAGGCTCCAAGAGTCCGCCACGTTTTTTGGTGCAGCTATAACCTATTTTCTGATACACTTTCTAGCAAGGTGTAGATGATCACACATAAATATGATTGATTAAAACTGATGCACTTCAGCTCTGAGTGTTACCACCCTGTTGTTATTCTTATGCTGACTAACTCTTATGCTAAATGTAGTGGACACGTCTGATACAGCACTACGAGAAGCAGACACCAGGCGTGCCGTGAAGCAGCACATGAACTTTCAATACAATAATAAAACTTGCTGGTGCTGGTTTTTAGCCCCTATAAACTTCCGTCCTGTACGTCTTTGGCCCAGAACATCTCACCTTGTACCTGAAAGGGAACCAAAACAAGATGGATGTAAAAACTTTGAAATCAGATTTTGAAATGTGGAGGTGTTTTACTTTTCTCGTTTGACGATCAAGAAAGTGGTGATGCTCTTTGTGAAAAAGCCCTTTTTCATGCATGACGAACCTATCTGCCTGTATTTTTTGACAAATAGGCAGATCAATCCGTGATTACATCACATATGCTGTGACCGTGTGGTCTTGGATTAAATGTGCGTAGTGCAGGGCGCTGTGCACGTCAACAAGGCGTTACCGCAACTGCGATCCAAGCAGTGACAACGAACGATATATCATCTCTGGTTTTCCGTCGCGATTGTAGACTTGCAAGTTTATCCTCAACACTCTTGGCAGTTTCTGCAGGAAGTAGTTTTCAAATGACATAAAGAGAGCTAAGTCGGAAAAAAGATTACACAAGGTGCTTGTGAAGGAGTCGACCATGACCCTATCCTAAGATTGGATGCTTCTCTAGCTTACTTTTCTTTAAAGTGCATCTGTTTCACAGGTGTGTGGGCAGCAAAGGATTCGACAATAATTTTAAGTGAATATACGAAATCTCATGTGGGTGTTACAGTGATTTCTTAACAGTTCTTAAATGTTCTGTGGCACTAAACTATTCAAGAAACTTGGTTATATACACTATCATCTAATTACAGGAAAAATTCGTATGGCATATCTATACCTTTCCTTTCAGTGGGGAAAAGCAGGGTAAGTGCCTCGTCAGGTTTACGTTTTTTGGGGGGAACCAACAGAAAAGGGGAGTGCATTCAGCGAAAGACGAAAATTATGTCATCACCCCCTACCACCGGGAGGGCATTAATTGCAAATATGGTTCTCACGACTACCGGCTCCATGGGCGATGATCTTGAGAAGGGGCAAGTAGAAACGTAGAAAACCAGAACTCTGGTCGTTTATCACATTGCCAAAGATATTCAACTATTTGCGTCTTCTCTTGCTCCCATTTCACTGTCCCACTAGCAATACACGGTCATGGGCCTTTTCGGTGCAGAAGTTCTCATTTTTGGAATTGGAAAGGATTTTTGGTAATTGGTACAGACCTTATTTTTGAAAGGATTTCACGCTTTCGAAACCGTCAGATTTTAGCCTGGTTCCACGAATACGACGGGTATTAATTAATGCTTAAAACCAAGTTTGTGAAAATTCGGTAAGTTCAAACATCAGCTTGAGCAGGTTTTTTTTAAGGTGTTTTAGGGACCCGATTCGGGTCCCTAGAATCAGAGGAAATTATCATCGGGTCCCTAGAATCAAAGAAAATCCGGTCCCTTGAATCAGAAAAATCGGGTCCCTAAAGATCCATATCGGGTACCTAACAATTTCCTTAAAAAAAACCCTGGCTTGTGTAAACTAAAAATTTTTTAGCAAAATCTACAAATGAGAAGCGCCGGGACATCGAGAAATTATTTGGCTGTCCAGCCCAGAAATTTTCGCTACCCAAGCGTACAACATCACGTCAAAGCGAAACTCCATGATAAGCAGGTAGGCCTATTTAGATAGTAAGTCAAAGAGAAGTCACTTTTCCCCATAGTTAGATAAAGGCAGAATTTTTGGATACAACTAATTGATTTTGCGGCCCGCCAGATAATACATGATTCATGCGGCCCGTGATAGTAAATAGGATCCCCACCCCTGGTCTAAATAGTCGTCAATGTATTGAAGATCTGCTTTAATGGAACGAATGCCAGGCTAAAAACCTAGGAACTTGAAAACAAATCCCCTATGCACATTGCGGCAGCTGATGTCAAAGCACTTAGTTATGCAAGAAACACTGTGACTAAACCTCTTGGATGTGTCCTGGACAAGCCTTCCATTTTCAACACCAAAGCCCGCAAAATCGTTGTTGAACAGAACGAAATTTGCCTTAACAACTGTTGTGCGAAGTGAGGCGGAAATTTTCCGTAGATTCATCGATCACAGATTACTCACCATTACTGCATCAGATGAATCTAGTGGACGCATCCGACATGCCTCACTTCAGCACTTGCTCACAGTGTTCTGGAACTAACGCTTCACCAAGTCTGCACAGCTGACCAAATGGGTGAAGTAGAATTTCTCGACCATAAGTCGGTTTAGGCTGATGAGGTAATCTTCTTACCTTACTTTGAGCGATCCGCTCAAATTTTCTCTTGGACATGACAAATGATACGATAGCCATTAGCAATGGCATCAAAATGGGAAGAGAGACTACGTACCACAAAATGTGACATAACAGATGACACACAGGTTTGATCTACATCATTTCACCACCTGCTAACTCTACCAAAGAAAGGTACGAGTTTAATACGAAGACAATAATTATCTACAACAGACCTGCCTGCCACAATTCGACAAAAACTAAACAATTACGAGCAACGTGCTTTGAATAAGACAAAAAAAATAAACCGAAGGTTCGTCAGGGCCTTGCAAGCATTATGCACTTTGTGGTTACCATGGAAAACACAACAAATCCATAGAATCAACTGTTCCACATATCCATGCAAAAATAAAATTTTCCCGCTGAAACAAAACCTGACCCGTGCAAAGCATGGTAATTTATGTGGTGCCTTGTATGATATGCAATCAACGGNATGTTGGCCTAAGAGTAAACAATTTTTCCAAGAGATGGACATCGCACCGAAGTGCTTGTAACAAACCATATATGAATGATGACAGCGACCAAATAATCTTATCGAGGCACTAAACAGAGTTTCGTGGCATTTTAAATAAACCATCTACTTATGACTCTTACTCTGTTAATTTTATAGAACAACCCAGTTTTGACCCTCTGAATACCCGTGAAGATAAATGGCTTTAACAACCTAAACGCACAAATTAACATTTAGAGCATGATCCTCCCTCGTGTGAAATAATTCTGGCCCCTCTTTTTCTGTCAGTTTGCTATGTTCCTATATATAGTTTTTTGCCATTCCGCTTTCACCAACTGTCTGACTGACCCACTTTCTTACCACACATCTAGTTTTATTTACCGACTTTTGTGCCTCCGTTTTCAACGTTTGCAATTTAAATGCCCTCTTTGAAGTACGTCAGTAAGCCTTGCGACCTCAAGGCCGCCTTTCTGCAATAGCGCAAGCGCATGCCACCATCTCGCTTTCCGCATATATGAGTGAGTCACCGTAATGTTGCTCCTTGTGTTTGGTTGCTCCTTAATTGACGTCAGAGTTTTTCAACTTTAATATACACCAATTTCGTGAAAGCGGCCCGTTTCCAGTTGTTACCTGTCGCAACTTGTTTTTTGATTTACTCATTTTGGTCTAGACTTGGCTTTCTCTGATCTTGCTTTAGTCTTTAACATTTCACTCGTAATCTTTTGCTTGCAGATTTCAGGACTGAGGGATAGGGATGCGTATAGAAGATCGATTTCACGTAACTTATGTGAAATCGATCTTCTGTTAAAAAAACCTGCTGATTGATTCGACTGCTTCACCTTTGCCGGGACTGAATGCTTCAAGGTATAGCATGTAAGGACTGATGATGCGTAGTGTTACGTGAAATCGATTTCCCATTAAAATTTGTGATTGAATCCTTGCTTATTTGACCTGTGTAGTGAGGTTACTTGAATACAGAATCAGTTCGTCAGCTTGTATGCACAGTGCACCAATACGGTTGTTCCAATATATATTCAGCGCCAAAACGTTTACTCAGTAACGCACCGAAAGTGATTTACGTATGTCAGGAANAACCATTGCGAGAGTTTCTTGTAAGTTGCTAGGAGATTATATAGGACACTTTTAAAATTACCTTGTTGAGATGCAGGCTTTCTGTTTCAAAAATGTTATTTTCGGACCGCAAGTGTGACGTATTTATACATTACAAATTTTCAATCCATGTTGTATCAAAAGCTGTAAAAATTGAAAATTAATCAACATAAAATATTTTCACTGTCTCATTAAAGCTATTTACCAGTGTACTGATTGTGTATTTCAAGTCCATCAAAGATGAGTTGTCACTATGTCAAAGAATGTGCAGCTCAAAAGTCAAAACCTTATATCTTAACTCTGCCTTGGCACTGTTTGAGAACAAAAGGAATTGACGTGTTTCTGATATAGGAGAATTATATAATCAGTTTATTAAGAGTAAACGCAGTGCAAAGATATGGTGTGACTTAATCAAAATTCAATGCAGATTTTCAAATTCCTACTACTGATGACGGCAACATTGTTTAATGAAACATTTACGTTATGGCAATTAATTCGTTTGCTTTGGCCGTTAATTTTTTGCCAATGCTGCCGTGTGGTACATGAACAGTTATGCAGCGCTAGTGCTGTTATGCGTGGCAAGGTTAAGGAAAGTACTTCTGATTTGCTTCGCCACCCTTTTGTATTGAAGTAATGGCCAATGCGGAAAATGCTGGCGCTGCGCAGCAAGTCAAAATGAGCTTGAAGCACTGAACAACGCTACAGCGCGTGACTTGAAACACGCGACGACGCAAAGAAAACATCTCGAACACAAAATTTCAGCGAAATCACTTGCCCGAGTGCTTGCGAGTGGGCTACAAATAACCAAGATCTTAGCGCGATTAGATCGCAGCTGTATCAGATAGTCGCCTCCAGTCCCCAATGGCTCTGAGTGAAAGTCATTGTCACTTGTCTTGACACGTTTGCTATTTGTCAGTAGATTCGGATCTTGTTTGTACAAAACAAGCTTCAAATTTTTTGGAAGCTGTTCAAGATCTGCACAGCTTTGCTTTCTTTCAAACTAGCGCTGTCATTACTTGTCATTTGTTTTTGAGGCCTGATTTCCACTTCTACTTTTGCGTGAGTACATCTTGTCTTTGACAGCAGGTTCTTGCGTGTGCGTTGCCTAGCCTCACCTAGGACATTTTCTCTGTTAATCCACGTGAGACACTGGTTGATCCGTTTAGTACACTTTACGGCAGGCTTACACATCATACGGCTCGCCAGAGCTTTTCTTGCGGTCCGCGAGAAGCTTTCTCAAATGCAGAAAATGTTGCAAAAGACCAACTTTGGTCAATTAATTGTCGTTACAGAATTTCTTCCAAACTGACACGGAATCTCCAGAAGAACCTCTCCAGCACTTAAACATCTTATGCCTCCCCAAGCTTTATACTTTATCAGTGGGCAAATTCATACACTCTTATCACAACTAACTGCTTCCAAACCATGTTGATGAATATTTTATTCCAATCAGCTCAGTTCATTCTCACTCGACAAGACTAGCAGCTTCTAACATCCTGTTTTTACCTGGAGTAACTCTTCCTCAGGAAAATATCCCCCGCCTTTGTTGGGCTGGTCCAAAAGTGTGGTCTTCGATACCAGATGATATTAAGTCTTCAACCACTTTTACCTTTAAATGGAAACTGAAACACCTTCTACATGAAAAAGATACACAATTATGAACTTTAGCAACATTTTACTTATCCAGAACAAAATTCTGTGAATTCTAGTATTTTGTAATTCTGTATATTTTTATGTATGTTTACTTTTTCGTATGTTTCCTTCCCTGTGCACATCCCAATCTTTTCGGCATGGAAGTACACTTCATAGTTTTTTTGTTTTGCTTCGTTTTTCTTTTGCACCTTATTATTTAGTTTTTGTTACTTTATTACTTTTTGTTTTTATATTTTGTTTAAACATATTCTTAACCACACCAAATACCTTCAATTAAATTTAATCCTTTCATTTGTGTACATGGGCATGCGCTTTCAGCTGTACATTTTCTTCACCATGTTCTGTGCTTGTTCGTTTTTCTTATTGTGCTTATTTGATATCCAACTGTTGTTTTTCAACACTTTTCAAAAAGTGATAAACAGGGTTGGTTGACTAGATGACCGCCAAGATCTTTTACTAATCCTGTATGACACAGCACCACTCTTTGTTTACACTAATCAGCTATTATGCCATTGCATTTTTATTTGCTCTGATGTTTACTAATGGTTGGTTTGCTCAGCGCGATGGCTTTTTGTAGTGCTTCTGCTTGTTGGCTGAGTCATATGAAACAATAAACCACTACTACTGCGAATTAGAAATTTGTGGCCAGGGGCAAATTTATGTTCATCATTCTGGCCTTTCCAGCTTTCTGAGTTGTGCAGGCCTGCTTTACGAATAATCGAAATCATTCATCAATGTTTTTCAGGCGTCTACAAGAACGAGGCACTTTGCAACCAACACCCCCGACACATTTGCATTTCACTAATGCCATTGATCTTCCGCACTTTCTCCGTCAGAGGCAAGGGTTAAACGTGGGTTGCAGCAAGTGCATCGAAAGGTCAAGTGCACTTGGAAGTTTAAACAGGAAACGGTACTTCCCACCAACGAAAGATCTTCTCGGCTTCGTAAAGTCCAATACATTTCAACTGGGCATTCGCTCATCCGCTTGCGCACGGAATGGAAAGTACGTACGTGCTCCTATAAAAGCGTCGTTACTGAAGCGCACATCCGCATATCTAGTCCAAAGATGATTCTGTACAACGTGTTGCTTAGGAATTAAAACAGTGATTTTTGGTAAGTGATTTAGGGTGAGTTTGGTTTTTGTGCAAATTGTTTTAAACTGCTGGAGTATCATGACGGCCTTAATTTACTGAGCTAACGTAAATTCAGTATGCACGTACGAATGACCACTGATCAAAAATTTTATTGAAAAGCAGTTCTTCGATAAAATTATTTAGCTAACGCGGTTTCATCGCACTACCGAAAAGGTAATTAAAAGGTATGGTATTTAAAATTTTAGCCCACAATTTCATGTTTTGGCCAAGTAACTTTTTGGAAGCCGCTTGGTGTTTTCTTTTACTACAAAAACTGTTAACAAGCACAGAGTTTTCTGAAAACATCGAAGTTATATTAAGCTGGATGATTGCGTGTTTATCCCAAGCGTTTCGTTAACAACAACAAACCCGTTATAAAGGGTTGAAATAAAACTTTATGTTTAGCTTGTATTGAGTTATGCATCCTAAGTTTTCAGCAAAGTGCATGAAATATGAACATTTCAGTTCTTTAAACAACGTAAGGAATTGTGTATGAATTACAACAGTTGAAAACTACCTGTTGACTTCATGTTTAGTAGCAAAAAATGCCACTGCGGCAAAACAAGTCAAACGTTGTTGCATAACAGATAAACGTGTGTGATGTCATCACAAGCAAACAAAAGGCACTACTGTATACGCGAAAATGACTGGTTTGTAAGCAAAATTGCGCTGAAAATGTTCGTGTGTTCAGCCAAAGCCAATGTTTTGTTATCCTGCAGTATAGTTACAAGTCCCAAAATAGAGTTAGAAACCTTTAGGTCGAATAGTCTGCCTCAGCTTACTGGATTAAGTCACAGTTTGTTCCAGTGTGGTTTTATGAATGAACGTGACGGAGCACATTGCCATAAAAAGCGACGACGCTAAAGCAAAACTGTCCCAGAAATTCCCATTAAACAGCAAGACAATGTCATATGGTATCAAGCTGAGGTAATGTTTTCACGCAGAACAATAATAAAAACGATAAGTTCCGGGAAAAACGGCTTTTTCGATTTCACTGATTTATAATCGGTGAAGGATTTTCTCAAGAGATCTCGTTTTGCTTCAAAAACTTTTAACTATTATTGACATTTTGCCAATTGTATTTCAGAAGCTGATATTTCGCAATTAATTTTGTCACAAAACATGACGCTCTATCTAGATCAGGGGTTCCCAACCTGGGGTACATGTATCCCCAAGGGTACATTTGCCTATCCAAAGGGGTATATTTAAGGATATCAATAGACAAGCAAAATATATTTGCATATATTTTATTTCAAAATATTTACACATGTCAGTGAATATTCTTTTAAAAAATCATTATATGCTTGTTGTTTATTATATCTATGAATAATCATGATAAAATGTATTGTCATAGGAAATTTTAGGGGTACATGTGCATCTGTCGAAATGCTGAAGGGGTACATACTTACCTGTTGAAATGCTGAAGGGATACATGCTCATCTTTCGGAATACTGAAGGGGTACATGGTAAGAGAAAGGTTGGGAACTCCTGATCTAGATCCTGGGTTCTTAAACTGGAGGGTGTGAAAGTTTCGCAAGGGGGGCGCAAGTACGACAGCGTCATATTGTTGAAAGCTGGATAATGGCAAATAAATTGTTGTTCTGTTTTTGTGTTTGATTGCGAGGTTAGATGAGGCGCGAGTATCAATGACTAACGCCAAAGACTGAAAAGTTTAAGAATCTCTGCTCTAAATTAGATGTCCTATGGCCTTTCTAAAAACTTGCTAAAAGTTTCAGGAGTACATCAATTATTTTTCTTTAGAGAATGAGCTAAAATTGATTCGCATTCCTTTCTAAAATCTGTTCATTGGAAGTGGTCAATGAAAATTCAAGTTTTAAATGACTGTGCGGACATCAAGTCCAATGAGATTTCAAAAATCTACGAAACCTTGTTACCTGTTAATCTAACACTGTTATATTCACTGAAAAAGTGATTTTGTAGTCACAGCATTATGGTATGTACACTTTTATTTTGTGCCTTGTTTCTTAATATGTAAATTTATACCTGAACCTTAATTTCTTCCAAGAGCAAGTTTGCAGCCATCAGTTATGTTTTTAACTTAGAAAAGCTGTGTGGTTTTACGTAGCCTACTTGCGCATACATTTAAAAACGCAACATAAAAATCGAACAAAACTTCCTCAGGTTTCTTTAGTTTTTAGCTTAAAAATGGCAGAAACAGTATTTGACCTTAGATTGAAAGTGTGTAGCTAGAGCATTTAATGATGTGAAATGCAATGCGCCTTTTGTTGTGACACAAAAACTTATTATTATCTGTGGGTATGAATGACGTCAGCCACGGATGTGTGCTATTCTATATAAAATCTGTATAGCAAAAGAAATTCATTACTTCTTCCACGCAAATAATGTCTGACATACGTTAGAAAAAAGTTTGTACAACCAAAAGAGATAGAAGTAGATAGAAATAAACTGATGTTTCCCATGAATAGACAGTAAACTATTAAAGCTAACCCATAAACACCTCTCGTAACAGAGAAAAGGTAGATGATGATGAAAGCTTGGCGTACCGATCTGCAGGCACTCACGCATGAAGAGCAACTTGCGCACAGCGACATCGTCGTTGCTCGCATTACGTCATCACGGTTACTGCAATGTCGTTCATCATTTGCACAAGGCAAATACTATCACAGCTTGTTTTCATGTCACTCACACTTTCGCGTTTTTTACTGTTTTGTTCAGAGCGAGTGGAAGGTTCAGGCAACTGATTATGTGTGCGCATGCATACTGAAGTCGTCGTTTTTTGCAAGCAGCTTCGTTTTCATATACCTTGTTGTCAGGCGCGACGTTGATGACGCGACAAATGCACAAACCTGTACCTACATCTTCTGTCTTGGTTTCCTGCACGCAGCCAAGTTAACGCTCCTTCATCTACATAATATTCGCCCACCGCAAACATGAAACCGTGGAGTTTGCGTCACGCTCGAAGTTATGCGCATGTTTACGCTGGCCACATGTTTCTCACAACTATCATGTAAACTTGGAGGTAATAGCACGTGGATATTCTGCAGAATTGTTCGGATTGCCCCATCTGTCTTGGCAGGACAAGCAAAGGCTGGTGAGTTTTGATTTTCAGCTTCTCAGCAATCACAACCCGTCAAATTGAACCTGAATTTTTCATTGAAAGGGAGGTTACCCTGCAGTGTTTGCGACAAATTTAGACTACGTCTTTCACAACATTTCAGAGTTGAAGGAAATTTGCCAAAACTCTGGCTCTGAAAAAATCAATCTTGCGAAATGTCAAAGTTGAGAACATTTTCCTTGATGAAACTAGAACGCCAGGCTTTGGAAAAGGAAGATAATGCTTTTGATTAATCTATCAGGCGTAAGTTTGCGAAGTGTTGATGCCGTGACGTGTAAAGCGCACGCAAGCAGTTGCAAGAACATCTGATGTTTACATCAGACGTAGTGCGCTGCGACGCTTCCCAAGCTTAGCATCAGTTTTTGCAGAGTTGAGTTCAGCCCAAACGAACAGCTGAGAGTCGAGTTGTGTTCTGACATACACGCCTGCCCAGGTAATTCTGTAGGAACTTTGGTGAGCAAATCTATTCAGAAATACGCATTGTGCTTGGCAAACGGTGTCTGCTTCATCTGTAGCCTTGAGAAAAAGAAAACATACCAGAAAGAAAAACAATTCTCTTTCATTCTTTGAACTATTTGATGATAGTCTGGAAGAACCTGAAGCAAAACAATTTACAGAAGATCGCAGCACACAGTTTGAGAAACGCTGCTCTAGAAAATAACCTAGGCTGACAGTCAAAACGGTTTGGACTGACAAGTTTTTATGAGGAGTGACCGGTGTAAAATTTTACAAGGCATATTCTACCGAAGCTGTACACCAGTGGATCTTAAGCAGGGGGCGCACCTCCCCAGGGTGGCGTCAAAAAATTTCCAAGGGGCGCGAGCCCCTA
>JGI24022J15233_10007914_pt1 | contig 11792 bp, 10 predicted proteins | sample Ectturendosymbi2_FD_15233 | JGI IMG/M metagenome (IMG submission 15233)
TTCATGTGTTTTTCTGCAAACGTTGGGCGCCATTTTATGAAATCAAACAAGGTTGGGCGCCATTTTTGCCCGGATTTTCAGAGATTTTGCCCAGATTTTCAAGGATTTTGCCCGGATTTTCAATAAATCAAAACTTTTAGGGGTGTGCTTGCACTCTGCCTCATACACCACTGGTTAGCACATAATTTTCCACATAGCAGTACACGTGTGTGATTGCATCTACAGTGGCTTTTAGGTGTCTCTAGTGAATAATAACGTTAGTTCATATTTAACGATATTCACAAGCCTATGTTGAGTTTGACAGGGTTAATCATAGCAACTTAATCTTCAAAACAATGAAAAACTACCATGCAAGATAGTCATTCATGTTGCCACCCTACTTTGCCCTTGGTCCCGCAGTGCCCCCCACACTTTTTTATTTCTAGAATCGCCACTGATTGAACGTGCACAACATGTGAGGTTATTTTTATGGATTGGGTCACAACATGACAGGGTTATTTTGTTTGGAAGTGGCTATAGGTCTGCTGGCGGTGACACGGTTGGAATGAAACACTGAGTTTGCAACATTAGCAGCACTGTCGTGGTAGTCAAATAGACGTGTCTCATTGTGTAGGATTTCGCGTTGACTCTGGCCACGATCGGGCACCTTTCGTTTTAGTAGTAGTGGTTGCACTTTTCATGGTACCATTTTTATTTATTTTTCCAAAAGTTTCCAAACTTTTGTGGTGAGATTTGAGGTTTAGGTTTAAGTGTTAGGTTTAGGGGTTAGGTTTAGGGCTTAGCTTTAGGGTTTAGGTTGAATGGGTTTAGGTTTAAAAGGTTTACTACGTTTTTACCAAGCGTAGTGCAGTCTACTGCACACTTGTAAGGGATTAGTATCATGTTACAGGCGACGGATTAGTAAGTTTTCAAAAATATAGGTCCATTGGTGGACCTATAACCACTGCTTGTTTGTTTTGTATTTAGCCAGTGTCGCATTCGGATACGGATGTATATCGGATACTAAATTTAAGAAATTTTCGGATAAAGATTGGATTTGCATATGCAAAAATTTTTCGGATATGGATCAGGAGTTGAAAAATCAATATCCGCTCACCTCTGGTGGAAACACTGTTGAAAATGTATTGTGGAATATCAGAGATGAGCATCGGACTGGACTTGGATTGGACTGGATCGGGACTTTGGTGAATTTTGTTAATTTTGGATTGGATTCGGACTGCAAAATGCTTCATGAATTTAGGATCAGGACCGGATTTGGACTGGGTTAATGGAAAGAATTGTTTGATTTTTGTCTATGAAATGCTGTATTTTGTAAACTTTTGGACTTTATTTGGACTTGGATTTTTAATTTGTTAAACTTCTTGAACTAAGGTTGGACTTGGACTGAGTTTTCAAAATGCAGGACTGGAACTGGATCGCAAAATATAACAGTCCGCTGGTCTCTGTGGAATATGAAGATTTGGAATTGTTCAGTGTAGAGTGTCACCTGTGGAAGTATTGCTACAACTTTAATTTTCTGAAACGTCCTGCAACTAACAAAGAATTTTAAATTTCATAGCATTTAACCATTTGGCTTTTTTCTTAAGAGGTGTGTGTGTCTGGCAACCCAAGAGAGAGGAGAAGAGTGACTCCGCGAATTTGTTATTGCACGACATGCAAAGCATGATTCTTTGGTACAGTACTTGTTGTTCTTCGCGCACATCCCGTTCGTGGTGAATCACACAATCAACTCAACGCCACCGGAGAGGTTGCAACACATACAGTCAGTGTATCCCATCTCTGCAAACTTTGCAAAAAGAAAATTGCAAACAGTTACCCAATAGTATAATACTACGGTGGACCAAAAAAGAAATTATGAATATGCAGTTGCAGGTGTTGGAAGGTTGAATTTTCCAGTGGTTTTATATTAATTTCAAGCTATCACTGCTGAAGTTAAGAAAGTATAAATTGAACTTGCAACTTCACTTTGATTGCCACTGCTCAACAGCAACTGTTGATTATCTAAGTGAAATAGTGTAAAAAAAGTATGGAAAAAGCAGCATTAATTTTACAGTAAGGTTTTTGTTCCAGATAAAATTGGTATGTTCAAGGTTGTATTTTAGGCTATTGGTATATTTTGAAACTAGGTTTAGTATATCCGTTGTAGCCTAGGAAGAGTTAGAGTTGGCAACCCTGGACACCGCCGACTCTGCTCATCATACTGTGATGAGCATAGTCAGTTACTATGACTTCACTAAGTCATAGCGTGACACTGTAGTGTGTGGGAGCAAGTGAAGGAGCATTTTACCCCTAATAATGATAGTGTTGGTGCGTAACTGCATGTATATGGTATGCAAAATTATGTAGGTTAAGTGGCAATGCACTTTGAGAATATAAACTATATTATAGAAATCATGCAGCAAACAGATCTAAATCATGATCATCTTCTCTTGGATGATGATCGTAGGCTAAAAAACAAGGCATATGACCAGGCCCTTAACCAGGAGGGGTGTAACCCCCCTAGAAAAAATTCTGCACCCCTTGGAAAAATGTGCTGGACATATTTTGAAACTATTGGATATAGTTAAAAAAATTTGTCTCCCTTTCAGAAAACTCTTCGCCCCTCTGCCCTGGTGTCCCAAGTTGGTTATGGGCTTGCATATGACAAAAGCAATCAATGGTAAGCAACATGACTATGAAGATGTATCAGTGTGTCAAAATGACCTATAGTGATAGGATTTGACATGTTAAAAGTACAGTAATAAATGTGCAGTAAGAGAAAATTTATTGGCATTGTGCAGATTTGCATATCGGACTGAGCCATTACAGATATCACAGTCAACTAAGCAAGTCATGTGTTCAAGGTGAAGTAGATGCTGCATTTAAAAACATAGACTGGCATTAAAAAATAGTTGAGTGTTATTTCACTTGACTGACTTGTTGTAAAGTGCAGTTTGTTTTTCATTTGTTCTTTACTTGAAACAGCATTAATATAGAACAGTTATTGTGGCTGCTGCCTCTGATGATGCTGCATGTTCTCATGTATAATTCAATTTCATTTTATCTTCTGAGGCACTATGATGAAAATTATTCTTACCTATGGTATTTTAGCTTCTTACTGCTTCTTTTATTAAGCTCATGTGCAAAAACTGACATACAAGTTTTTGGATTACTATAATAAATATTCCAGGAGACTTAATGTACTATGATTTCTTAGTGTAAATGCTGAATCATAGCTAGCTGTAATAACTAAGGAGATTGTGGATGTCAGATATTTAACATTGCAATGAAGCATATTACAAATATTGGGAATCTTGCTCTGTTAATGTTACTTCATTTAAGTTAAATGGATCCATTTTGCATTCAAAAGTTGTGAGCTAAAATTTTTAGATTGTTTAAGCTATAGTCATTACTACAACTACTATGTCAAAACAATCAGTTATCAAACGCTTGGATGAGGCTGTTGTCAACCGAATTGCTGCAGGAGAAGTAATTCAGCGACCAGCAAATGCAATCAAAGAAATGCTGGAAAATTCATTGGATGCTGGAGCAACTTCAGTTTCGGCATGTACCTTATCAATTTTCATCAAGATCATGTTGTGGTTTCTCACTGTTTGAGTATTTAATATTCATGTGTGATTTGCAAAGTGAAGCTGATATTAGGTTATCCATTTATGACTGCTACGTATATTTAACATTTTTTAAGAATGTCAGAGTGTTTATTGATTAAGACACATCATTTTTCAACAATTTGACACTTCTGATAAAGTAAGCAATGGCTTGTCCAGAGCCTTTAAGAACTTTTAAAATAAATCTTATTTTGATTGCTGAAAAGAAGTAATAGCTGTTGAAACACTGAAAAAAAAAGTGCATTTTATTTTCTCTCATTGTCTTTTTTATTTTTTATAATTATCCTTATTTCTTAGAGCATACTCTAGTAGTTTTTATAGAATATTTACAGAAAATTCTAACTATCTGGTGAATTTACTTTAAATGTTACTGTATTTGGGTTTCTGATATAACCTAATGGTTTCTAATGTTTACTGTCATTTTAAGAAAATTATAAATATAGGCTTTACTTACTTGAGTTTTCAATATTGTTTTGCAAGTATGCATGACCTTGTTTTGTTTTTTGTCTATTTCTGAAAAAAAACTTAATTGTTGTTCTTATTACTTAGTAGGCCAAATCTTGTACAAGGACTGGCATGGACATTGAGCATGTATTATTTTCCATGACCCTGGTTTTTGCCATGGTTTCTGAATGTCAGCAATTTGTCATCTATTTCATGTTACTGCAGGTAACAATCAAAGCTGGAGGTCTGAAAATGTTGCAAATCACTGACAACGGCCATGGAATCCGCAAAGAAGACTTGGAGATTGTGTGCAAACGATTTACTACTAGCAAACTAAAAGATTTTGATGATCTTCGTTCAATAACAACTTTTGGGTTTCGGGGAGAGGTAAAGCAGTTTGTAGAACACTTATATCGGCCAACATATTCGCTAGCATTTGCTGAAGAAGGCACATGCAGAAACTTACTAGAAGGGTTTGGCTGCAAGCGGAGATCATGTCTTTCCTAAACCTGCATTCTGACACTCAACTTTGGAGTGGGTGCTAAAAATTTTGCTGTTATAAAGATGATGCTGTTGACTAGTTTGAGTTTTTAACCTGGGTGGAAACTGCGTGCTTCCACCTGTAGACATATAGGTGGCTGCCAGCCTATAACTGCAAAAAATTTTCAAAACCAGGCAAGTGAGGGCAGTGGTTGTCAAGTTTCAGGGTAAATTGTCTTTGTCTGCAGAAAAGAATAACTGTATTGGCCAAAAGGGAAGCAACAGTTGCTAAACATGTTCAATAAGGATATAATGGAGAGGATAAGGATGATTGTGGTTTGCTACAAGATGAATTACCTTCTTTAACATGCAAGACCTAGATCAATTTTCCACGAGAAACCTAGGTCAGTCAGCATCACATTGGCACAATGGCTGATTTTTCAAGGCATGTGCTTTTCAGCCCTTGAATGAAACTTCCCGTTCGGCTATGCCTCCAGCTTTCCTGAGATTGTTCATGTTTTCATAATAATTATTACGTCTGTCTTTTTAGGCATTGGCTAGCATAAGCCATGTTGCTCATTTGTCAATAACTACGAAAACCAGCGGATCCCAATGCGCCTACAAAGCCAATTATGTAGATGGTAAGTGGGCGCGAATGTATTGCAATCTTTTTTGATTAATGCGTTTTTCCTGATTCTTTTGTTAGAAACTTGTTGAAAGTTTTTATGTTAAAAAGAAAAAGCAATGAAAAACTGTTCCGAGTTACTGAAAACAATAATTATTTCAACGAGCAGCAAGAATCAGAACAAAAGCGACTGGCACAGTATGCATTTTACGTATCGTTGCTTTGTACAGTATATGCATTCTTAAGTGCCTTCCTACATCAGTACTTTAGAGTTATTTGTTACCTTCATAAAAGTTTGCTTTCCACTCTTGGAAAATTTGGAAGATATTTGGCCACACTATTAAGTCAGACTCAGAATTTGATAGCTTCACGGTATTTAGATATGCCCCTGCTGGTGGCGACGCGTTGTGGTGAGAAATTCAGAAAACTCCACAACTTTTTAAAGATACAGTACTCTCTATTTCTGGAACTTTTAGGCACGTTTGCCCAGGTTTTTTTCAAACCTTTTTTTCACTGCTGCAATGAAAAGGAGTGTTTTGTGTCGTGAATGGACTTATTGTTAAATAACCTCAAGATCGACTGTTGCTATGATGGATAAGGCTTGGAATGGTAACAATTTTGGTTCATCTTCCAGGTGAACTAAAAAATGCAGTTAGACCAACAGCAGGCAACGACGGTACACAAATTACAGTAGAGGATTTATTCTACAACATTCCAACTAGACGGAAAGCGTTTCGGAGTAATTCGGAAGAGCACCAAAAAATTGCCGACGTGATGACTCGGTAAGAGCGCAGTGCACATTGCTGCGTGAGAAAAGCGGTTGCAAACCGTGAATTAATTTGTTGCAATGTTGAACGATTTTTGTCAGCTTCTTTCAGCGACGATACCAAGTTCACGCTGTGTAATGAGTGTCTATTAAACGCTAAAGATAAATGCTTTTCGCTAATTTACCATCGCTTGGTTATTTTGCCCTGTGTTGTGAAAAGCTTGGTGTCATCGTTCCTGAGTTGGCAAATATATTTAGTCAATATTCTGCTGCAGTGTGATATTTGCGATGCGTGCAGGTATGCGGTCCACAACTCGGGTATATCGTTTACCCTACGCAAAGCAGATACCGATGCGGCGGGCACTGTCACAGTTCGAACCCAGATCGGTGCTTCTGTTATCGACAACATCAGGACGTTGTACGGTTCCACTGTTGCTAACGAGATTATTCCACTGGAATGCGAAGACGGCAAGTTAAAACTAAAGGTAATTTACCGTAGTGAAGACGTATGCCGAGCGCACGTAGGATTCCACAGAGCTTTAAGATTGATAGAGAAATTTTGTCCCGTAGGTAAGTGGCTACATCACCAATGCCAATTGCTCAATGAAGAAGTTCAACATTCTTCTATTTATCAACAACCGTCTGGTCGATTGTACCGCTCTGAAACGCGCATTGGATTCTGTGTACCAGGTGCTTTTTTACTGCTGGTTTACTGTTTGCCTCGAGCTTCCGCACGGCCGTGTATCGTGATCTGTGACATGTTCTTCACGCAATTTTACCTGCATGAAAATAGTTGCAGGCGCAACTAAATTGCACTGGGCCATTTTGCGAGAAATGCCGGAAAAAAACAAACTAATTGTTAATTTCTGGTACGCATTTACCAAAGTCGCGAAGTGGTCAAACGTTAAGTAATTTGTGAACACTTCATATGCTTGTGTATTGCGGTGCTCGTCGCTCACCCGGTTAAGGGATTCGCGGAGGAAGGGGGTTGAGGCCCAGTGCGTTGATGTTGTTTCATCACAATGCGATCTTCTTCCTTGTTTATTTAGACGTACCTTCCTAAAGGAGGCCACCCGTTCATGTATTTGAGTTTGAAGATGCCCGCTTGCAATTTGGACGTTAATGTTCATCCTACAAAACACGAGGTACACTTTGATTTTGTTGTTACGCTTTCCTGTCTTGTGCATCGGCACTCAGTCTTTCTCTGGTGCGTTTCAAATCATTGAAGGTAGCCAATGAAACTCACGACCTGTCAACCTGAATCAACCTTGTTGGATTTTGAGTTATACATACTAGAGTCTTTTTATGTTAACTGTGGAGATGGTGCGCAGTTTTTCAACTGTTGATGTTCTTTTCTGTATTGAGTGCGTTTCAATCAGTAGATTGGGCGCTTTGAAATTTAGCTCGTTAGGATCGCAGAAATAGCCCACAGCACCGCCTTTTGGAAAATATGCTTTTTGTTCAACAAGTGCCTCCATAAAGAAGGACATGCTCCACCCGTCGTCTTTGCTTTCGTTTCAGGTGCATTTCTTGCACGAAGAGGAAGTGATTGACAGCGTGCAAAGTGCAGTGGACAAAAAGCTCTTGTCATGCGATTCGTCGCGGACGTTCTACACGCAGGTGAAATCGTCGTAGTCTATTTTTTTTCAGTACGCGCTGGCTGTCTTTACGGCAGCATTTGAAACCAGAAATATGTTGTTAAAACTGCCAGAAATTACTTCCGAGCGTCGCGAGCGCGCAGGAACCTGCAGAGAAGAAAAGTGAAGGTGGCAGAAAGCAACAAGCAAGCGTCGCGGCGACGCCAAAGGTATGTTTTTGGACGAACCACGTGTTGCTTTGCTTGGGATTTGTTTTTCGTGGAAAGGCGTTGCTTGAAAATAAGATTTAGCTTTTACTCACGCAAAATATCTTTTGTCGCTTTTCCTGCAGTACGAAAAAAATTTTATAATAAGAACGGCGCGTTTTTGTAAACAGCAAAGCTATGAAGCGCTGCTGTACCTATGTTAGAAACGATAACTCAGGGGTGCACAGCCTTTTCGCTATTGTAGGCCGCATTACGTTTATTTTTATTGAATTACGGCCGCCAGTGAGTTCAAGGTATTTTTAGTTTTTACATTGCTTCTGTTCTACTTCCACACATTGAGCCTAGCCTGCTTCCACACGTTTGTTTGGCCGACTGTCTACATGTATCCGCATACAGTGGACAAAGATATTTTATTAATGGATGTACCCATAATTTATATTTTAAATTACATGTGCACGGCCGCAGATCGTGCGCTCCTACGCTAACTGTATGATTCTGCTTCCTTAAGATGACCTAGTAAGTCTTTGGCAGCACATTACCTTATCGAATTAGTATGAAAAGTCATTACTGTCAATCGAAGAAGTTTCAGTAGTACTGAAAAAATCAATGTTACTTTCGAGTATTAACTTAACTTAAAGCGGCAAAAGTCCCTTAAAACTTTGAAGGGTGTGTGTGCGTAAATAACAAGATCCACTGATATTAAAGTAGCAAGGTTGGGTTAATTAAACACGGTCGAAACATCATTTTTGCAGCCGGCGAAAGTCTACGACCATCACCTGGTACGAACTGATAGCAAATTACAAAAACTGGATGCATTTTTAGTAAGAACCCCAACTGCAAAACACGCTACGCCACCCAGTGATAAGCAAAATGAAAGGAAAAGAAAATGTTCCGAAAGTGAAACACTCAGGTTTGCGACTTCTGAACTTCCTCAAGCAATGAATATAATGAAACATGACAATTAGCGCTTTGTACTTGGCGAAGAAGTTGTTTTTGTGCGTTAAAGCTGTATTTTTGTGAAAAATTTATTTTGCTTCAATTTGCTTTTTCTGTGACTTGGAACTTTTATCGATCGAAGATACAAGACTGGCATGAAGCTAGAAAACAACGTTTCAGATAGGATCGTTTCATTTTTTAAGCTTTCGCATGAAAAATGAGTTGTAAAATTCTTCTTCGCTTTGATCAAGTGGACGATTTTGTTGATCATTTTCTTGTGATAGCCTTCGAAAGCATCTAATGCCATAAGCGCTGACCTGAACGAAAAAATTTGCTTGCAACGCAGTAAACTCAAAGTTGCCACACATAATTCGAAACTTCAGCAAAGCCTGCAATCGTGCATACTGTTTGATGTAAAAACTGACTAATACATGGGAGGTATTTTCTGTAAATAGTAGTTTTTTATATTTCTCTGTAAGCATCAAAGTGTGAGTTGTTGGCGAGTTTTTTTTGTGGATTGATAACTATAGGCTTACATGTTTGCATCGTTCATTTCCTTAGGCCCAGTGAAGAACCTTCCAGCAGATCCGAAGCACTCACCGCATCCGAACTTCCCCAAAAACGAATAATTCGTCTCACCAGCGTTATTCAACTGCGTGACGCAATGAAGGAGAAAGAAAGCAAAGGTATGATTTTGTGCAAGAGGCCGGAAAATGTTGACGTGTCTTGAATAAATATTTTCCAACTTTTTTTCGTCTACACTTGTGGCATATACCCGAATTTCAGCATCTGTTACTTCGTTGCTGTTCGTCGAACCTGATATAAATCAAGGTTACAATGCTACCTCCGTATCGGGGGTTGCGCTGTGACCGCGCACTGTGAATAATAATAGGCGAGCAATTGTTATTGCAAGTAATGAGAAAAGAGCTCAAAGCGCGTAAAGCAAAATTTTCATTTGTGGTCATAATTCGCGTTGATGTTTTCATCGAAGAACTGACGTCACTTCTGCGCGACCACACGTTCGTCGGTTCCATCGATCCCGAGCTGGCCTTGCTGCAGCATCAGACAAAGCTTTATCTTGTCAACACCACCGCCCTTTCGCTCGAGATGTTCTATCAGATCATGCTGCGAGATTTTGGCAACTTTGGTATGCTGCGTCTATCCGTAAGTAAATTTATTTGCTGCTTTACGACGCAAGCGCGTGATCAATCATTTCCATCCGGTTCAATTGCCTGGTTTCTTTCTTTCAAAGCCTGTTACTATGTTTTGCGTCACGTAACCTCAAAACTAGTTTATCATTTGAATAGAGCGTCACGTGCTCTGGTCGATGCAAAAAACGACTTTTTCTTCGAGTAATAATGAACACCAAAGCGTGAACACCAATTCATGCAGAATTTCTCATTTCGTCACTGGAAACCACTCAAAATTCGTCATTCCACGAGCAGACATATGGCATGCTCCCACCAGACTTTGCTTTGAAATAGAAAAAAAACCGTTACAATGGTCTACAGTTTTTTGTAGAATATGTACCTAAAGACGACTGTGTGCACATACATTTGAGAGTTAAAAACGCCACTAAATCCAGGTGTAGTTATTTATTTCATGTTATGCGCTATACTGTACTTGTAATAATTATTTGGCGAATTGTTTATTCCAGCCACCGTTTATCAACGAAACCGTTGTGAGCTTAGTTTTCTGTCGGTTTTCAGGAGCCAGCTCCAATTTACGACCTTGCAATGCTTGATTTGGAAACGAGCGATTCCCACTGTACGCCAGCAGATGGCAGTAAAGAGAACCTGGCCAATTACATCGTCAAGTTTTTGTCGGAAAAAGCCGAGATGCTTTGCGATTACTTTCGCTTGGAAATCAAAGTGAGAAGACGCGCTTTTCATTTTGTTAATTGAATGAGAAGCCAAGGCATGACTAACTTCACAATTTCTTTATTAAATAACGTGCACGACAGTTTTTGCTAGTGGCCTCGCGTCATTTGTCTGTTTCCATGTCTGTAATGTTGCCATCATGTATTGCTTTGTCCAACGTAGTGAAAGAAATAGGTTGTTTTTCGGCAAAATTTAATCACAATAATACGGCCAGTCAGCAACTGAAAGCATTTGAACATGCGCCCATTGAGCTGCCCAGGAATGGGATTTCAAGCTGAAGTGAGCCATTGTTTGTGACACCCTTTTAATAATGACAGTGTTTTCTGTGATGGGTAGAAACGATACCACTTCGTGACGTGCAAAAGTGATTTTAACCATAAGCACTTACGTGGCTGGCATCGCAATGTCGCGATGTTGAAGCCAGGACAAAATGTGTGAGTCAGAGATTGAGTCCAGCTGGATGTGTTTAGGTACAGGCGAAGAATTTTCGCTGCATTTTTTCCTACTCTGACTGGCAGATGACCTAGTATACTTTTGCACATGTAAGGTGATAACGGATAAAACAGGAACCATTCTGTTTGTGGAAAACAGTGATTATTGCTTTACTCTAGAGCAGGGGTTCCCAACCTTTCTCTTACCATGTACCCCTTCAGCATTCCGACAGATGAGCATGTACCCGTTCAGCATTTCAACAGATAAGTATGTACGCCTTCAGCATTCGACAGATACACACGTACCCCTAAAATTTCCTATGTTAATTACATTTTATCATAGTTATTCATAGATATATTTAACAACAAGCATGAAATAATTTTCAAAAAGAATATTCACTGATATATGTGTAAATATTTAGAAATGTATTATATGCAAATATTTTTTGCTCTTCTATTGGTATCATTAAATGTACCCCTTCGGATAGGCAAATGTACCCCAGGTTGGGAACCCCTGCTCTAGAGCAGGGTCTCCAAATTTTTTTGGAGGAGGGCCACACAAGCTGTGACACAACATTTTGAGGGCTGGGTATTATACGACTACGTAATGTGATTGTTTCGGGATATGTCACATTCTACCCAATCAACGCATATTTCGTCAATGCATTATTTTTTCATTTTTTGACAAAATGTATTCGTGGGCCGGATTAAATAGCTTCGAGGGCCGGATTTGGCCCGCGGGCCGTAGTTTGGAGACCCTGCTCTAGAGCCTGGGTTCTGAAACTGTAGGGCGTGAAAAGTTCACAAGGGGTGCGTGA
>JGI24022J15233_10007915_pt1 | contig 11792 bp, 9 predicted proteins | sample Ectturendosymbi2_FD_15233 | JGI IMG/M metagenome (IMG submission 15233)
ACAGTACTATGAAAGAATATCGAAGAAACAAGATGGCAGTTTAGTTGGAAGGACCCCCAGTTTTCATAGTGAATACAGTCAATTCTTTATCCACAAAGTACGTGCTTTCCTTGGCTATTCTAATCACAAGCAAGTTTTCCTTTTCAAGGCTTTTTGCTTCCATAACTTCAGCCCCCTCCTCAGAAAAATTCTGGCTGCGAACCCTGAGTAGGCTACTCTGCTTTCAAGGAGGCCCCCAATAACAACTGTAATGTGCAGGTACTCTGCTGTACAAGGACGCCCAACAGCAGCTGCATTGTGTAAGAACTCTGCTGTCAGAGGGACTACAATAGTAAATATAATGTGTAAGTAGGCTCACTAACCTTTCAAAGGGACCCCCAAGAGCAACTGTAACGTGTAAAGTACCTTGCTGTCAAAGGAGCCCAACAGCCACTGTAATGCATAAGTAGGCTACTTTGCTTTCAAAGAGGCCCCCAACAGCAGCAATGTGTAAATACTTTGCTTTCAAAGGGGCCCAAAGTAACTGTAGCCTGATGCACAAACACAGCTCTTTCAAAAGGACCCCCAATTTCACTAATTTCTAGTGGTTTATATTTCAATTTGGGGAATCAAAGCTTTCTCTGTGGATCTAAGTGGTGACGGGACTGAATTTTGGGCCCCTGTGACAACGCGGGCCTCTCCCAATTGGGGGTATGGAGTGCGACTGATATGGTTCTGCCTACAATTCGCACCAGAGATTATTGTGACCAGACCTGATGAGAGAGAGAACAAGCGGCTACATTAGGGATCTTCATAAGGCTCTGACAAACCCGTGTTTTAGAAAAGAAAGGTGCAACTCTGGTCAATTTTATGCTGTGTTATCAAAAGATTTTTGTACCCACAAAATTTTGTCATTAACATTCATGTAGACTTTTGTAGATGATCGGGAACTCCTTGCTTAGGTTTTGCATTTTCCTTCACTAGTTGATACANCTNCAATTCGAATNTATTACCGCAATCAATCGTGACCGAAATTTCAAAGTAGTTACAGCTTCACGCGAAACGATTAGATATTCTACGATANTTAAAGATTTCTAATATTCAAAGATTCTAACGTCAATTCCGTGATGTCACATTTTTTGAAGTTTTCTGACGGGTCTACAAACAACTGTATGCAAGGCCCAAGTCTGCTCTTGACGCACCTTTGCTACCAACTCATTCTTCGTATCTCTGCTGCGAAGAACGGGCTTGGTAGGGGCGCCCAAACGGACTTTGTCTCCTGGCGCGGGAAACCTTGGTACGCCACTGATATACACAACTACCGGCCTTTTTTGATTCTCCATGCACTTCCCAGGATCTTTTGATAAGCTTTTTCAAGGTCACTTTGTATGTTTGGAGTTAGGACAGTACCACAGTTAATTGAATATAGAATAGCGATTTGCTTTCCACGGCTGACTTCGATTTAGAACACCCATTCATTACGAGAATAGGCCTAACACAGTTGTCAGCCATTTGTTTATACTGGCATAGCGACCTCCCAAACCTTTTCTTGACCCAATTTTTTTGCGTTTCAATGCAATGTTATTATATTCTGCAAACTATTTTTACTTATCTTTTGCTGCCTGCTCACAACTATGCTGTGTTAACAAAAATTTCTTAGTTACTGTGCTGATGCAGTGTGTGCCTATTTACTTGACAAGACCACAGTGTTTGAGATGCGACAAAGGCATATATTCAGACGTCAACCTGGTGTGAATTGTCCGAAATTAATTTGATAATAACCAAAATAACCGTTACTTCTTATTTTGTGTGCAGCCGATTCGGTTTTCCGGGTGGAAACAGGTGACTGACCAGTATGCTATCTCGAAAAGTGGAACGCATGTGTTCGCACATACAGTATGAAGTATATATCACTTTGTCGAGGTGAGGAGGATACATACTTCACAACAGTGTCAGAATCATAAAATAGCAAAATCACTTTTTTGTTACTTCTATGGATTTTTGTGTAGTTACTGTTTTGTAACACCACTTCGATTTGTTGTCTCAACACTTATCGTCTCGCAGTCTTGCTTGAAATGTCAACAACGTCGAGCACGAACACTATGAAGTATCAGATGAAAGTCTACCTTTGTGTTCAGCATTGTCTGCGGCGCGTAGGACAATGGTGGAACTGTGCTTTTCTGTTTGAAACTTATGGACTGTACCTGACGCAATAAGTCCGCAGACCTACTTGGATAGTTGCTGAGGTTTCAGGAAGCTCACCAGATAGCAAAATGTACAATAGAGCTGGAAGGACTGAAGCAATCTATCTGAGTACTGTGCTTTGTGAAAAAATGTATTTAAAGCTGCTAATGAGTTAATCACTTCAAGGAAAACGTAAACGTTGGTTTAATCTATTTACCATCAATAACTAGTTCTTTTCCGAAAAAAAAGGAAAAGATGCGAAATCATCCGTTTGAATCCATAGAAATTTACCAGTAGTCTACTGTATGTTAGAAATCAACTGCGATATCAAGAGCGCATCTGATATTGTGTTAAAAAGATACAGCAGATTCTCCATACTGACAGGTGTTTTCAATTGGTTGTATTACTTCAAATCAAAGAATCGCAATACAAATTTGATCCGAGTTTTTAGAGTTGCTTCAGCCGAGTCTTGGACAGGTGTCTTCCTCACGGTATATTGCTTGACAATGAATAAGTCCTGCAACACAATCTTGAATTGTCTCTTCCACAAACTGGTCTCAGGTAAGGCGATATAACCAGAGGTGTAGTGCTAAAAAATAGGTGTGGGAACGCTAACAAGGAACACGGCGCCAAATAGTTTGAACAAAGTGAGCATTCGCCTACAAGAATTTCCACACTAGTCCTCCTTGTTTCATTGTGGTGCTACGGTGCTATACACGAGATAGCTTGTCACTTATTCGCTTATGTTGCTCCAGGCGCTACACATAGAAACTGAAATGAAAAATATGAATCTTCAAGAAACGTTACTGGTGCAAAAAGGTGTGGGAACGCGTGGAAAAAACAAAAATCTGTAGGAACTCCGTTCCCACGCGTCCCGGCCCCACTACACCCCTGGATATAACTTGATGATTTTTAAGTTGTTTGTTTGATTTCGTGCGCTACATATTACCAAAACTTTTACTTTGTGATTGTTATATCTAAATTTAAAATTATGCAATTCCAATTTGCTTGATCAATATGACAAACATGACCGAAAGTTTCAAAAGATTTGCTGTGTTTGTTTTCAGATCCTGTGATTTATGGTGTTTGTTTCAGAGTGTTTGTTCTTTCACATTTTGTGCCTCTGAATAGATGGTGTCTGCTGGAAGTAACTGATGTTTCTAAAAGGTCCCTCACAAGATTGAGTTATTGGTTAAATTACCAACCCGTTCTGCTCGCGAAATTAACGAGATGAAAAAAAATTCAAAACCAGGACCTCAAAAGCACGAAGAAAATGTCATTGCCCTTAAGTTGAAAGTAAAAGATTTGGAAGGCGAAGTGCAAAACTTAAAACAGGTGAGAAAAGAGTGTTAGCTTTTGAAGCATTGCCTTGTTTGTTGGAGCGCATGAAATGTTACAGATTTATTTATTGACAACTAGCATGGCCTTCTTTAACTTGAATTCCAGGGAAACAGTTGTCCAAGCTGGCACGTAATTTGCAGTTTTGTATAAAAACTGGTTTTGCATAAATTTGTTAACGTGAATATACGAAGAGATATAATACGGATGTCTATAGAAAGACATTTTCAGCTTTAATGAGTTCTTATTTGCTTGCAACATGCTTTTTAATGTAGCTTCACTATGAAAAGATGTATTTGAACTAAGTATGCTTGGTTTAAAATATTCCAATTTGAGAGCATGTTGAGAAAGATTACATTGAATTGCAGCCCAGTGTGCCCTTAGCGTCGTGTTTAACACAACATTGATACCGAATCGTTACAACGCTTAAATGTATTGCAATGAAAGCGTTTTGTCATCAAGTTGTTCATCTGTCTAAAGGTCCTTGAAATTAAACTACACTATTTTGAGGTTGCCAATTCTGTGCAACATCCGTTTGATCCCCGACTGAAATAACATGTCCGGGTGAAGTGACATTGAGTCGGTTCAGTCTGCTAGTGGTTTGCTTGTTAACGATTCGTTTCTTGTTCATTATCCTCTGGTCTACGTAAGCATTTCTATTTGTCATACACTTCAAGTACCAACGAATCTATAAAAGAATGGTAAAATATTTTTGGAGCCATGGGGTAAATGCAGTCTACTCAGGTCTATTTTGCCCGTATAAGGCAAACGTATTTCAGGCGTGATGCAAGTATACCAAAAATGGCCGTTTCAAGGTGAGCTTTCCAAAAGCTTATTTTTTATCTGGTCTGTCGAACAGCATTCTCAAAATCTGCATAAGCTTTATAGATATTAAGTTAGGGGGGGTTGCCAAGAGCGGACAAAGCACACCCGAAATGTTCCAACAAGAATTTAGTGAAAGCCAATTTTGCCAGTTGGTGGTAAAAAAGCTTTGACATTTTCGTGTGATACCAAGCGCGTTGATTTGACAGATCAATCAAAACATTATTGAAAAGAGGCAGGTTCCACCCACATGAGTCATTCCAACGTGCGGTAATTGCTTACTAAGCGCCAAAAACCTTGCTGTTTAGTGTTGCGATCGGAAAGCCCGAGCGGCAAGTGCGCAAAGCTTCACTGTGGCAGCAAGCAACAATAGAGATCACATGCCATGATCACTCCATTATTACGTGTTCGCGCCACGCATATATGGGCGTTATTCTTCGCGCACATCCCATTCGTGGCGAATCGCACATTTAATGCAACGCCAGCGGAGAGGTTGCAACAAAATCCCCTCCTTACAACGAACCGCACCTATTGCACGTCCTTTTTGTGAAGGCTGCACCTGGCACGACCTTCACATCCTGATCACAGCACCATTTTGTTGCGATCAGAAAGCCCGAGCGACAATTGCGCAAAGCTTCACACTGTGGTAGCAAGCAACAACAGAGATCACATGCCATGATCACTCTATTATTGCTTGTTCGCGCCACGTATATATGGGTGTTATTCTTCGCGCACATCCCGTTCGTGGTGAATTGCATATTCAACGCAACGCCAGCGGAGAGGTTGCAAAATTAATAATTTCCATTTGGATGGAATGAGTTGAGTTTTCACTGCAAAGCTTGTGATGTTTTATTTGTATACGAAATGTGTTCCAATTGTTGTCATTCAACACTGTGGAATTTTGAAATACGCCGGAGGCTGCATTTCGCTGCCTTTTTCAAAGGTTTTTAAATGCACAGGTCGGTGTTAGAATTTTAATTCTTGAATAGTAAGTGACATGTCTCGCTGTGACCAAAGCAACATGGCCGACCAAAGCAACACGTTGTTGCCTCCCGCCGTGCGGTCCACCATCTACAGCACATTTCCTGATTTGACGTCAGCGATAACCAGCCAAAGTCCATGAACCACTGACGGCAAGAAAACGCGGCCAAAGGTGGGGTCTATCGCACAGCAACAAGACGAGGTTCGCATGCCGGAAGTGTGGAGCTCCTGTGTGCAAGGAACACTTTCCAGACTTCTGCCCAAATTGTTGAAACGAATGTTGCATAGCACATTTCAACGTTACTAATGTGTGAAAGATTTGTCTGCAAACGTTGCGGTTGTGTGTACAAGTACTTAGACCAATTATGCTTGTGAGAGAAGTCAATAGCACATTAGTCTGTCAATAAAAACCCTGTTGTAACTTTGTAAAAGGTGCGTTAACTCAAAACAAGCGTTGCGGCTGCTACGTGGCTGAAATCACTTTGATTTTCCTTTTTTTGATCGATTCTGCGCAGCAGATTGACAGATATTATTGTAAAGGAACTTGTCCAGTACGGGCCAAAACATACCTTATGTGCAAGAATTCACAAAAAGATCACATAAATATTCAGTTGACCCTGTTGTGATTTTGTGAAAGGTGGGTTAACTCAAAACAAGCGTTGTGACCACTACATGTTTGAAATCACTTTGTTTATCCTTTTTTCGATCGATTCTGCGCAACAGATTGCCAGATATTATCACAAAGGAATTTGTCCAGTTTGGGTCAAATACACCTTATGTGCACGAATTCACAAAAATATCACAAAAATAACAAACTTTCATGTCACAACCTAAATTGTTTTTGCATGTACTTCCACCAGCTTCGAACACATCACAGGATGGGTCTTGTACTAGTACGGACCACCAATAAAGGCTATTGGCGGAATTTCGGATGTTTTCGAGTATTTGCGTACCTCTTGACACAGTATTACTCGCGTTTGTTTTGGGAGGGACATGTGTTTGGTTGTGAAATAATAACATTTTTGCGACATGCAGCAACTTTCTTTTTTAGGATCAGTTGAGCTTGGGAATAGTTTCTAAGTTGTTCAAACACGTGCCTGTTAAAGTGAAACGTTTCCGTAAGCTTTGGTTATGGTGGCAACACTTTTCCCAAGGTGGGGCAAATTAGACCAACACTGTTTGTTTTAAAATTGACCTGAGCAGAGTAGCCATTTCGACAAACGCACATTTCGGTTTTAAAACAACTCAACTGTCTGATATTCATTAAACGTGGAATTTCAAGGACCAACCTCTTCTTGCTCAAAAAGTGATGGGAAAACCGCGTTTTGCCTGACGAAAGTTTGACGAAAATTTAGCCCGACACCGATTATCTTCGTGTCATCTTTTCTTCTTGCAGCATTGCATTTTTGTTGAGTAATTCTACCGCTAAATTTTCTTGTTAAGCGTGGGTCATAGCTGTTTCAGTTTTATTCTAAACAACAATTATACATTTCTACTGTTACTGTGTTAATGAATTGAGCGATAAACGTCCTGCTGTAGTAAAGGCCATTTGAGGAAAAAGTTAAATTTGCAGAATTATCCAAACGTCGTTAATGTAGGACAGCATTTTTGATCTCGGTTTTTACGTGAAAATGCCCGGTAATGCCATGCAAAAGATTTACGAGAATAGCCTAGGTTAGGTGAGGTCATAATCGCACAAGTCAATTAGAGGGAAAAAATGTGCTGGTGCAAGACCTGTTTTGGACCCCCTTGTAAATTATAACTGATTAAGAGCTTCATTTGCTTTTAAAAGCTACGACCAGTGTTTTTAAGGTGCTTTGAGAGACCAAAACGTTCTTTTTGGTGAAAGACACGGAGCAAGGACCTGTTGGAATATTTCTCCAGCATCAGAAAATGTCCTTTTGATACCTTTGAATGACTTCTTTCAATTGCGTCAATGTGTTAGTCCTAATTGATCATGCCCTCAAATGGCATAAATGAACCTACTCTAGAAAAGCTAAAACTGACACAGAGCATCTTCTTTTGAGTGTGTTTTTCAACTTCATTGAAATGAACAGGAATTACTGTTCACCCTTCCTGAGGCGTAGCCAGGCCACACTTTTGGGAGAGGCCAAATATGTTGACTTTAAGCCAGCAACAGTATTTGCTTTGAGACACCACCACTCGAAACACAAAACAAAAAGATATGGTAGAAATTTGGTGGGTGGTGGCCCCTTCGGCCCTCTGGCTACGCCTGTGTACCCTTCCTTATCCTGACAAATCTGATGTGTATCCATTGACCAAAAAATGACTTTCATCTGCAAATATCTTTTTTTCCAGTCTGTAGAAATACAGTCCAGTCATGGGCGCAATGTGGTGAGGGACACGAAGGACGTGTCCCCCCCACTTTTTCAGACGGGGGGTATAATATGCCATGTCCCTCCCCACTTTTTTCTCTTTAGGTTTTGTATTTGGTGAGGTTTCAAAAATAAAAGTGATGTTTGTCACGTTTTGTGTGATGAGCTTTTCATGTTAGATGATAGGCCACACATAGTGATGTTGATGTTGAAACAGAAGTTTGGTGTCGTATCACTGATTCTGATAGTTTATAAATTTTTAGCTTCGATAAAACAATTTTTAGCATGTTTCAAGTGAACTTTTCAGAGACCGTGAAAAATGCTTAACTGCTTCTGTCCGACATTTTACCTTGTGTGGTATACTGTTAGAAAGGTTATTTCCTTGTAACAGTGAGAGTATTGCAGCTGCACATGTGAGAGACCACAGTACAGCCATGATTTGTTTCGCGCAGAAATGTAACTGGCTTGCTGTAACGTTGGCTGGCAGGCATTCAGGAACATGCAGCGTATAATTTAATGATGCTAGTGCAGGGTGGTTCAAGACTGCAAGCATGAAGGGCCCCGCATTTGGGTTTGAGGAAAAATTTGTGGGCCTCAAAAAGAGGAACTCNATGGTAGTTGAAAGACTCNTTTGCTTTTCTAAAAGACCCAATTTTTGCTGTACACCTAACGCAATTTTCGATTCTAGGGTAATTTTCAAGTTTTTNTTTGTATGCGACTCAAAATAGACATTTTCTACTAGAAGAAAGATAAACAATACACCTACAAATTAACAATACAATTTTTTCTTNGTTTTGGTTATGAAATCAATGTCCGTTTTAATTTCTGTAGTCTGCAGACGCAAGCAGGCATGTAAGTTTCATCAGCCATTCTGTTTCGTGTCGCTTTTCAATCGCTTTATAATTGAGAAAGCCCTTTCACAAAATACGAACATGGGGAGCACATCTTCAATGCAAAGTCTCTCAAGCGGGTGCAATTGCCCGGTTGTCCCACGCTGGTTGCGGGCCTGGTTACCCTTCAATTTTTTCAAAATTGCTTCCCTAGAAGTTCCGTGGTATTTCCCGTATGTTTTTTCGTGTTTGGTGATGTAATCCGAGTGCGAAGCATGTGCTTTACAGATATATCACACCTAGTTTTGTTGCACATGTTTTTCGTGTTAATGGTGAAACTTGGCACTTTTTTGCCAATTCATCGTTGCGCATTTTGATTTAATCTCAAATATATTTTTGTGTCGTTATGCAAGCAAAACTCTTAGAATGAAACTTTTGACATGATGCGGAGTAATAAGTCTGGCCTGGCTTTTCGGATCGGGCTTGGCTCGGGCGTAAGTTCGTCAAAATATTTCGGGTCAATTTTGGGCCTGCATACAAAACTGTTTTATAACATTAAAGAGTAACGACTTTTTTCTTTCGTGACATAGATTTGTTGTGCTCACTGCTGTAACTTCTGTGAGCGAAATGCTTGGAATTTTTCTCAGACTAATTGTGTTTGCAAACACAGCTGTGTTTTTATTCTCTGCTGGGATTAGTCTCACACTGTTTTGGGAAGGCGACAGTGGTGAGGAAATTAGCATGCGATGGCGTTGCGTCGAAAAGATCAATCACTCACGCGATTCTTTGGCTTGCTTTGAAGCCTACTGGCCGGCTTTTCATATCTGCAGAGCTATCCTAGAAAGTTTCTTTTATGCCTACAGCGCCATCGTAGAAAATTTCGTGATAATTTCTTTTTTTCTTGAGAAACACTATATTCCGCACTATTATCGTTGACTTACATGCTAAGTTTGTGCCAGATTATGCCAATGTTTTGGTCAAGGTGGTTGCTCTTTTGGGTGTGATCAACCGTGTACCTGCTAGTACACCTGCACACAACCTTTTTTTGTTACTCCGCAGTTGCGCATATCTTAAATCCCTCGGTAAATTTGGCTTGCAGGCCTAAATCGCGCTTCAAAAATAAGTGTCGGGCTCGAGCCGGGTTCGAGCTTGTAACTTCGAGCTCGGACCGGGTTCAGGCTTCAAAATGAGGCCCATTTGCAACTCTGTGTGGGTATGTATGCAGGGGCCAACAATGGGAGATTGAAAGGATACATCTTCCACCCACCAACAGTAAAAATAGATTGAAATAATTTTGTGAAGTAGGCTACGCTAATTTTAGGCCAATTGTTTTTGCTGCTGGTAAGAGGATATCAATGGAGATTTTGGTTGGAGTTGGGATGCATGCACTATGCCCAGTAGCATTAAAAGGATTTGCAGCTTTTTCAAAAAACGGAAATGTGCAAGAAAAATATCGTCTTTGTAACGTTAATTATCTTGAACAAGAGATCAAATCGCGCTGCAACCCACACTTATTATAAAATGTATGAAAACTGAAGTGTTCTACCTTAAGAGTGATATGCACTTGCGAACAATGCGATTCAGGATTTTGTGCACTCCAACTAACAGCTCTGATAAAACCCAATTGATGTGTTCTACTATATTGCTGTGCGTGTTTACATCCAGATACGATATTGATGGACCGTGTCCAGCAACAAATTTAAGTATATTAATATGTAAATCATCTGCAAGGAAAAAGCGTGATTATTGTTGCCCTCAAAACACCTCTAGAAATAAAATAGGGAAACTGTATATATAAAACATCACTTCTGCATCGACCCGATCACTATATTGGTTTCACATCAACCTGTCCCCCTCACATTTTACATCAACATTGCGCCCATGAGTGCAGTATTTATGTTTTTTCACCATTCTAATAGTTAATATCATTTTTGAGTAAGTTGCTTTTTGGCAGTTTCTTAGTGTTTCTCCAACTCTCCAGTATGCGACGTCGCACTGTAGGCCTGCCTGGCCTCATGTGAACTCCTCCAGCGTGCATCAAATCCTTTTTTGAATCAAACCTCGTTTTCCTTGCATACATTGTGCAATTTGCAATGGCTGTTTGGGTATAGTCTCAGTGTTCTGAAAGTGTAACAATGCGACTCCGCTTCCTAGCTGTGATATCTGCCATTAAAATCACAAAAATTCCAACATATATGACACTCAGATAGACACAACAGAAAGAACTGGTCTCATTCTATAACAGTATTGTGAAGATTAAAATCCTCTATGATGTCATAAAGAGGGGTGGATAATAGGAGAGGCGAACTAGGCTGTCGCCTCGGNCGCACTTTTTTAGAGATGCCGTACTCCCCCACTTTTTAAAGTTTCGCATCAAATTTTTGCGTTGTTTTGTTAANAGTTTATGAAACACCCTTGAGTCNCATTTTATAAGCTCTGAAGCAAGTCATATATTTTTAAAAATAAAGCAAAACGTATGTTCAAGTGTGCCAAAAAGGCAGATTTCATGTGTCCAGCTATAAAAATATACAAATTTTTGGTACTTTTGTATGACATTGTGCTATTGAATTTAATTCGTGAATTGATATGTGAAACAAATTTACTTCTTTAATCTACTTCTTCCCACATCTGCCTTTCGCAATGGCAATGGTTTGGGGTCACATTCTAAGAGTTTGTCTCGGGCCCCTAGATGCTAATATTCACCTCTGGTCATAAAGCATGTTTTTCGACTGTTCCGACACCTCACGTAGTACTTATTGCATTGTGCTAACAATGAAACAGAAGCAACTGAGATATTCCTAAACGAACACCAAAAGAAATGGCGATGCATTGTATAACGACTGAAACAGCAACTTCAAGCAATTAATTTGCATAAGGGTATATCAATAACAATATTATAACAATAAAACCACGGGTGTGTTTAAGGGGAGACAAGCGAGGCACTGGCCTATTTTTGGGGACCCCTTGAGGTGTTACGCGCATAAATTTTCCTTATTTTTGGTAAAAAACTTATTATCCACTCGTATAATGTGCTATAAAGCAGATCATAAGTAAGTATTCTACTTTGAAAGGCCCCCCTACAGCAGTTGTAATGTGTAAGTACCTTGCGTTCAAAGTGGCCTCCAACAGCAACTGTAACGTAACAGTCCTTGCTTTTAAAGAAGCCCCCAACAGCAATTGTAATGTGTAAACACCTTGCTTTCAAAGGGGCCCCCAACAGCAACTTTAATGTGTGTGAACCTTGCGTTCAAAGAGGCCACCACCAGAAACTGCAATATGCAAGTAATATGCTTTGAAAGGGGCCAAAACAGCAACTTTAATT
>JGI24022J15233_10007921_pt1 | contig 11787 bp, 8 predicted proteins | sample Ectturendosymbi2_FD_15233 | JGI IMG/M metagenome (IMG submission 15233)
GACAGCGGTGCCAGGACGAACTGCAGGACCTGAAAGTTCGCTCGCAAATGCTCGAACGCGAACTCGCGTCGAAAGTCGACCTCGCGGAATCGCTGACTGCGGTAAGTGTGCCACTGTAACAGATTCGCTTCTTGTTGTTGAAGTGGTTGCGGGAAGAAATTAGTGCGCGACGGTTTGTGGAACAATCGAGTGTTTATTCAAACGGAATAATTTCGAGGCACGTAAGGTTTGGCGTCGTCACTGATCGCATGTACTGTGGGTTGAAACGAGTGTTCGAATTGCCTGCGAGCAATTCGACAGCAAAGATACATCTGAGCGCAGTAGTTCTTAACCTTTTTTTGCATATCTTACCCCCTTTTATCAAACAAGATTACCAGATTTACCCCCAATACACTCAGTGGTGCTCATTTCTTAAAAATATGATTTTAACAAACTCTTACAGTTTAGATTGATTCATAAAAATTCACATGTGCTGCAATTTATAGTTCAGTAAATTTACTCCCTTGGAAGATTAAATTTACCTCTGGGGGTAAAATTACCCCAGGTTAAGAACCGCTGTCATAGCGCTTCAACAATATCGGAAAATCTGTGCGGGGCATTCTTTGTGTTTACTATCAAAGCAGCACTAAAAAATAGATAATTGCGGCTACGGATAGGGTTTTTTACACCAGCAAGCTTTATTCTTGCTTCGTTATTCATATATCGCTGGATCAGGAAGGTCCAGGTGAGCGTAAAAAACACTTGTTTCACACATGAGTTTTAAAATGAAGCATCAACAAGATACGACTGTATTATGCAATTTCGGAAGTTTGGACATTCCTTATACACGTCACAATGCCTGGGCTGCGAAATGTTGCTGTTAAAAACGAACTAAACGCAAAAACACAACGAAAAACATTTTTTTCTGAAAACCCGAGCAACTGCAACACACACATTCCTTTCACTTAGCTCTCTTGTAGGGAGGCCTGCTGGAAGCCTGACCACCATGCGCTTGGCAGGAAATAACAAGTGTGTGTGTTTTTCATCCATTTGTGACGACGCGTTTAATGAAACAACTCACATTGATTCTTATTAATTTTTACGCGATTTGTGTCTGCTCGTTATTCCTTTCCAAATAGAGACAGCTGATATTTACAATTTAATATTCAACCGACATTGCTATTGGACGTGCGCTACGCTTCAGCCCGAACCGCTTGTGAAGCAGTTCAAAGCTGGTTGGTTACCAGTAAAGCTAGCTACTCATTACCAGTTCAAATGTGGTTAGTTTCCAGTTCAAAAGTGGTTAGTTACCAGTTCAAAGGTGGTTAGTTAAAGCAACCAACCCGTTTGGTTTTAAAAACCCTTAAGGAAATGAAGCCGTAACCGCTCTGCTAATGGAAAACTATATTAAAACTGCACTGTTTGCCACCAGTTCGAGGCCTTACCGAAGTCATGCAATTCCAATGAAGTCAGTGATTCACTGCCCAACAATAAAATATTTTTTCTTTTATGCCAGGTATGTTGGAATTAAATTAGGGTAACTTGGGGCTGCTGAATCCGAAAATGATATTAGTTTTCCTAAATTGGTTCTAGTTTTTGAGATAAAGGCTTTTTTTGATCCCGATCGTAAGCCAAAATGGCTAAGAATTGCGTCATTTATGACGTCACCCACAAAAAATCCGCAACCCAAACCCCCCAAAAAATTTTTTCATTGCGAACTAGAAGACTTGCCAAGTCTTTTGAGGGTTTGAACAGCTCTCTAGCGCTTTCGGCGCCGGAGATATTCCCACGCAAAGACACGTGCAAACTGCTGGTTTTAGGCCGAAAACCGTAGGCTGCTGGCTCTGAAAGTGTTGATACAAAAGGTTTTAACCGCTACGAAAAAAGAAGTGGGAATATCCAGATTGAAATCAGCAAGACGACCAGTTCTACATTGCGAAAACATTCCTGTGCCTGTTCTCACTTCACTTCCTCAACTTCATGATTCGGTGAAGAACGGCATGCGCTAGTGCAGTGGTTCTCAACCTTGTTTGAACTAGGCCCCACCTTTGTCTTCAAAAAGATTTCAGGCCCCACCAGAACTACTACATGTCAAAAGTATTTGCTGTTGCTCCGTCACTATACTGCTTACGATGTGATATGAATTATAAATGCACAAAGTTTAGTCAAATTCATTGCGATACTCAACAACATTGTTAATGGGAGCTCTGCGCTTGATGCTGGTTACATATCTGTTTGATTCGAGGTTGCAGTTTAGTCAGTTTCAGTCTCAAATCACCACGTTTAGTGATTTCTAATTGATTTTTCTGAGCACGCAGCAAATCCGTAACAACGCTAAACCCTCAGACGACCAAACAAGATGATGAAAAACTTACCAGTTTTGCCTTGTCAAAGAACTCGAGTGATGGTATTTCTTTTCGCATTCCTCGGACAGCCACATCGTGGTTCCTTTGAAAAAAGTTTTCAAGAATTCATCTTGCTGTAACTCACATTTTCCTGTTGGCATTGCTCTGATATTGCAGATAAATCTACTAAAAGTGGTTGAGTCAACCAATAAAGGAACTCCATTGCTTTCAAGTCATGAAACCTTTCATTCAAGTCGTTAATCAGCATTTCCACGTGTGCAGCAATAACTGTATTTGCCAATTTAGTGCTATCACATTCTTGAAAGTGGACATAGCTTTTTGACAAAATATTGTTTCTGCAAAAACTGAAAAATGTCACAAATCCATATATCTTCGCTTTTGCATCTCATCGCGTTGCATTGGCTTTTTGGAGCTGCTTGTTCAAACAACAAACTTTCTCAAAAATATCTGCCAAGTAGCTCACATAAGGTTTGCCATGTGTCGTTATTAGGAGAATCATGTCAGATTTATCCTTCAAAAACTCACTGAGCGATTTGAAATAGCTCCATAAACCTTTTCAGGCAGTTTCCCTTTGAGAGCCACCTTACTTCGGTGTGGAGCAACAACCGCCTGTGATCAGTGGCGCAGCTGACGGGGGCAGGGGTGCGAACCGTCCCCATGGTGAAATATGGGCCTCCCACTTACCTTATATTTCAGAATTTACCGTTCTTTGGTTTGTAGTAGATTGTTGTTTTTCATTTTTCGTGAGGTTGTCCGCTGATTTTGGGTTTTGGTAAAGACATCCTCCACATCCAGATTCACTGTCATTTCTCAATATTTTACTGAGTGTTGGTTGTGAGGTCCACTTCAGTTAAAATTTTCCCCTTGGCTCAAACCTTTAGTTATGCCACTGTCTATGATCTACATGATTAGCCTCGCAAAACCTCTGGAACAGACGTTCTGCTTTGACGTTTGCTTTGATGGAATTGATACATTTGATCACAGAATATGGTATTTCGTGCAGTTTAGGAGCAACATTTTTTGCAACGAAATTTTCCCTGTGGTAACACAGGGAAACAACTAACATTCTTGGATTGTCGTCCTATAGGAGTAAACAAGTGAACCAGCTTATATCTACCAATCAGTTTGATTGGTAGATATATTGTGAACAAGTGACTTTTCATTTTGCATTTCAACCGAAATTGTTTCATGATGTCTTCAATCTCCATGCCCCACCAAATTTTTGCCATGTCCCACCGGTGGGGCACAGGCCCCACGTTGAGAACCACTGCGCTAGAGTGTGATGAAACAAGTGGAAGCAGTTGCAGCGAATACGAAGAAAGATCTTCAAGTCCAAAGCAACTCACCCAGCAAGAATCAAATGATTTGATCAGAGATCTAAATTTATCAAAACAGGGATCTGAGCTTTTAGCATCCAGACTGAAAGAAAAAAACTGCCTGCAACCAGATGCTAAAATCACATACAACTGGAATAGGAAAACAGAGATTCTACCCTTATTTAGTCAAGACAATGACCTTGTATATTGCAACAACATAATTGGACTTCTTCTCAAAATGAAAACCCCAAACTATAGACCAGGAGATTGGAGACTATTTATTGACAGTTCCAAAAGAAGCTTAAAATGTGTTTTGCTGCACAGTGGCAACCGCTTTGCATTTATACCAATAGCTCACTCTACAAATCTCAAAGAAGAGTATGATAATATCAAAATGGTGTTACAAAGGATTTGTTATGACGAACACCAGTGGTCAATCTGTGTTGACTTTAAAATCCTGAATTTTTTGCTTGGACAACAAAGTGGATACACCAAGCATCCTTTATGTGTTTATGGGATAGCAGGGCATAGCAACAACACTGGATAAAAAGTGTTGGCCTACAAGAAATACTCTGAAAGTTGGTGAAGAAAACATCAGAAGGGAACCACTAGTCGAAAGGGAAAGGATTATATTGCCACCCTCCATGTTGAAGTTGGCTTAATGAAGCAGTTTGTTAAGGCTTTCAACAAAAGTGGAGGCTGATTCCAATAGTTGTGTAGATTTTTTCCTGAATTGAGCCTTGAGAAACTAAAAGTGGGGATTTTTGATGGTCCAAAAGTTCATCAGCGACCCAAATTTTACAAGAAACATGACTGATATTGAGCTTTCTGCTTGGTCCAGCTTCATCGCTTTGGTTGAAAACTTTGTAGGTAACCACAAAGCACATAATTATGTTGAATTGGTTGAAGATATGCTTACAAAATACCAAGAAATGGGAGCAAACATGAGCATGAAAGTCCACTACCTCCATAGTATCTTAGACAGATTTCCTGAAAACTTGGGCGATTTTTCGGAAGAGCAAGGTGAAAGATTTCACCAGGACATAAAAGTCATGGAGGATAGATATCAAGGAAGATGGGACATACATATGATGGCTGACCACTGCTGGTGCCTCCAGCGTGATTGCCCTAATGACCCTCATCACAGGAAATCGTATAAGCAACGTTTCCAAAAATGAACCGAAACTGAAATCTGAAAAAATCTCACTGTCTTCTGCATAACATTTCAATAGAAATTGTCTTAGTAATTTATTGTGTTGATTTGTTTTAACAGACATGGATGCAAATATACCTACCAGACATTGTGAAAGCTTATATTGCATACATTTGCACCCACAATGAGATACTGAGATAGAGCCAATTTAGCAAAACTGATATCATTATTGGATTCAGCGGCCCTAAATTACCTTAAATTCACTCTAATATCACCGGCATAAAAAGTTGTGTTGAGCAGTGATTGTAATAGTGTCTGTGTATGTGCTACAATATATCTTTCGTTTTTGTTCATCTTTAGTCTTGCATTTTGTCTCCTGTGAGCTCAGACCAAGCAAGAGCTGGAATCCGAGCGAAAGAAGCTGCAGCTCTCGGTTTCGAAGTTGACCAAATCCAGCGATGAGACTGAGATGCACCGGAACGAGCTCTCACAGAAGTTAACTGCCAAGGTATGAAGTTCGTGAGGGGCTTGGTCAATTTTCTTTTCTTTGCGTCAACTGGGTCGAAAACGTTATTGCTGCCTTCAACAGGAAATCGATTGCCAGCGTTTAAATGCCGAAGTCAACGATTTGCACGAAAAATTAGCCATGGCTGAAGTCTTGTTGCAGCAGGTGGGGAAACTTTACGTCGATTGATATTAAACGAATTCGTTTGGTTAATGGACTTGTGCTTTTTTCAAAAAGCGACATCAAACGAGCGACGAGCATCAATATCAAATGCGTGAGAATAGAATCGTTGCAATCCGTGCGTGTATTGCCAACGCAGTTTGACGCAAGCCCGCAACCACGTGGAAAACGGGCAATTGCAACCCCAAAAATTTTTTCAAAAAAGGTTTAGTTGTTAGGTACATGTTACAATAATTTTGCCCAATATCGTGGCGAGATGTTACTTTTCGGAATTGTACAGCGTTGATTTTACGTTTCCACTGGAAGTCACTTCGATGTCCCGTTGCTGTTGCTTTCCACAGCTGTCCAGCTCAAGCGGCGAATCGGCGGAGACCCAGGTCAGCCAGCTGCAGAGCGAACGAGAGAGCCTCAATCAAAAGCTGATCGAGGTTAAAGTGGCCTTAGATTTGGTATATAAGCGTTTTTCAGTGCATGCTTACTGAAGCATGTTGCAAGCTGCATGTACACGACGACGCCTCCTGCCTTCATTCGACGGCTCCGAGATAAGTTCTAACCTATGTACTTCAATCTATACTAACGCTTGCGGTGCCCAATGCGATCGTTCACCATTAGACGCCGTAGTGGGCGAATGGTTAATAATATAACCGTTGTCGAGCAAATAACACCGGCTACTAAAACATGCAGGATTGGAAAACTTTAGCTTAAGTTTTGAATGTAGTTTCTGGGACAGACAGGACAACGAATGATAATTTTTATGGGGTTTGTGAGAAGTTGTGGTTCATTATTTTCACAGAGTTAGAGGCAACCGCTCATTGTCGATTAAGATTGGCGATGGAAGATATACACAGCATGGCTCCTAAGTTCTTTAGGAACAGGTTATGTCTTGGCAGTATCACTGTAAACACGAAAATCCTATTCAAAGAACCGGCCAATCCATCTCCGACCAAAGGAATGCTCAAATTTTCAAAGCACCCACATCCTCTCTGAGGTCCTATAGTCTCGTAGGCTTTTGCGGTCACATCTCCGGGTTATTGTTTCGGTTTTGTGTAAAGGGCTTTGCGCTCTAATCACATTCCATTCAATCCGTTTTGTGCACCTCGCCTGTTGAAAATATTTCATTTTGCCACTTGGGGCATGATTTTTCGCCCCAACACTTCCTATTCGTTGCTGTGTTCTTTTCCGTGGTTAACCTCGGGGCGATATTCAGAAGTGACGGAAGTCAGAAAAAGGAGATTGATATACGGACTGGCAAAGGAAACAGTTCTGCGTGAGCTTCATCCGTGGTCACAAAACGGGAACTCGCAAACACCGCAAAGCTTTAAGTTGATAAATTGGTATTTGTTTCGATCCTCATATCAGGTCATGAATGCGGGTAAATACTGAAGAAGTGCTGTGTCAAAGTTTACGGCGTGACACGTCGCGACTAAGTACGCTGCTTTGAAAGTCGTTAATCCCTGAATATAGAACCGCTCCTCCGAACGGAGACAGAGATCCCAGCTGCGATGGTTCGGGCACGTGGCCAGTATGCCCCAGGCCAAGGGGCTTTTAATCATGCGAGAAAAATAGCAACCCAAACGTTGTTTACCTGAAATAGAGTCCGATTTATTCAAAATTTGCCCAGAATAATGAAAACGTAACAAATGTTCCAAACTTCTTGGCAGTAGAAGTGCACGGTCATCTTGCCAGTGCTTTGCCTCTGTCTTTGCTTTTTTACTGATCCATACCATTGCATTGCTAGTGATCGTTCATTCTTCGCTTGAACACTAAAAATGACTCAAAAAGCAAAACGTTTTCTCTGTAGTTGTCTCCTCCTCATCAAGCTAACCTTCAACACTTCCCATCAGTCAAGCCCCATCAGCTTCAGGAAGCGTCAGGTCTTGCTCTTATGCTTCGACCTTCACAAAATGTGATTTGTCGCCCGCTGCCTGAGTTCTCGTACAGGGTTTAATCCCAAGATCAGTTCAAGGTGTTTTGTTTCGCTTAAAACGTGGTTTTGTGGCTGGAGCTGGGTTTTATATTCGCAACAGCTTTTATCAGCTCCCAAAGGTAGTCCTAGCATGCGTTTGCATTCAGTATTCTTTTCTGAAATACTTGATCCCACTGGATTCATTTCTCTGCTCCGTTTGACTGCGGAAGCAGCTGTCTTGCGGGCACTACTTTAAAACATTGGTAACGTCAACGTCTTTTTAAAGAAATCCTGGATTGCTGAACTGGCCGTTGCTTTTATTTGAACTTTGGTGTTGCACCGCGCCCCTTATAAATCTCTAGGCATCTGCTCACAAACAGTCCTTCAATGCGGGCAAAAACATCCGTTGTGTTTCGCCGTGCAGCTTTGATGCGAGGTGATGCTTGGATTGAAGATCATGCTTTTGAAAATGATTGCCATGTTTTTAACTTTGCAATGGCCTAGTGACTTTTTCTAAGAGGTATTCGTCTCGCGCTATTTCTTAAACACTCTTTGAAATCTTCTCCAGAGCTGCGAACACACGTTAAAATAAAAATACTGTCAGGTAGTACACATTAATATATTAATTTAATGCTCTTTGCTTGCACATAAGCCTGAGCTGCATCAGATCACTGCATAAATTTGGAAGTTTCGCTTTCGTCTATTTATTTCAGAGGCGTTCTTTTAATTTGGATTTTGCTCAACAAACTTTGTTTGTTTTGATAACACAGCCTGCTATACTTTTTCATTTTTTGTGACGTTCCGGTCTTGTTTGAGTTTCTAACCTTTTTTCGTAAAAAAGTTGATTTTGGCAGTTGAGAACTTCTGTTTCGTTGAATTCCTTCTTGCGTTTCCCTGTTGTATCTGCATTGCACTGTTGATAGAAGTTAGAGGTAAATCCCGTTTGGTAAATATATATTGGACTTCAGTTTTCCTCATGATTATTCGTTGGTAATTAATAATCTTCAATAAAATTTGATTTTCCAACAGGCCCGTAACCAGCTTGAGACACCAGGAGGGGCGAAGAATTTTCCGAGAGGGCCCAAATTTTTTGGACTATGTCCAATAGTTTCAAACTGTATCCAACACATTTTTCCAGAGGGGCAGAAAAATTTTCTAGGGGCGGCAAAGCCGCCCCCTGCGCCCTCCTGGTTACGGGCCTGTTTTCCAGTGATTTTACCATATTGGCGAAATAGCACAGGGAGGTTTCCTTTTTTTTTGTAACTATTCCATGAACATGGTTGATGATCTGGTCAACCCAGTTGCTTTCTAAGAGTAGTCAAACCTCTTTTCCTTCATTGCGTAAGCTAATATTACTTTTGATGTGCTGTAAGTTTGAGTTCGTATGTTTTTTGTTTTTCCAAATACATAGACCAGTACGCATCTAAAATACACAGACCAGTACCACGCTTTCCAAAATGCGAAACCAACTATTTCATCAATAAGATGTCGGCAGCGTAGGCGAGTGTTAGTTATTTTTAAGTATCAGTTGAAATCGGTGTAGGCAGGATGTAATTCCGTTTATAATGCTCTCGCTTCGATTTAGTCAAACAGTGTTCGTTCGAAAGGAGCTTAAAACTTAGTGCTCGTGAACTTCACTTCGTCAGCTTTTCAAACTCCGCTTGCTATTGTAGACAAAAGATCGTTCAACGGCATGGATTGCTCACTCGTGGCAACTCGTAGCGGTAGCGCTTCACCTTCGTCCACATAACTTTAGCACAGTCTTACCGTTACAGCAAAAGTTCCTTCAGATAATAACAGTGTAACTGACTATAGATTGGTACCCGTTTGGTCTGTTGTTTTCCTCCTATAGTGCAGTAATTGCGTTGTTTAGCCCTTTTTTTGCATGGTTGGGTGCTCGAGCTGATAAAATTTTTTAATTTAAATGTAAGCAAGTTGCTTTCCATGCTCCGGGTCACTTCATTGTGTCGCTCGCCTTTTCAGTATCAACAAGCGTTCGAACAATTAACCGGCGAGCGAGAACAACTCTCTCGTCAGTATGAAGACGCCAACAAACAAATGCAGACGGAAGTTGCAGCGCTATCTGCGCAGGTACTGGTTTATTTAGTGTTTGGACTTGAACTGAACTTTGAGAAACTTCACAGATTTCAAAGTCGATCGTTTCATGTTGTTATTCCTCTGTTTCGGCCTAGCCCACCACATTAAGTTCGTGACGACAAGAGTCAATGACGTGATGGCTTGTTGAACCCGTTGGAATTACGGCACAGCTTCTGTTTTTGAAATCTTTTTCGTAGCAATCTTCTCAACTTATAGACGATCATTCTTTCAATTGACGCCTGTTAAGGGTAACGCCCAACCTTTAAATTGCTCTGTTGTGTTTCCGTCGATCGACGCCTGAAAAGAGATAAACTGCGCAGCCTCATTCGCTTCGAAGCTCGCAGTTTATATCTTGTCTGTTCCATGTGTTTTTTCTCCCTTATTTAATCGAAGACCTGCCACCATATTTCATCAGAGCGCACAATCGAATTCTGGCAAAAACGGCGATCAGTAGTGAACGCCCGTGTTCGAACCCGCGGACACAGTTGGCGGCTGATGTTGTTGCATTTCAACTCCTGGTAAATGTTTGACAGGTCGCCTCGTTGGAAAAGGAAAAGTCTGCTCTGCTTGAGGAAGAACAGGACCTACGAGAGAAAGTCAAAAGCTTGGAAGATGATAATGCTCAGCGTGCTGCAGAGAAAACTGTCGACGAGGTGAGTGGTGCAAAGGGGAATTCCTCTTAAAGCAACGGTCTTAATTTGTGAACATCTGGAAGTGTCACCGGCTCGCAATCAAACTTTTATAGAAGTCCTGTGGTAATGTTCGTCTGCAACCAGCGTTTATCGAAATGCTTTTGCTGATGAGAAACTCTGCGCGCGTGATTGAAGTGTGAGAAACTTCTTGCGCGTGCAGTGACTGAAACGAAGGGAACGATTTCGAGGCAACTTTGGTCTGGATTGGAGCTATACTTGGCTTAAGTTAAATACCAAGTAGAGACTCAGCCTGTGCGACCGCTTTTGAAGTCAGTTCTCAAGGCATTAATTGGAGTCTAATGGTCATGGCGATCTTCGCATAGACTTTTTTTACTGTTTTATTTAGTTATGTTTGAATGTTTTTGGTGTATGTGACCGGTCTATGTGGTTGCTTGTTGTCGCATTCTGGGCTTAAATTTTGATATCGCTCCTGTCAAGCAATAGTTTGTATTTAAGTAAACAATAGCTGGGGTAGCTGCTGCGTATATCTTTGAAAAAGTTGATGGCCAGCAGTTGGGTTTACTAATAGAAATCATAAGAAAGACCTACCTGAAGCTGTATTTTCTAAGTACGAACCTTTCTCAATTTTGTAGTTCTCCAGTCTGCTAACCGACCTAAAAGATCCATAACTTCATGGCGAACGCAGAGCTAGTCGATTCAGGCGCTTGTGCCCTTACTCTGCGCTTTCTGTGCAGCGACTGTCCACAGTCGAGGACATGGCGCAGAAGATGCAGGAACTGCATCTGAGCATCGAAAACCTGACGATCGAACGCAACGATCTGACGAGCAAATTGGACGCGCAACTTCGCAACAACGAAAGGCTCGCTCGGTATGTTTATAGCTGTTTGCTTTTGTGAAGGTTTTTTGGTGTGTTTGATTTTAAATGGTCTGCGATATTTCATTGCTCTGGTTCTATTCGGACCTTTTAGGACTCTGGTGTGTTTTTCAGACCGTGCAACGAGGCTCGAAAAATAAATCAATGCATATTCGATCCTATTTCCTTCGCAGTTTGTTTTTGTAAGAAAGGGGGCATTCGACTTCCATTTTAAGCGCGTAATCAGCCCATGCCTATCCATAACGTTGGGCGTGGCTAGACAGCTTCCAATGCCGCGGTCTTGAAATACCGAAAGACTTTGTGGTAAAAGCGTTTTTTTTAGGTAAAGCCTTATCAAATATTTTTAAACGCGTGCCGGCACCCCGTAGTTCGTATGCATCAGCATGCGAGATGTTTCGAGTTGCATTTTCCCTTTTTGAGAAATATATATCAAGTTGAAGGTTGGCAGTTTTGCAAGAACTTCACTGCTTTCTTACGAAAAAAACTGCACGCACGAGCAGGCGTTCTGCTGAAAAGCCTCGGCCGCCGCCACTGTCTGGGATATGGTTTCTCTGTACTTTGTCAGATTGAACGAAGAGCAGGAACAGCAGCTGTCCGAACTCACCCAGCGCGCGAACGACTCGGTCGTGTCGACCGAAGAACACCAGAGGCTGCTCGAACAGCTTCAGAGCGAGAAAGCCACAATATCCCGGGCGCTCACGCAAAACAAACAGCTGAAGCAGCAGCTCGAAGAAATGCACGACGGTTTTATCAAACTG
>JGI24022J15233_10007926_pt1 | contig 11784 bp, 7 predicted proteins | sample Ectturendosymbi2_FD_15233 | JGI IMG/M metagenome (IMG submission 15233)
CTCCGCTGCGCAGTAAAGCTGGATGTCGTCAGCATAGCAATGGTACAACACATTATGTCTACGACATATTTCCCCTATTGATTTAGTGTACATAGTGTATAAGAGCGGACCCAGTACTGAGCCTTGGGGTACTCCGCAAACCACAGGAAGAGTTTTGGAGACATCTTCCTGTGTTTGTTTTCTTACATATTCGTATGTAGATTACTATTGCTAAGCTTGCTGATGGTTTGAAAATTCATGAAATCAAACGAAAGTGTGAAAGTTTTGAAAGTAGAAGCATGGTATTGAACACTTCCTATCAAATATATTTGCAAAATGTTGAGACTGGTTATTTACAAATATTTGCAAAATGTTAAAATTATGTCTGCTTTCTAGTAAAATACAAGGCAAAATATAAAAGACCTTCAAAGCACTGATTTCTAGTGAACAAAATTAATGTTTTGTTAAAGAGATGGAACCATTTCCGGAAGTTTGCCGAATTTCTGTTTTTTTGAAGTGAATTTGGCGACAGTTTTTTTATTTCTATCTGGCAACCCTGTGTGTTAGGGATTTTGGGGGTTGTTGCGGCTGTAGTCAGTTTGACCGAGGCTTGGTGGAGCAGTGAGTAGAATGTCGAGTAAAAGAAGCAGTAGCCCATGATGGAAAATTCTCTAAAAAAATTCAACGCATGTGCTAGACCAGGGCTGGGCAAACATTTTTCTACGGAGGGCCACGCTGAAAACTTTATTGCTACCGGGGGCGCATATATTACTTATATTACATCTATGAACGCTTTAAAAACTTTAACAAAAACTTTTTGCATCAGCTAGCATGAAACGAAAGTAACAATGGTCAGTTCCGGTTGAGTAAAAATGCAGTTTCGAATGAAATGTATGGGATAAAATCTCGACAATTCTAATCTAATCGATAAAATTACTTCAACATAGACTCGTAATATGCACTGTAGTATGTATGTACGTGCAGCTTCATTGCGGGCCGCACAAAATGCCCTAGAGGGCCGCATGCGGCCCGCGGGCCGTAGTTTGCCCACCCCTGGATAAATCTGTCTCAAGCACAGCACAAAAGAAACTTAGCGACTTTTTTGAAAGAACGTAACGCGGTACTATACTACTGTATTCTATATATAGTATGTTAATACGACTGCTAATGTTTTCAAATTTTGTTTGTGTTTTCCTTATCAGAGTATTCATGACATAACAACACAATACAGTTTGTCACAATACAGTGACAACACAATACAGTAAGCGGCAATCCTAATCAGAGAACACTTTTAAACCTTGCCAGGATCTGACCTTCAGCTAAAACGCCATTTCAGGAACGATTTATTGTGGTTCGGCTGTAAGGTCAGTTCGCCTATAGCGACACTTTTTTCCGGTCCCTTGAAGTGACGTTATAATATAGGATGACGTTATAATACGTTATATAATATTCACTTTTTCTCCGGTCCCTTGAAGTGACGTTATAAAACGTTATAATATACATTATGATATAGAATTGCCCTATGATATAGGGCTATGATATAGGGCAATTCTACTGTATTTCAAAAACGCTCTTGTTTCGTATAAAACATTTACGACCACCCTCGCCGAAACGTCCCGTCGCCGAACCAGAATCGCCGAACCGGTATCGCCGAACCGGTATCGCCGAACCGGCATCGCCGAACCGGCATCGCCGAATCAGAATCGCCGAACTGTCCTAGGCCCAATAAATCATGGTGTTATCAGGCAGGACTGCCGAGTTGGTGGGAGTGAAGACCTTACACAATGCCATCTGGAAGTTTTATATCAGTGGTACTTTTTACTTCCAAGATGCAGGTTCGGACACTTTGGCACATGCTACTTTCATGTGAATCGCCATTATTTGGTACAGTTCTTGATAACTGACTTAAAACAGACTAAACGCTATAATGAAAAGAAAAGTCAGCAGATATCGAGTTCTTAAAATGTTTACTCATAACTAGGGCAACCAAAAGTCAATAAAGTCAAAATTTTTCTGCCGTTTTGAAAGTTTATGAAACATCCACAAACCAAGTTTTACGCTCATACTATGAGGGAATCCCAAGTTATTAGGTCAAAAAAAGTCAAATTTATCATTAGGTCAAAATTTTCTTGCAGCAGAGTTTTTTCTCTTCATCGATACTTTATTGATACTGCAACAACAGATATTGATATGCTTTTGCAAATGTAGTTGCAATTCTGTAATAATAGGATTTTTTGCACCTTGTGGCGTAATAATGCTGTTTTCCCACTACTGGCCGATTGATAGTATGTAGGATAGGCATTATAAGGCAAGAAACGTGGTCTTACAGTACTTGGTTCGGTAAATGCTCAATCCATTGTGCATATAATGTTTCAACTTTACGATGTTGTCAGGATTGACTCAACTGTAGTCATTTATGTACTTATCAATATATCATCTCCGTAGTTAAACAACCAAATACTGTAGTTTAAAATTTCGAAGCATAGAGTGTATGAATGTGCTTTTGGGTTAACCTCAACACCTAAGGCTGAATTATTTTGCAGTTGCAAACGCAGAAAATTTGTGGATCAAAATAAAGTCAAAATTTGGAAATTATGAAGTCAAAATTTTAAGTTTTTAGGTCAAAAAATTGGTTGCCCTACTCACAACAAGAATTAAGCCGTATCAATCAAGCGCGTCTTTCTGTTTACATTTCGTTCAAGTATCTCTAACCTTGCTAACGCTAACGCCAATCACCCACTTGATTTTTGACTTTAGTAAGTCGTAAGGTGTTCTTTTAGTTAAGAATTTTATTGAGTGCCATTTTACGTTCTAAGTGCAGTAGAAACATCAAAACGATTCAGTAGTGTTATGTCTTATGAATGAACGTAAAACAATACATAATAAGTTAAAGTGAGTTTCACAGCAGTTATTGATAAGTGAGTGCATGCTCTTGTTCCTACAAATAGTCGTACTGATTTGTCCTTGATTGTGAACAGAAAAATGAAAACTGAATTGCAATGATTTGAGTACAATTATTATTTTTACCATATCAATTTAAGACATATTAAACTGAGCTATTATGGTAGGTGAGGTTAGGTTAAATTTTGGTTGGGTTAGTTTTAAGGTTAGGTTAATGGCATTCTTGTCAGGAATCTGGTATGGAAAGCTGATTTTTCTGAAAATATTTTTTAAAGAAAAATTTATCTACCTCAAAAATATTTTCTGGATGTATATATACAGTGGAACTCCGCCAGCACGACCACCCATTGGACAGTACACAACAACGCAGTTTTTCTACAGTAACTGAGTTCTAATATTGCTGTAAACCACTCTTACTGCGCAAACTCTAGGACGTTTACCGCCACGAAAGCACTGTTGATAAAAATCGCACCAAGCAAGCCCTACTTGCAAAAGCGCTTTTCTTGAAGCGCCGTTCACCAATCATTAGGTTAGGTTGTTGCATTATAGCATGATAGACTCCTTGTGGGACGGCCAGACAAGATTGCAACGTAACCAAAGTCATTGACGCGTTACAGTAATCTCCCGGTTAAGTTCGCATCCGTTTAAGTTCGTATCCCAGTTAAGTTCGCAAAAAATACTCAAAAAATTTGGATTCAACTTTTTCACTAATTTATTGGTATTTGCAGTGAGTCAAACATGACAACACAACTTGCCATGAAAAAAGTTAAACAAGGAACAATATGGTGCTAAAGTTCACGATTTAAACAAGTCAGGAATGGTCAGCTGATGCATGTTATGCTCTCTAATGCGTTTCGCTTTCAAAATCACCTGCCCCAAAGGTATAACTTATCTTCCATTTCTGTAAACCTCCCGACAGGCGCTCTAAATGTTTTCTTTTTCGTCATCAGAGCAGAACGTTTATGAAAAACTCGCTTCGCCCAAACTTCCAACAGTAGCCTCACCAATTTTGTTCTGCCGTGCGATGCTTCTTTTGCTTGGAGAATTTGTCTGGCTCAACTTCGAGATTACTTCCAATCTCTGTGACTCATTCAAACGCTTGGCTTTACCTGACATTATATGTGAATAGTATGATATAAATAAACACTATCTGCCTTGCTAAAAAGATTAATTAGCTTCAGTCAATGTAACAATCAGTCTGAAACGTCAGCCCTAATGATCAGCAAATCAACAATTCAGCGTCTTCATTTTTGCTGATGCATACACAGGCCCTCTATATCACGTAATAATACGCTTTTTGTCTAGTAGAGCACAAAGCATAATTGCTAAGTTCGCACCTACCAGCAAAGTTCGCACATACTGCTCAGATTCAAGTTGCGAATTAACTGGGAGATTACTGTACTTTCAGCAGGTAGCAACGGTTGCTCCGCATGCGTTAGAGTCCTGCGCGGGTTGAAAATTTCTGTCCGCTCCTTCCCGCAAAATTTACAACCGTCCCGCACCCGCAGGAATTTGAGAAATCTTAACCGTTCCCGCCCCACAAATTTCTAACATGCACCCCCAGAATTTAAACCTACACCCGCCCCTCACACCCACCCAACACGCGTCCGCTCCACCCCCACAGTTTCCGCCGTGCACCTGACATCCAGCTGTTTGTGAAGACTGGCAAAAATGTTGATCTGGATTATCTTTCTCTGCAGTTCATGAGAAGAAATCTGCCAGCTTTCATGTCTTGGATGTACAGATTCTTGTACTCATTCTCTTTGCGCACCACGCAACTAAATACGGTTCATTTTTAACATCCGCATGGGCTGAGAGTAAAGACAGGACGTGAGGGTCAAAGAAATGAAAATTGTGACAGCTAATTTTGGCTCTATCGGTTTTTGTGTAAATACTTGCTGTAACACTTCACCCTAACGCAACCCTAAAAGTAGCCCTTCAAACTCTAACCACCAGCACTACACCTGAATTCTAATGCTAAACGTGTCCCCCACATCCTAATCAAGCATTAGCGATAACCTAATCTTAAACTTACAGTAAACCTTACTCAAACCCTGATCTCTAGTGCTAACCCAACATTGATCTCATAAAAACCCTGGACCGCAAAAGACGATATATCGTCTTGGACTCTTTCAGCCATAACTCGCCAGGCGATAGAGCTAGAGAGGTGTTCAAGCCATCTGCGGATTCGGCAAGTCTTCTAGGTTCGTTTGAAAAAACGTTTCAGTTTTGGATTTGGGTTTCTCTGTGGGTGACGTCCCAAATGGGGGTGTTTTGCGTTTCTTTGCCTGTGTTTATCTGGCCCTGAGCGCCAACCCAAAGTAACATTTTTGTGGCACAACATTTTTTTGGAAAGTACGATATCATCCGAGTCTTTATAGCCCTTGATTGACTTTCTAGCATATTTGGAGCCAAAATTCGGGCCCTAAAACCAAAAATTGGTAAAAAATTCTACCCTCTAAACCAGGAGTTCTCAACCATTCTCTGACCATGTACTCCTTCAGCATTTTGACAGATGAGCATGTAACCCTAAAATTTTTTATGACAAAAAGGCTGAGTAAAATAACAAAAAAACGCTGAATGCTGAATTTTAATAGAACTTATGGATTTTTTGAACTATAAGGGTAGACTCTGTTTTTATGTCTCGAAGTTAATTTGTTGCGGTGTACAATAAATGTACCCGTTCAGATGGGCAAATGTATCCCTGGGTGTACGTGTACTCCAGGTTGGGAACCGCTGCTCTAAACGCTGACCCTGGGTATTTATACCCATGGCCATAACTCGCCAGCAGATTGGGCTAGAGAGCTGTTCAAATCCTCTAAAAACAAGTGAAATCTTGTAGTTTGCAACAAAAATAAATATTTTAGTTTTGGATGTTGGGTTTTCTGTTGATGTTTACATGATCACGGGATGTCTATGCATATTTTGTTTACATTTGGATGACGTCATCATCCCCTGGGAACAGACCAAACGAGACGATTTCGTGGCTCAAAACTTTATTGGATTCTAAGCTACGTGTCTTTAGAGGGTTTGATAAACTTTTTAGCGTTTCTGGTTTCGAAACTATGGCCAAACGTCCGGAAACTATTTGGGCAAATCCCCACTAATCCCCTACTAGGGAATTCTTACAAAATTTTGTTTTTTTGGTGAGAAGTTTGGCACCAGAAACGCTAGAAAGTCCATCATGGGCTCTAAAGACTTGCATTATAGCCTAAAATCTGCAAAAACTTTGAGCCATTAAATCGGCTCATTGGTTCGGCGATGACATCATTAAAAATGCAAAACATACCCGAATCCTGACGTCATCGACCAAAAACCTCAAACACAAATCTTAAAAGCTTTTTTTTCATTCTAAAGTAACGTCACGAGTCTTTTGAGTGTTTGAATAGCTCTCTAGTTCAAGCTACTGCCGAGTTATGGCTGGCCAAGCTTTGCCGTTTGAGGGCAAATCACATTTTTCCTGCAACGTTTTGGTTTTTGTCAAAACTGGGGATTTTGAGACATGATTCTGGCTCCAGATATGCTAGAAAGTCAGTCGATGGCTCTAAAGACGTGAATGATAGCCTAGTTTCCAAAAAATACATGAGCCAAAAAATGGCTTGATGGGTTGGCACCCAGGGCCAGGCAAAATTGGCCAAAAATCCGAATACATCCCCCGATTATGACGTCACCCACAGAAAACCCCAAACGCAAATCAAAAACAATTCTTTAAAATCGAAAGTAATTAATGCTAAATTCTAATACAAAGTCCCTTGCCTCCTCCAACCCATGATTAGTACAGACGTGAAGGTGCTGAGCCTATGTCCAACCCCGCTAATCGACCTGAAAATGTTTCAAGGAGTGGTGTAGGAACTGGGCGTGTCAAAAATTTGAGGCAAACTCTCAAAAAGTTTGAGCAGAGAAATTTCGACATTTTTCAACAATGCTTATGAAATTATATTGTTTATTGAGTGTAGATATGAAAGTTTATTGTGTCACAGAAAACATATTAAATATATATAAAGTCAATATAAAGTCAATATATAAAGTCAACTTTTGTAGTAACTTCGTATTTTAATATGTGAGAGCTGATGAGTACCTGCTTCGCTTGAAAGTTTGGGCAAAAAAGGCATTTCGTTTACGTGCTTTATTTATGTACCCATGAGTGAATTGAGTATGCGGCAGGACATCTACTTCATATTAGCAGAGTCCATGCCAGACAAGTACAGAAGAGCTGTTTTTTTACTTTTAACTACAATGTTTGGGTGAACGCATTTTGCCATAAATTTGTTGCCTATATGTCCTCAACAAGGTGTTGGGGCTCTTGCTGGCAGCAACAGTTGAATGGAACGCCAAACCTCAGAACTGTGAAGCAGATGCTCAAGAGTACTAAGCCAGCTGACTTCTGACAGTGTTCTTGCACAGCCTGTAGCATACTTTTTTTCAGTTGGGTTAAGCAAACAAAATTTCAATTTTCAAGTATGAGATTTTATATTTTCATGTTTATGGTAACATGGCAGAGGAAAATGCACCAACAGCTACAGAAAATTTGTGGGGGGGAAGCTTGTCGCATAAAAAGTTTTCGGGCAAAATTGAGGAAATTTGGGAAAATATCTTTTGCACCCCTAAAAATTCCCTGCTCCTACACCTGTAGTTTCAAGGACGATTTATAAATCCTGAGGTAGTCACGTTGGATTTTAGTTATGATTGCTTGCGTAAGCAGAGACAGTTTCCACACATTATACCTTAAAAGGGCTGTAGTTTATTTGCATATTTAAAGCCATTTGGTACGATTATGGACTAACTGTAGTGGCGCAAGCCACTACATGCGCAGAGGCAGTCAAAGGCATACCATCCCCGATGGTGTGAAAACCATCGGAAGCTTCCTTTGGCCGAACAGCTAGGGCGACGCAAACCGATCCAAAATAACTAAAGGCTGAAAAAATTGTTCAAGTGAAATGTAATCGTATGGTATTGACTATCTGCCCGGAAGCCTGATTTGTACCGCATGCTATTTCGAGAGGGGTTTCTCTTGGTTTCTTTAGATGAGATGAGTTTACATTTTTGACAAACAACTACTTGTACGGCAAAGAAGCGTATGCGTTTTGACTACCTTAAGTTTCAAATCAAAACTGACGCATATTCATTCGCAAAATCAAGGATAGTCGTGAATTTTTGTCAACACTAAGACCATGGATTTGAGTGACTGTCTGTCACCTGTGAAGAAAGAATTGCTGAAAGAAGATTCGCTTGACTTTGCTGCAACAAATGGTATTGTGACGAAAGCAGTTAAATATAACAGTGGAACGGAACCCGAACAAGTAAGCCGAGTTTCGGCAAAATTATGTGTAAATGACAATATGAGAAAGCATTACAAATAATGGAAACTTGAGTGTTGAAACGAGTATTGAGGTTTGTATGTTGTCTGTCAACTTCTGATAGCTTTGGTGGCGATCTCATGCACAGCACCATTAATATTATGTTTTTATGATAAACTGGAAGTTTACAATAAAAATGTGAATGTTTTACCAGGTTTTTTTTTAAGGAAAATGTGAGGAACCTGGTATAGATCTGTAGAGACCTGATTTCTCTGATTCTTGGGACCCGATTTTCTCTGATTTTAGGGACCCGATGATAACATTCTCTGATCCTAGGGACCCGATTTGAAATTCTAAGGACACGAATCGGGTCCCTAAAACGCCCTAAAAAAACTTGGTTTTACATAAGTGTTGGAAATGGAAACAACAAAATGTGACGTGTCGGTTTTGTTTATTTTGAACGTTTAACAGTTTCTTTGTTTACTGAAAAAGATCCAACGAAACAATTATCTTTCCTCTTAAGCTACAAATGCAATATGTTTTCACGTCGATTTTATTCACAGATGACTAGGGGCGAACTCTGCAGTACTCAGAACTGAGCAGTGGAGTAAAATCCTTTGTTTAAATATGTTGTTGTGTTTGTTCATACTGCTTTTCCCTATGTATGATTACTTGCATGCATGTACATTTTAATTTAGCGTGCATGCCTCTTTTTGACCAGGGCTCTCACAAAAGCAACTCTAAAAATCCCAAGAACCACCAAAAATCCCTATTTTACATAAAAATTTCTAAATCTGTAGTGGTGCAGCATAAAATCGGAGCGCCATCATAATTTTAAAAATAGAGCCAAACATGGTTTGCAAAATAACGTGAAATGATTCATTTTACACATTTTCAAACCTTTCCGAAAATCCGTAAAAATCCCTGAAAATGGTCAAAAATTCGAGTCTAGGGACAAATTCCCTAAAAGTGAGAGCACTGTTCGTGATCCTGATTCAGAAGCATGATCTACAATTCTACAGTTTTGCACCATATAGCTCAAGAGCAATGGTAAATTCAGCTCGTAGTTGCGCCTCCTTGTCTTCATGTTCTAACTATGTGCTTATATTATCATCCCTGGTCACACTGGCGATAAGGTTCCATATATGTGGGTGCCGCCTGAGACTTCATGAATGGCTTGAAATTTAATGGATCTCGTAGTGCCACCTTGGGTGTGATTTGAATTGGCTTGTATAAGATTTCATCTCAGCATTTCTTGGTCCTTTAACTAGCTGCAAAAGCTTATTCTGTTGGTGAAATGCAGCTTCTGCAAAGTGTCTTAAAACTGTAAATGTTTTCTTTTAGTTTTCTCTCTAACAAAGCTTGGCTTTCACAGGTTTACAGTCCTTTGTCTTTCACACTTTTTCCAACCCCCATTCCGAGATCCTCATTTCAGTTTATGATGGGATTGCAAGAACATGTCAACGTACTATTGCACCGAGCAAGTCAAGATCAAGATTTTATGATCAATGCACTGCAACAGTAAGTTGCCTTGTTTCTAAGCACAAGAACGGCGTAATCTTGAAACCACGATAAAGTCTAACTCTCAGCAATCGCACGTGTACAAATGCGACACTTTTATGTTTTCCCTGCTGTGAGCAGTTTTTTGCCCTCATCACTGAAAGCCCAGGACATTTATAGAATGTCTGGTAGGTGAAGGGAGGCCTAATCTAGGAAGTTATACTTTATTTTTCCGTGGAAAAAATATATTAATTTCATAGCCCTATGGGACACCGGCCTTAAAAAGAACCACATTTTGAATATCCCACTTTTTTGCCTTTACCATGCACGTCGGGTATTACAATCAGAGAAAGAAATAAAAAGCTAAAGATTTATTTTTCGTCGGACTCAGGTCCATATCACAAATGTGCTCGAATAACACAAAAATTGTTTGTCTTAGCGCAGTACAGGGCAAGTGTTAAATGACAAACACAGACAACACAGGGAGATGCCAAACACTGAAACAACGCACCAGGTATACTGTTAGTGCATTCACTCCTCATCAAATAGTCATCCGGCAGTGGGAAGAAAAATGAAGACATTGTAACTTCAGGTTGTGAAGTAACTTACTAAAATCGTCGGATGGTGATGCTCACAAAAGCATCCAAATTATTTTGATCAAGGTTTCAAATGTTTTTGCAGGGCAATTTTTAGAAAAACAAAAATCATGAGGCGTCACGAAGCGAAGAGTAGGTGTAGGTCAGTGGTTCTTAACCTGGAGTAAAATTAGCCCTGGAGGTGAATTTCATCTTCAAGAGTAAATTTTCTGAACCACAAATTGCGGCAAATTTAAATTTTTTAAAATCATTCTTAATTGTAAGAGTTCTTTAATTTCGTATTTTTAATAAGTGAGCACCATTGAATGTGTTGGGTGTAAATCTGGTAACCTTGTTTGATATAAAGGTAAGATATTTAAAAAAGGTTAAGAACCACTGGTTTAGATTGCTACGCATCAGTAATGCTGGAGAAAAACAGACACCAAGACAACGCAGCAACAAAAACTATAAACAAACCTAAAGTAAAAAATCTGTACTAGAATATAAAGTTTCATTATACTCGTTTTAGAATGCCACGGTTGGTCTGTTGATGCCTGTGTCCGCTAATGCCCAGCACAAGGCTGAACAGGCCTAAGTACTGTTTTTCAAATCTGGAATGTTATGACCTGAGCGGGATTTTCAAGTGCCGCCTACACTGAGAACAAGTCAAGAGTAGCCACGCACACCGCGGTGTAATTGTTCTGGTGACTGTCCGCACATGCTTGATGTCGGACGCCCAAAGTTGCAACTCGTGTGAGGTAACAGTTTACTTATTTCGCTGCAGTTTCCATGGTCATGCCCGTACCCGCTAATGACTTTGATAACGTTTGGCGATTTCCATAGTGTGTTAGTGCAATAGGCGGATAACATGTTGCTGTTCAAACACAGTGGATCTTTGCTTTTCAATTAGCTCACTTTAAATTTACAGCATTGTTTTGCTGGCAGTCTCTGATACAAAAGGAACATTTTAGTTACGGACGTAAGCGTCTATGGTAAACAAAGCAAAGGAAATGTCTTCGCACATTCTACTTTTGGTCGTTTACTAAGCCAGGAAGCGTTACTTCTACCAGAAAAGCTCTTTATTTAATTCATTCAAGGGCCCGGAGAGTGGTGGAAAATACGTTTGGTATTCTAGCCACACGCTTGTTTCACCGCCCACTGATGGTCAATCCACAAAACGCCGATGTCATTTTCAAAGCCACAACGGTGTTGTGCAACTTCTTTTGTTTGAGATGGTTTGTTGTTGGCGCTTTATAACCACAATGGTCTTGTAACGCCACGACTGAGTTTGTACAATTTCTGGTTTCATTTTACTCGGTTTGTTTTTGTGTTCTGGGTGTGTTCCCTGCAGCTCTTCCGCACACCGTGGCCTGGTAAGAAGGCTGCAGTACCAATTTACAAGATTTTGGTAAAACCCGGCGGAGAGTCCTACCAGCACCGAAGCGGACGCACTTGCCGCTAGATCACGGGCTGGTCGGTAGGAGCACTGTTAAGTGAACACGGGCATCACAACCACAAGTCACATCGCGAGG
>JGI24022J15233_10007937_pt1 | contig 11781 bp, 10 predicted proteins | sample Ectturendosymbi2_FD_15233 | JGI IMG/M metagenome (IMG submission 15233)
AGAATTAATAATCTCAATAAAAATTCTCTTAAATGATTAAAGTGTCAAGTTTTCTTTCCAATGAAAATTGCTTCGCGGGCCACTCCAGAGGGCTTTGCAAGCCACATGTGGCCCGTGGGCCACGGTTTGAGCACCACTGATTTACAACATAAAAATCAATGACTAAGAGCATATATGCCTTAATGACTAAGAGCATATATGTCTTACTACACTTTGTTAAACATGTTTCTGACCATATTTGGTTTTGTAGAAAAGGCAGTTAACACTTTTGTCTGCCAGCGTACGAATATTTCATATTGGGAATTGACCTAAAATCAAGGATATTTCAGTTTTCTTGCCAACCACATAGCTCCTCAGGCGATTGTGCTATGTGCTAGAGAGCTATTCAAACCATGAAAAGACTTGATAATTCTTTGAGTCTGCAATGAAAAAAAATTTTTTGGTTTTGGGTTTCAGGGTTTTTGTGAGCGACGTTACAAGTGACGTAGGTGTTTGGCAATTTTGGCTCATGTTACCTGGCCTAGTACCCAACCGCTACGCGGAAGAATTTCGCTTCAGTTTTCATTGGAAACTAAGCTGGAATCCAATTCTTTTGAGCCTTTGACAAACTTTCTAGTATTTCTGGTTCAAAACTTATGGCCTAAAGTAAGTAAAATAATGAATTATCTAATTAGTGGATTAATTTCTAATGTTGTTGTTTTTAGGTCATAACATTTGAACCCGAAATGCCAGCAAGTCATCCGAAGTATGAAAAGACTTGGATTTTGACCTAGTTTCCAATAAAAACGAAATACTACCATCAGACAGTTTGGGCCTAGGGTTAGATGAAGGGCCAAAAAGGCCTAAAACTACTCCACTTATGACGTCACTCACAAAAAAATGAAACTCAAAACCAAAACAATTTTTTTTCATTGTAGACTAGAAGACTTGCCGGGTCTTTTGAGGGTTTTAAGTTTAACAGCTCTCTAGCGCAATTGCTGGCAGAGTTATTCCCACACAAAGACATGTGCAAACAGCTGGATTTTAGCCTCAACTGCCCAGCAGCTGAAGTGTTTCATATTTTTCCTTTTTGAAGACATCTTTTTATTCAAAAAAACAACACTAGGTTTTGTCAAAATCTAACCAAGATTTTAATGCATTAGGACCAGTAAAGCAACTCACCAACTGTGTTAAAGTCACCAACGCAGCATGAATATTCTCAAAAAAAACAAGGTATTTTTGGGCAATTCCAAATGTAACATGTATGACATTTGACAATTTTTAAAAGATAATTCATTATAATTTTCATATAGTGCATTTCTGAAACTTCAGTTTGGTATCATTGACAAACTACTTGATTTGAAAAAAAATTTTTCTGCAACTTCCCAACCTGTTTATATTTTATTTTGAAAAACGTGACATGTGCGACATTTTATGTCAGTGACTTTTTATCTACATTCACATACCACAAGAATTCTATGAAGTAGGGCCACTTCACTGAAAAAGTTGTACAGACTATATCCATAGCAGTTAGACAAGTTTTCATGTAAAATCGCAACTACTGTTGTATAAATTGCAACTATTGTTGAGCTAGGACAGTAATCAAAACAAGTGTGCGTCATATGTGACCTAAAAATGTGATATGTGACATCGCAGGAGTCCACATTTGCCAGTTTGACCATTTCATGGCAGTAGTAAAAATTGGTAACTTGTGATTCATTTTAAACTTGTTTCCAGGGCAACTAACCAATGTCAAATTGGAGCCTCTCTATAAACAAAAATTCATGTCTTTAATATTATTTTTGTAACACTATCACATGCGCAAGCAAATACCACAAATAATTCAAGTAATTTCTTAATTCTATATGTAGAAAATGGCAAGTGGACTACCAAATGAAAAAGAGAAAGGTAGTCTATATCTAGGGTAAGCAATTTATAAGCTAAAAATTGTTCCACAGTAGTGATTGGTCAATTGGAATGTAAGTGAGGTACTTTAATTTCTTGTGGTGCCAACTATCATTTTTGTTCTTACAACAAAGATTTTTGTGAAATAATAATGCCCACTGTTTATGCTAGAAAACATTTGACTGCTGAATACACATGTTTATTATAGTGTCAATTTTGCCTCATGATGCCAAGGCTATGTTATATTGCCTTTAGTTGAACATAATTGGTTGATTTTTTTAGCCTTGACTTGATTATAGTTGTACTTGAGGTAGTCACAGGACAAGTACGATACGCAAAGAGAGAAGGAGTTAAGGTTTAGCCTACAGTTTACGCAATGCAGACAAAAATCTACAAACAGCTTGCCACCACTGAAACTACACCAAAACTCGTCCATCGGACTGAGCCATTACAGACACAACAGTCAACTAAGCAGGTCATGCATTCCAAACTTGTCATGTGATCCTTTTAACCAGTCGTGTTCGGCTAAAGGAAAAATAGCTCCAGCAGTGCTTTTGCCTCATGAGGTATAATAGACACTTCCTGTGTCTAATTCTGTAGCCAGATGAGGTTGGGTAATCTGCAGAATGGGCCAGGTTGTAGAGTCTTGTGCTAAAAGAAAAAGGGAGGAAAAAGCAAGAAAAATAATAAAAGCAGCAGAAGTTATGAATTTAAAGCTCAGGTTTAATCTCATATAAGTAGCAATCAGTTATAAATTTAAAACTCATATGAAAGCACAAACACATGAAAGCAATAATTTGATATTTTGAGGCAAAAAAGTTTAAATGAAATGAGCAGCCATGATTTACTAGTCAGTAAAAGAAAAATAAGCTGAAAGGAAGTGCAAAAGAAAGCAGTTGAAAAAGAAACTTGAAGATTAGCATGCAGATAATTCTACATAATGTTTACACTTTCCTGAAGCATTAACACCATGCAGACTCAAGCAATCATTTAGAAAACCTTTCAAGAAAACAAAGCAATCCCTACCCTGAGATAACAAAGCCAATTCCATTTTACTGCTAAATCCCTAGGAAAACCAATTTTACTGTTAAATCCACAAGAAAACAAAGCAAGTCTCATTTTGCTGTTAAATCTTCTTGTTGTCAGCTTTCACCTATGAAATTTATTGCTAACTAGCAAGTGTAACTGTTCTGTTGGTTGCTTTGCTCTTGATCAAGCATTTGGTTAAAAGTTGCATCTGAAAACCAAAATGTGCCATATAAATATACCTTCTGCAGAAGGTAACCCTACAATAATACAGTTCTTGCTCTGATTCTTGTCAATGAGCACTGTATATGATGGACATTCCAGCCATGATCTAACAAGCATTTTGTGGTGATTAAATGCATAATTGTAATTTGATTGTCACACACCACAGTTTAAAGCTATGGTTTGCTAATATATGCAAGGACATTTTAGTCACACACTAGAATGTAATAAGGAAGCAATGCAAACTATTGTCTAAATACTGAATGTATTTCACACACAGAACTAATTCAATTCTTTTAAAAATTGTGCACTTAAACATGAAATGAAGATGGCGTCACACATATCACAGCACACATGTCAGAGAGCACAACGTGTGTGACCAATTTATTTTATTGTTTATATCCAAAATCTAAATAGTTGGGATAAGTATGTTCAGTAAAGGTAATTTAAAGATAGTCTGACATAAAAATAAACAGTAACTTATAAAACGTCTGCAAAAAATCTTAATGCAAAAAAACGTGATATGTGTGACACAAATGTTTGTCAACAAAAGCTGCGATATTTTGGAGGTAACATGCAAAATAGAAATTTCAAGCATTGAAGAACACATCATATCTCTTGCACTCTATGCTGCCCCATTTAATAGTTGTGAACAAGTTTTGCCAACATCAAAACAATTTTGAAACAAAATGCGTATACTTAACACATTCCAACTTATTCACCAAATACTATTCTCCACATGTCACCATTAGATGATGCTGTGCATAAAATTTGTTCTACATACAAGAAAAACTTCTTTGCTTTTAGTTTCAAGATTTAACAATAAAATATGTCTGAACTTCATTTGAATACAAAGTCTGTGGTTGACATTTGCATGGAATCGTCCTTTTCTGCCGTCAGGTTGCAGTTGTTGATTGAACTTTGGCCTATTTGTAAGTTTATATATGTTTCAGATAAGGCTATTTATAACAGTTATTTCCCACAGTATATGTTATCTTCTCATTAGGACTCTTGGATTTGACATTGGAGCATGCGCCCATGTAACAAGTTACATTTTGTCAAATCCTTGTGCTTAATCAGCAAAAAAATGTATAAGTGTAACATAGCATAATCAACTGCAAAAGAAAATGTTACTTCCTGAAGCCAAACAATGTAGAAATGACGGAATTAACATAACTCAAAATTAAAAATAAAGTTTTTAATCTGATGAAAAACAGTCATACTTTACTTGATTGTGGGTTTGCATGTATTTTTCAGTTGTCTATTAAGTTTCCATCATGAAAATTCATCTATGTTAGTACACGGCTATGAAAACCAAAGTTATGAAACTGCAAACGATATTATATGATTGGAGCCAGAGAAAATTACTTTTAGATGCCAGAGCTAAAGCCAAATGCACATATAGAATTTTCAGTGCTCATTTTAGTGAACAAATGTTTTTGGTTTCACAGTTAGCTAACCATAAAAAGTAAACTAAGTGTGACAATTTGAAAATGTTCAAGACATTGATCTTTCACAGTTGAAAAAGCAAATGAGTTTTTTGTTTTTATACCTATGTTATTTCAGGAAAAATTTCTAAATTTCTACCATATTCATGATTTCTAAAGATGCACAAACAGAAAAAGGTACAGTGTAAACAATGGATATCTGTCAGTATGGATATCATCAACGGATGTGTGATGACGTAACCGGAGTAGAAATATACCTCATTACACAATAAATAAAGGTAAAGATACAATACAAAAAATAATTTGTCATTGCAAATAAATATTACCTTCCCCAAACATGTAATGATAAAAAGTTGGGATGTGGTAATTTTTTATATTTCATAACTATTGAAACCTAAATTTGCATCCCACTGGAGCTTGTTATCAAGAATGAAAACAATTACAATCTTGGTATGAGAGCGATGGTGGCCTAAATAAGACCTAGGCAACCAACAAGTATTATTTTTTCTACTGTAATAGTGTCATTGCTCACTGTGAAATATTGGTTTTGGTGACTCTGTTTCAGCCATTTTGTATCTGCAACCAAGATGGATCCACTGACTACTACTGTAGTGACAGATATCTGTCTTTTACAAGATACACAGAAAAAGACAATTTTGCAGCAGATGAGCAAAGAAGACATTTTTGCAGAAAATCATGCATGAGCAAGGCATTTTTATGTACAGATAATGAAAGTCCAAACTGTTATCTGGTACAAAGCGAACCATCTTTTCATTTGAGTCAGCAAACACAAGGCCTACACCTCATTACCTGTTGCCTGCACTACAGTGCCTACACTGGACTGGCTGTCGATTAGTGGTCATTTAAATATCATGATACAGGAAAACAAAATCTTACATCACAATAACAATAAAATCATAAAATCCATACATTCAGGAAAATATAAAACTCACATTAACCATTGGTGTTTATATCCAGCGGAACTTGCAATGTTGGCATTCCTTTGCAAACAATGGGTCTTCTCTCTGCTGCTTGTTCATCACCAGCTGTTCTTTGTTTACATCGGTCACATGACCTCCTTGAGCCAATGCACCACTAGTTTGCGATAAATAACTTGAAAACCTTGCTCCGAACAGAGCAGCCACGAATACCAAAAATATATACTTCATTGGACGTTTTGATCTGGCAATCTTCAAGACAAAAATATTATATCAGTGATTCAGCACATTTGAATGTGTTGTTTGACAGCATTTATTTACGTTGTCAGTGATAACGTGATTCGAGTAACGGTGAGAAACAATGGTGACTCGACTCGATCGACGTTTTTTAGCGAATGACTCGAGTCACAATGAATGACTCGAGTCAGAGTCATTATTACAAAATCTCCAAAGAACTGATTGACAAACCCAGTTCGTTTACACAGAAAGAAATGAACTTTTTGCAGTGATATGCCTAAGTTTTTTTGTCGAGTCAGAGCCACAAGCCGTTCGAGTCAAAGTAGAGTCAGAGTCATGTGAAATTTTTTCGAGTTGAGTCAGAGTCGAGTCATGACTTCGTCCAGTCGAGTCTAAAAACTGCAAAGTCATTCCGAGTCTTTGGTTTGTAAGCTCGAGCCAGTGTCGAGTCAAATGAAATTTATCATTTTTCCTATGTCTTTTTTTGCTAGGAAATGGCGCCCAACTAGCTATAAAATGGCACCCATAAGTTACAAAATGGTGCCCAATGTTGTTTTAGCAATTTTGATTCCAAGTTATTTCTATCTAAGTTTTTTGTGAAAGCAGTTTTCGTTTCACTTCTCTCCTTCACTCTGTCACTTCCACAAGTCTAGCCCAAACTTGCTGCAAGAAATCAGGCCTATATTGTTACGGCAGCTAGCCTTTAGTTGCGAGCCGTGGGGAGCTAGTCCGTAGAAATTTGAGAAACGCGCATCTGACAATACTTCACCTGAAGCCTGACCCTTACGAAATCCGCGCACCAACTGAGCTGTAGTTGCTTGTTCCCTAAAGTAATTGCAAACGGAAGGCAATCAGCACGATTTCTTGTTACCAAAATCCAACAAGCAGCAAACTTCAGCGGCGATTGACCGTCAGACACGGTTTTTGAAAATACAACAGAAACAAAATAAAGCCCGTAGCTCATACTACCAAGAAAAACTTCGTCGGATTAGCTAAACGCGCGACAAGCGATTAACAAACAAACATGCACACGATTCTCACGACTGCGGCTATTTGCAGTAGATCATAGCGCATGACTGTATTTCAACTAACTGCACTGAACTGCAAAGTGAAAGGCTCTCGTAATTGAGCAGGCGTGTGAGAATCACAATTCATGATGAAGTGAGTACACGGCGTATCAATTCAACAGTTAACAAGAGAAGAATTTGGCTGCGACTATTTTAATGAACATTGAATAAACACGAACTCGAAGGCACGACAGTTAACTTGCACTAAGCTTTACTGTACTAACACTTAACCATAAACAAAAGAAGTTTACATACCAAGTGGTGTGATTACCACGGCTCAGATATTTGGTCTTTATGATCAGAAAACTTGCTGCTGCGGTCAGAATTTGGTCTATATCACGCAAAGCCAAAAATCGTCACTAACTATATTAAATCGACCTGCATTCTATCGTGCTAAGCGCGGCAAAAACAGAAAAACAACTTTCTTTATCCCAGCTTTTACGTCACAACAAAACAGATCCTGTGTTATCAGATACAACACGTCGAGTGAGTAAAACGACGGAAATCATATATAAAATGCTGTCAATTAACGTTCGACCGTTCGCCGAAACGAACGGACTCCTTTGAGTTCGGAAAAAGAGCGCAATAAATTGGCCACTAGCGGTGTAACACAGCGATAAAGGGTTATAGAAAGGTGAAGATGTTTGGTCGCTGCGCGCCTTAACATATACTTCCTTGTCTTTCACATGCCCAATAAATGACCAGAGATGAACATGGACTTGGATCTTGCCGCATTCCAGAATTTTGATGGATTTGGATTTTATCATTTCAACTTAACCAGATGTGGATTGGAATTGATGATATTGATTTTAACTTCTTCGCAAGTTTCAGTTCAGCTTTGGGACTGCACATTACTGCATTAAAAAGTTTAGTTCAGTGGAGTTTCTCAAATCCACCGCGATTGCATAATATGTTTGTTTAAAAGTTGAACGTTGTATATGACCAGCGAAACAAGTTTGCTCTTTTACGTATCATGTTATCAAAGTTGTTATTAGTATGAGTGTCCGACTCTCGTTGATCCAGTCCCATCCCTTGACTCATCATCGTTATATATGCCGTAATACCTAGTTAGACCTATAACAAATGACATTTAGCACGGTTCATCATTGTTTTTGTGTAGTCCAGTTCTCATTTTTATCAACTTGCGTTCTGCATAGTGTGTGTGTTCATACTATGGACTTCGTGTCTGCTCATAAACAAATAAATTAAACTTAAATCATGAGTCGTTTGTGTTGTATTCCTGTTAGTCTTCTGCTTTGACATCTTACACGCTATTGCTGTGCTTAACATTGCATTGCTGCTACCGCTAACCAGCTTGGGACAACAGGAGGGGCGAAGAATTTTCCAAGAGGGGCCCAAATTTTTTGATCTATGTCCAACACATTTTTCCAGGGGGGCGAAAGATTTTCTAACAGCGATTATTTTGACGTTTTTGCAGTGTCAGTTGGTATGATATTGTGAGCCAAAGGTAGAGCATAAGTTAACTTGAATTAGATTCCAAAATATTTATTTGTCTTTGAATTTTTTAGTTGGATTACATATGGGCGTACTCTAATAACAGTGATAGGAATTTGGATTCAAGCAAGATTTAGTTTTCGGATTTGCATTGGATTTTGAAATATACGCTTTTGATGGGATTTTGATTTAAGCAACCTGAATCCCCTCATCTCCGGAAAAGACCCAAAGTAAAAGTGTGATTGAGACCGACTGCCATGCAAATTCTACATTAAAACAACAGAATTACGAAGCAAAGATTATATTTATTGAAATTATTGTCATTTTTTCTTTCTTACTGATGGAATAATACAGCCAACAAAAAGCACTACGTGGGCAAGAGTGAACTTTTAGAACCCTAATGAATAATATAAAAAAAAATTTAGAGATGCCAATATATACTGTAAGAATTCCTTCGCTGAGGCAGGAGGCCTTGCCACGTAACAATGCTAGCCTTCCACATCTTTCGGTCACGGCACCAGGGCCCTCCACATGTCTTAAATCCGGCCCTGGCCGTGAAATCTCATTCAAATCGACCTTTTTGAATACACAGTTGGGTCTACAGCAGGGTTGCGGAGTCGGAGGTAAAATGTCCGACCTTTCCAAAATTTCCGACTCCTTTAACATAACGTGAATGAAGTTTGGCTGTTTTGTAGCAACAAGCAATCAATGGAAATCGTGGTGCACAACAAGAATTTTGTTTCAATAAAGTTTCAAAAGAAATTGTGCAATTTCAACAGGCACGAGTTACAATTCCTAGCTTTGGAGTGCGATGTAAAAAATATTTCAAATGGACTTCCGCAGACGCAAAAAATCCCGACTTCGACTCCACCCAAAAACCTCCGACTCCGCAACTCTGGTCTCCAGCACGAGCTTCCTTCCGATCGTCCTAACAACGCAACAAATTTGATGTTGTGCGCTCGTTTAACCGAGTGTTGGCTGTGGCCAACAGAAAGTCACTGGCATTTGACATTGTTTATTGTATTTTCGTGAATTAGATCAGGAGCTTGCGTGAGAAATCAAACGCCCTACACACTTTCACTTCCAAATATTCGCTGCACACTTTTCCACATCGCACGCAAACAGTGGCGTAGCCAGCCCAAAAATTTTGGGGGGCCAAAATGTTTGATTTTAGGCGAATAACACTATTTTGCTTGGAAAACGGCTCTCAAAGCACAAAATGGCTATATTTTCTAAAAATTTGGGGGCATGGCCCCTTTGGCCCCCCCTGCCTACGCCTATGCACGCGAATCACTATCGAGATATTGCAAAGAGGAAAACAAGCAGCAAAAACGCGCGGTAACAGTGTCAATATTGCAGCGATCCTTCTGCTCACCGCAGTGGCGTTTCTTGTCAATTAAAACTTGACAAACAAACGGACTCACGTTGCACGAAGCATTTTCAACTAATAACATGCGAAACGCACCAGCAGCACTGTGGGGCACGCGTCTTCAGAGACAGCGGAAACTTCAGCCATTTACTCTGTTCTGTTTCGATGAAGAAACCGCGACTTTCTCGGTGATCGAAGCACTCACGATGAACAACACGACATGTCGATTTGAGCGGATAAATAATGATGCAATGAAATTATGACTTTCACATCCAATGTTCAGCCACATCCGTGTGTAGAGACAGATGATGCTACTTTTTAGATGCGAAAATGTCACGAAGGCCTCCTGCGCACAAATACCATCCAAAGAAGGCGACTAGCACATTTATAACAGCAGTTTTTTCTTTAACTTCCTCGAAGATTATTTTCTGCTAAAATGGCGCAATCATCCATTTAAACAGGAAAAAACAGGACTGAATGGGTCTAGTCTGTCCAATACATGACACAATTAAGATGGTCCACGCAACGTATTACTATGGAAGTAACAAGCATTTGCAACCTCCACAACACGAGTGAAAAAGTTGTCCGGAAATGACCTTTTGAACCAAAAGCATTGACTGATTCGCCCCAACAACAACAGTATCCTCTGCGAGAACTACGCCAACATGTTATTCCAGGAGAGTAGTAGTGAAAGCGCTCGCCACGAATCTCCGTTGTTAGAATTAAAAAAAAGCACTGATGGCGACATCGTTGAGACGGGAACATTTATATGGAATCCTTTGTTCCGGCGTTAAAGCCACACCGGGCAGCTCCGATGTGGCGAATCTCCTTTTAAGACGACGCCGTTTTGTGGGAAACAAAAAGGATGTTTTTTCTGCGATTTTCCAAACCTCAATGTTCAAATTGTTAAGGCCCTTGAATCTGCTTATTTCAGTCAATTTTCAGTCATAGACCAATTGTTTTTAGAAATTACCGAAAAAATTAAGTCGATTCAGATAGAATCTCTGAAAAGGTAGACTAGTGAATACTGTTACGGCGCGTTTTAATACTATTGCTGAACAAACGACCGAAATGTCTTAGCGAATAAAAAGCTTTTAAACGTTTCGAATCCTTCAAGAAAACAGTGCTTTTCTTCACCGGTCGGGAGATTTGAACCCGACAGGCAGAGGTCTATAATACTTTTAGTGCAAACGCCTTTGACCACAAACTTTCACAGTGCGTCTAAGAATAAATAAAGCTGTGCGATAAGCTGGAAACAGCCCATGCAGTCCCACGGTAGAGGTGACTTCAATTGTCCGATGTTTGTGCCGATATCATTTTTTGAGTAATTTGTCTATTTTCAGTGGTGGGCACTTTTAATTCAAAAAGAAATCGTTGTTACACGGGAAGCCAGCAAGTTTCACTCAAATGTTCATCATATTGTGCCATTGTTGGTTTCACCAAATAACCAGAAAACTTGCATTTTTTGCGATCGGATAACACAGCCAAAATTTAATAATTATCATTTGCCACTTCAATCGATTTGAAGAAAACAATATATTTTGATTTTGCCTGAAATTAAGGCTTTGCCCACATTTTCTCACCGAAATGATTCATGACCAACGACAGAAAACTTTACCTCAACCAGTTTCACCTTGCACGCAGCAGTAAAAAGTGCAACCGACAATTGCTGACCAATATAATCGCGATTAGAAGCAAGCCACACCGCTGCATCGCCACTCACAGCTTAGAAGACGTTGCTGTGCTATTACCGTCCAACAGCTGCAGTACTTGACTGGACGCAGAAAGCCTTTTCTCCAAAACGTAAGTCGTGCTCCTTTCCTCCATATGTTCAAGATAGTAGCGATAGTTGACCATGATACCGAACGACTGATTGCAACCCTTGGCGGTAGAGTCGCCCAACCAGTTCAAGCGCCAAAGCGTGGCGCCATTACGCAGATGAAAATTAGCCACGGGATCGTAGGCGTAACCTCGTCTCTTCACCGAATAGAGATAAACCGCGCACAAACGCACCAAGGGATCTTTCAAAACGTCGACAAGACCTTGATCCGTGAGCCACTTGTTGCTGCCACCGAACAGCTTCGTTAATTCTCCGTGCAAATCTGCCTCTGAAACCTTCAGGCCTTCTACCAGAC
>JGI24022J15233_10007938_pt1 | contig 11781 bp, 7 predicted proteins | sample Ectturendosymbi2_FD_15233 | JGI IMG/M metagenome (IMG submission 15233)
ACTCGGAAGAAAGCGACATCAGCGAATGCAAGATTATAAGGAGGTGAGTGTTTGTGCATTTGCTCATGACATGACAAGTTTCAGCTTCCACCGCACTCTTTTCCTGGAAAACACAACAGTCAGTTGGTGATACGAACGAACTCCCAACTAGATCCTTCACCGAAAAGCCTTTTTCCCATCAACGAAAGCACATGAAACATGTAAATCGCTTATCCAATTGGTGAAATAGCTGTGCGCCAATGAAAGAAAAGATACAGTTTCCATTTGTGTCGTGAGATCGAGTGAAATAAAATTAATTGTCATATGTGAGTTTGATCTGCTTTTCGCTTGAGTAGTGTTTCCACTACTGTCTTGTTGGTGCAAATTAAAATTTATCAATTATGAATTGAAACACACATCTCCAGAGTTTTATGCAATGCTTACAAAAAGTTTTTCAGATATCAGCTGCCTGTAGACAATCATCACCTTGAAGTGCTTTCTTGTGTTTCACTCTACTATTTGAATAAGAGCTGCGTATTAAGAGAGTATCTCTTACTCAGTAAGAGAAATATGCACTCTGTTTGACACCTCTGTAGCTGATTCTTTTTCGAGGAGGCGTTTCGTATGAAACACTTGAAGAGAATCGAACTGTTTTGAAAGATTTTGTAGAAAAATCTTTGTGTTAGGTTTGCATCAATTTACTGTTGTGCGATGTAGATTTACTCGGGCGATCGTCTCGGCATTTACTACAGTACTTTGTAGATTTGAACTCCGCGCCTCGCCTGCTTCTCCAAACTAGACTCGTCTATCACAAATGTTCTTGCATCGAATAAAGCTTTATTTGTTACTGAGAAGACAGTCGAACACACTAACGAGAAGTTTCGAAATGCTGTGACTTCTGTCATGTGATGTACACAGCAAAACGCTAAAAACCACAGCTCACAAGCAAAGTTACTTTCCCACGAGGCCGACCTCGTTATCTGTTACAACCACGAGACTGGTCGCACTGCGTATTGCGCAAGAGTAAGGAGCTACACTTCATGCTCTTCTACCGATGAGAATCAGGTTTACTTGTGCGTTCCCGCGCAATAGCGCAGGCTAGTGGTCCAAACGTCCTAGAAAAATCTTACATGGGGTATGTGCGTAGAATTTAAACTGCGAACAGTTTTTTGTACTTCTTTCATCTTGGTTTTGAGCAAAAGGAATGCCAAAACCGTTCCTCAACAGATTCCTTGTTTTCTCAAAATCGTTGATGAACTTATAAACTATTTTTGCCTCAGGCTTTCAACCTTCTGACTTCATCAAACTACAATCATACCTCGGTGTTTGATGATCTTCCTGGTGCGAAAGAACTACGGAGGAGAAGGAAGCGAGACGTGTACGCGGCTGCAATCGATATCCTAAAACTTATGCTGTCGGCAAAACTGCTGATTGAAGTACTACTTGCAGCCTATGCCAGCAGCGTGATATCACGCTTGTCGTCACGTCTGGTGCGAAAATGAGTGGTCTGATACCTTTATTCATAGCATTTTGTGTGTATTTTTCATTTTATGTAAAATAAAGTGTGTATTAAACATGAAGAGTGGTCTGTTATGTGTGGTCAAAGCAAATAATCAAATTTTAGATGAAAATCTTTTTCGTGCAACGAAATGTCAGTTGCGTTGTGAATTAACATGTGCAATTGGTCTTTCGCGATCACCTAAATCCATGAATCCTGTTTTTTGACTGAAGGAGATCTGTCTCAAGAACAGAGACAAAAATGGATTTTTCTCGAGGAGTTTACGACTTGAAACTTAGCAACATGCTCGTACTGTACATCTGAGATGTTCGTACGGCCATGAATGTCGAGTCACTTCCCAGAATAGAGAGATCCAAGTTATGATGTTTCGGGCAAATGACCAGAATGTCCCTACTACGAAAGATTGGCTATAGACAAGTCGTCTTGGCCACACCCTAGGGTGAGCGGTCCATAAAGTCGACAAAGGATCACGTGGAGTGATTACGTCCCCGACGTGGCTTGGTGCTGTCTTGGTGTGAAACCAGCAGAACTATCTGAGATTGATGAAAACCTGCTTTGCCCGGAGGGTCGCGGATTTCAGCAATCACGGCTCTTGTGCCATGTCAAACAGCTTCTCTGTAGCAGAGCCTGGAACACATCAAACATACAAAATTGCTAGTATCAACTCGATTTCTGTCAATCGCTGCGCTCTTTGAGCAATCTCTTTAGGCAAAAATCTTCTTTGGGCATCTATACTCGTTGCTTCCTTTTGCATGCTGCAAACTTTTAGCAGCAACAGTTTTGCTTGTATCTGTTCTTGAGGAAAGAATTATGCTTCACCCAGAAAATGCGAATCGCTAATATGCTGGATGCTTTGTTGCAAGTCTGTATTAAAAATGCTGATTTTATTAGACAGATCTTCGTACTTCCGCTTTTGCCAGTGACAGAGCAGCAGACATATATGCACGTTCCTCAAGATTGTTTAATTAGACTTTACGCACTGAATGAGATTAATCGATCGACCACCGGCGAAACCATCCCGAAACACTGCTGATGCACTGATTTGTATGCCAAGAAGACTTGTCTATGGCCAATCTTTCGTGGTTGGGAGTGGGACAATATGGTCATGTGCTCGAACCGTCATAGCTTGGTTCTCTTTATTCGTGGAAGTAATTCGACATTTATGGCCGTACGAACTTCTCAGATGTGCACTATTTTGGGAAGTTTGACGCCGTGAACTCTTTCGAAAATATCTATTTTTTGCCTGTGTTCTTGAGATAGATCTCCTTCAGTCATTAACCAGGATTCATGGACATAGGTGATCGCGAAAGACCAATGCAACACATGAAGCTCTGCGATGTTTGAAAGCTCCTGTTTTGTTACCACGGCGCGATAAAGCTCATTCAGTACGGCTTTGTCTCAACATTCCCTGTATCAATCTCCCACAATTTTGGGGTGTGTTAAATGCAAATTGCTGTAGATGCTTTGACTCACAGTAAACGATCTGAAAACTCAGTACAGATTGATGGTTGTCGTTACTGGTGAAATTGAAACGCTATTGTGGAAGAAAGTGAAATAAGCTGAAACAATTGGAAATGTGGGTAAGACTAAATCTTTCACAATATATATTTTTCGTTATTTTGTATAAGAAAGGAGTCTCTGTAAGATACGTTGATAAATGGGAAGTGCAATTAAATTTTAACACAAGTTGAGAAAATTTTGGTGTATTGCCCAACTCATTTATGATCTAACTCAGCACGAAAAAGAACTAGCTCTCTGCGCCATTCTGAAAATGTGCACCACTGCCTAGTCTTATTCTGATAACAAAAACAAAACTGATCTTTCTATTCTTTAGATAACAAGGATAAAGAATAAGAAATTTACAAAATGTGCTTTCACCTTTTATATGCACTATCTTCCCGAAACAATTCTCCAATAATATTTTGAGACTCGCCTTTAAGAAAACTTTATAAAAATTAAGAATTATTTTAAGAAAATTTTAGAAAAATAAAAAAAAAATATTTAAGAAAATCAAATTTTCTCAGGCCATTAATAAAAATCAAAACTATCAAGAACTCTCCATTAAGAAATATCAAAAACCTAAGGATGTACCTGAGGAGAACAAGGATTCAGTAGACTGTAATTACTGAATGTTTGCTACAATTAGGTTTCCAACTGTTTGTTGTGCTTTAGGCCAGTCCCGATGTACATGGCAAATAACGATGTGATTTAGGCGTACTTGGGTCATGGTAGAGCGCAGTGGCTTAGCCAGCCCCAAAATTTTTTTGGAGGAATTCGGGGGGTAATGTTATCCTGGACTCTCCTGGTTGCGCCAATTGTAGAACGCAGCCATATTTCAACCTGCGTAGGGAAATTAAGGTGAAGGATCGTTCTGCTTCACAAATATTTGCAGGTACCATTAAAAGTAGCTTCTGCAGTTTCTCAACTGCAGGTAAAATGCACCTTACACCATTTCACCCAATACCTACAAGTGCCCAGCTAAGTTCGATCTCTCACAGTGATAAACAAACGTTGGCAATTGTATTTCCAGGGTAGAGCGGGAGTTCTGGATAGTCTTTGATGACCTGTTTATCCCATAAACATCAGTTATCAGCATACTGGATATCCTTCGGTAATTTTCCAAACCTGAAGCATGAAAACAGCCAACCAGATATGTTAAAGCAACGTCAATCGTTGCATAAAGTTGAACCCTGTGTTCTTCTTCAGCATGGTTGTACTGGTGTTCTGCATCTTCTCCATGTTCATATTTTCTTGGCGCCTTCCTTCAGGAATTCGACTCACGAGAAGAGGACACGAATCAGTCACATGATTAACGTTTATGTACGCACCGATTCGGTTAATTCAAATTAACCAACACAGTTAAACAATCATGATAATTCAGTTTACATAGTAAATCTGTATAGTGGCGTAGCGAGGCTAAGTATCGCCCGGGGCCGACCATAAAAGTGCTGCCCTTTCCACCCCTCAAATTTGCTTTCAAAAATTTAAAATGAAAGAAGATAAAGATATAAGTATCAATAAAGCATCTTGAAAATCACAATCAAACACTCACAAACTGAAATGTATCTTGTTTTTCATTGTCGATTATGAGTCTTTGGGGGGCTAGTCCCCGTGGCGACAGGACTGGTTAGCAACCGATGTCTATTTCAAAACATGGATTACCAAACAATGCCAGGTGGGACATTGCTCAGCGATGATTACAACTTCACGTTCGACGGTAAGTGAGTTGAACAACTTTATTCAGCACAGCCATTGCCAAGTTGTGCAACTGTTTTGACGCCCCCTTTTAATAAAAGCCTTCACCACAATCATATCTAAACATATCGTTTGCCCTTGCGTTACGTTTTCAGACTAAGGTGTCTTGCCTCAAATTCATCAAAATGACAGTAACACCTTTTCTAAGCTTTAACTTGTTGAAATGAATTTTTCTATGACTGCAAATGTTAAGTGAACCGTTGAAAAAAGGCAATTTGTTTATTAGACATTGCGAATAAGATATGAAACAGGTAACAACATTACATAAAAAAACATTAAAAACAATTTGCGTGATGTTTCAACACCGTTGCAGAATTCTACAAAGCAATGTTGGCCTCACGTAAAAACGCATCTGCGTAACGTTTCATCACATCTGCACATGCTTCGTTTCGAATTATCATGCCGCGACGTATAACCGCTCTTTAAAGTTGCCATGATGCACTGATACATCACGAACATCAGAAGAGAAGCGCCGAATGCAACATTAAATGTGTTTCGTGATTATCCCACGTTTTACCATAGCAATACATGTAGTTCCATGAATAAGGAGAAAACCCAACTAGGAAGCACACAGCTGTGGCATACCGTGTTGTACTCTTGCCGAGGGTGATTGGAGCCAAACTTTATCACACGGCCAATTCTGCAACGTTACTTCTCTCATTTTAAGACTCGGAGAGATTTCGCTGTTATAGCATGAACTGACATGCCAGCGATCGCTGCGACATCAAACGAAACACAACGGAAAATCAAACAAGCAAAGTGAAAAAAAAAATGCTCACGGTATTTCAAATGGGGGCTCACGGTTGTGGCTAGCGGCACTGCAGTGGTGCGAGACGCTTTTACAGCAATAGTCTTCACTGCACATTCAACTCCACTACGCTATACTCTTGCCTCATTAGAATCGAACGAATTGTCCGAAAAAAGGTGTCACGTCAATGAGGCCAACTCACGGCTTGAATCACGAAAACCGGGCATATACGTAGGCGTTATGTTGATATGCGTACGAGATTCACAAAGCAGTAACAATTTGCGATAAAATGTTTTCAAAAACGGAGATGTCTTTGTTGTTGAAATGGATTTGATTTCGGGCTTTCCATATTTTATGATGGGTTGTTGTGATCAATCAAGAACTGTTCAGTAAACTGCACTAGTTGCAACGGTACATTCATTGCAAAGAACAAAGAATAAGAAATGATCCAGAGAGACGTTGTATGACATTTGCAATTTAAGTCCAGATTGATGTACATAATGACATAGTAAGAGGTGGACAAGACTTTCTGAATGAATTTTGCAAAAAGTACATGTTATTGCCGGGTCAAGTGAAGGATGTGGAGATTTTTTCAAAACCGGTAAATTGTTCCAAACGCAGCGATAGTTGAACGTTTAAGTAATTTGGAAGAATTGGATTGTGAATAAGGCATGTGTTCTTTTGTGCTGTTCATGTTTGATGTAACCAAAATGTTGTATAAAAATTTTTCTTGTCCCCGACAAAGCTGACTACGGTATTTTTTGCATAAACTTAATGCACAGGAATTAAACGTGTTTGGGAGTAATGAGTGTGGTAAATAGTTACGGAAAGAGAGATTGTACTGTCTTGAAAGTTGTTGACCGATATGATATTCGATGGAGGTTTGTGGAGTGGGATGTGTGTCGTTTTTTCTGTGTTTGCAGTACTCGTATATTGGTTTGAGGAAAATTAAATCGCAGTTTATCGGTATGTTCGCTCCTGGGTATCCTCCAAGATGTGTGGGAAGCATCAAAGTTATTACTGGAATGATGGAATTCGCATTGCGTGAAACAAAGTTTTCTATGGTTTCGTTGATTTCAAGTCTCAGTCGAGTAGTAAGGAGGTATGTGTTGCTTGTGTATGTGATCAAAGGTAAAAGTTTGGTTTTAGACAAGAGATTTAGCGTTAAAAGTTGTTTGGTAAGGAAAGTTGTTTGGTAGACTTTTTGAAATTGCTGAGAACTTCGTTCCATTCGCGACTAACGCTTGATGACTTGCCAGTGACGACTCCAAGTAAACTTATGTGTTCGTCTGTCCAAGCAATGCTTGGAGGTTGATTTGTGGAAGAAAGTCGAGAACAGTAAAGACCGTGTGTTTTTTCCATGTTTAACTTCAAGGCGCTCGCTTTCTCAAAGTAGCTGAGAAGACTAAAAGTTTGTTGGACAGATGTATGGCCCATTAACGTCCGTGTCACGTCATCAGCGTAGCTGAGGCAAGTGATGGTGTGACGTACGGGGATACTAATACCTTCAATGTTAGCAGAGGTTTGCAAAGCCGAAACAAAGGCCTCAACAGCAACAAGAAACTGATAAAGGCTCAGTGGATCGCCTTGTCTGACGCCACGTTCAAGGTAGATCTTTTTTGTTAAGAAGCCATTGACCAGCATATCGTGAGAAAGTGGTCGGGGAATCCCATTGTTCTCATTACGTTTTGTAACCATTCGTGGTTGACTGAATCGAATGCTTTCTGAAAGTCTAATGAAATGAAATAAGCGTCTAGTTTTTTTGAAACACAGAAATGATAAAGGTCACGAAATGAAGTAGTTGCGTCGGTAATCCTTTTACCAGGTGTGGCATATTGGTGAGGTTGCAGAACTTGATGGAGTATCTTCTTCAGTCGATTTGCTAAGCATTTGGTGTATATTTTTAGATTACAGTTTAGAAGAGAACTTGGTCTGTAGTTTCTGAGATCAGTTTTTGTTCCTTGTGCATTAATGTTACGCAACCTGCTTTCATCTTGTCGGGTATATTCCCGGACGTGTGCATTTCATTAATAACTTCACGAAATTTTGATCCGATGATATTCCAACATCGCAATTAAAATTCAGCGCCGAGTCCATCGGGACCCGGCGTTTTGCCGAGTGCCAGTTGCTTGACTGCATGGTAGAGCTCATGTTTAGTGATTGGAGAAGTTAAGTTCGTCGTGTAATTCTAGGCGTCTTGTTGTTTTACTCAGAAAGAAACCCGACGATATCGAGTCAACTGCACACGTTTTGTAGAGTTGCTGGTAAAAAGAATGTACTGCAATAAGAATTGTTGTTTTGTTTGGGTAAAGATTTCCGTTTGAATCGACTAGTTGCTACACGTGGATGTGTTCTTGTCGGGTTGCAAATTGTTGATAAAAGGCTTTTGTTCCATGATCGCTATTGGTATAAAGTGAGGTTTGGGATTTCAAGAATTTGTTCCTGGCTTGTTCTTTCTGGAATGTGGCCATGCTGGTAAATTGATGCCAAGTGCGGTTCTGTTGACAGTCGTTGCCAGATGTGGTGAAGGTTTTGTTGCATTTTATTTTCCTCGCTTCTTACTGCTTGGTTGATGGTTTTGCAATGATATTTGCACCAGAAGTGGTAATTTGTCCTTAACGTGTGACCACCAGTCGACCTTGTTTGAGAAAAGAGTGAGTTCTAATGTTTCCCATAAATTCCACCGGTTTGCGAGTATGTCCAAGAATGCTTGTTTGTCATAAATGCTGGTATTATTTTTCCAGAAACCAGGACCCCGTAACAACGTAGTGAAGTTTTCTATTTCTAGTGTGATAACATCGTGATCGGAGAACGTGGAAGGAACTGCGAATTCGTGTACAGGTTTAACGTTGGATGTGACATAAAAGCGACCGAGGCGTGATTGGGAAGCTCCTTGTCGTCTCGTAAAAAACGTTGCATTTCCATAAAGACTTCGGAAAGTGTCAGTTAATCCGGCTGTGTTGCATAAAGACAAGAGGGAATTGGAACGATCATTGAAGTTGCTTGGAGGGTTTGTCAATTAATGGATTGTCGACTACGTTGAAGTCGCCTGTTAGAATTGTTGGATGTTGTGTGGAAATGGAGGTAGAGGCTATCACAGAAATTATTTCTAGATGTCGCTGAGTAGGACATGGTTGGACAGCAAACNTTGACTATTCTGAGGCATGCGTTTAAATACTGGACTTCGGCAGATACAACTCTTCCATCTGTGCTTTTTGCAAGCACGCGCATTGACAAGACCGGGTCGTTCAATAGTATTGCAACGCCGTTTTTGCGTGATTTACCTGGTTTATCTGAATTAAAACATGCCTGCCGAAGACCCCATTCGTTTGTCCATTAGTTTCGTCTTCAGGTCTGCTATGTGTTTCTTGCAAGCAAATAATGTGAACGTTTTACGAGCGAAAGAAAGTTAACATCAAGGATCTCCTTGTTGGATCAGCCATACCGGCTGTGTTAAAAGTAGCAATGCGTAAATGATTCATGATGAAAGTAAGGATAAGGAATATGTCACGTAGGAATGGGGAACACAATGACAATGAAACAATTAATTAGCAAGGGCAAAAACAAAAACTATAAACAAAAAACTAGGTATCGCACACAGCACTACTATTCACAGCGTTACATCGTGGTGAATTCTAGGGACCAGCTGCGCACATTTTGGACAATGCGCTGGTCCTGCTCCTTTTAGTCTTGAAAATAAAATTACATCTGCATTTAACATGCAGTAAGCCACATTCACACAGTGTGGTCAGGCCAGGGTACACTGGCGCATCTACATTTTTGCCACAATTACACGTAATGTATTCTTCTATCAGTTCACGTTTGTTGGGCGCTGTACTACGCGTAGAAGAGTCTGATGAATGGGCACGTTTCGGCCCCATACCTTTGGTCTCGTTGTTATCATCATCAGATTCGTCATTATCGTCGCTGTCTGTCGAAAATATTAAACGTTATTGGTCGTCGTGAAAAACGCCATCTGTCCTTGTCGATGTTGACACGGGTTGAATACATTTGTCCTGATTCTTGCCAACATCGTGATCGTCATTAGCTGGGTGTCGGTCGGTGGCAGAGTCTTTTAAAATTCTTTCAGCATTATAACTCACATTGTCTTTCCGCACTACGATGAATGTCACTCGAGCTTTGTTCTTGGACGTGTGACGTTGGCACGCCACATGCATTTTCTGCTGCCTCTAGCGAGTCGCATCTGTGTTGAGTAGTTGTGACGTCACTTGCGTCGTTTCCAATAATTGGCTGGACCTCCATACCTACCTCTTGTTCTACTTCCTGCGTCAACCTTGCAGGATTTGTGACCATGTTTGGGCATTCTGAGCGGATGTGCCCAAATTGGCGACAAAAAAAACGTTGCGGTGGTTGACCTGAATATTCCACCATCATCAGCAAACCTTCCTTTCGAACATACCTAGGAATCGGTTTCGCCTTTACATCTGCGGTACGCAACTTACAGATTCTCCGACCGTCGTAAAGGCCATTTTTGTCCTGTAATGCTTTTGTAAAATAAACTTTCTCTCTTCGATTGTCTTGATCATTTCGGAATTCGGAAAACGGTGTGGAACCCAATGTACTTTGATGTCGGTGAATTCCGGATCGAATAGTCTCACGAATCCTACTTCCTTTAAGGGTGAACGTAGTTTCACAAGCAGTTGAGCTGGCTCCTTGCAAGAACAGGTGAAGTCCACCATGCCACCGCGGCGTTCAACGATGGCTTCCAATTGACCAACATTAAACTTCACTTTCTGCAGCAGATCATAGATATACTGCCTCGATCGCTTTTCTGGCAACTTTGCCATAACTTCAGCATCGCGAGAAAACCATTCGACACTTTGAGGCAACGACGCTTTGGCAACGTTATTCCACGCTCTACCAGAGAAACTTGACAGCGTACTTCCTTTGCTACTCCTTTTGATCATAACTTCGGTCACAAACACCAGAAAAACGGTATCGCAGTGTGGCCCTGAAAAGGGCCAGAACTCCAAGCGAATCTTCTGTTAAACTGCGACAACGCTGACGTCGGATTGAGCGGCCTTCCTGAACTGCCTTCCAGAAAACAGCTATGCAAAGAAACCTTTAGTAAAAGGCGAAAGATTTATGCGTGTGAAGAGAAACCAGAGTATCGTGAACCGTTGAAACCTTTGAAAAAAGGCAAAAGTGAACCGTTGAAAAAAGGCGACTTTTGCGAAACTCACGTTGCCTATCGGCTGGCTCTGATTCACGCTATTGCCTTTTAAAAACGAACAATCTGATCTCAAAGTTACCCACGAAAACACACGTTATGCACCACCCCGCTTCAAGAACATCATTTTCTGACACCATTACGTCATGCAGAAAAACAGCCGTTGTATTGAAACAGAAAAGTTATCTTTGCAGGGTTCTTTACTTCAACCGCCAAAATATAATGTTGGTAAGCCCACCTAATGACTAAGCTGCAGCTTATGGCACTTATTGAAAATATCTCCACTAAACATTAAAAAATAGCATGAGATGTGTCAAGCAAAGTTTTTTTATGATTTTGGCGATAGCAATAGCGAAATGCCATTGGCAGTTGAGGCGAGCGATCTTGCCCAAGGGGCGCTACGGCGTTTCACTCAGTGTCAGTGAATTGGACACACAACCTCCCAATTGTGAGGCGGACACTCTACCACTGGGCTATCGTCGCCCCAGAGCAATCTTCGTCGCCAATGCGTAAGTGTCAGGTGATGCTATGATGCGACGGTGGGGCGTTATTGAGGAACCAGTGATACGAGGAAAAGGATTAAGCTAGCCTTGAATATTTACCGTGATTTCATGCAAAACTTTTTTATCAGATTTTGAGAGGAGGGGCAATAAAAACCGCAGCCCTAATGTTTGCTAGACCGCAGTCGAATGTCATCCCTTTTCTCTGTTCAAAGGACTTTTCACTGAGATGGTGGAAATGTCTTTGCCTGGCGAGGAAGGTGTAGGGACTGGGGCACAATTGCCACACAAATGAGTGTATTAAAAAACCCTAACTTCAAGACAAACACTGGAGAACTTTCGCACATTGGGTTTTTGACCTGGGCTTTGAATGAACATTTCATCAATTTGCTCACTCCACAGCCACATGTCGTGTTTTTCCAGGCTAACCTGCCAGTCAAGGGCTTCTAAACACAAAATTTGAAAAGACTTGGAAATTTTAAATCTTGTAAAAATTTATTAAAAAATAATAACGAAAAGCGAGAACTTTCAAACCCTTTCAAAAATTTATTTTTGATCAGCAAAGTGCCGCCCCCCTAAAAGTGCCGCC
>JGI24022J15233_10007945_pt1 | contig 11775 bp, 9 predicted proteins | sample Ectturendosymbi2_FD_15233 | JGI IMG/M metagenome (IMG submission 15233)
AGAATACTAATTTTTACTCTGTCCTGATCGTTCGGTCTGCATCTTGATTAAAACTGAAAAGTTCTCATTCTTGGAAATGTTGCGAAGAGAACTTTTTTCTGTGTGTCAGGCTCATGCAGAATCACATTCAAATATTTTCAACTTCAGCAAAACTGTTTGTATGACGGTTAGGGATAAGAGTGCAAAAAGCACAGTCACGCCATTACTGACAAATGGGTGGTGAAAATCTAGTATTTGTTAACCACTACAAATATCTGGGAGCCATACTGGATACTGTGCTCTCAGATGACAAAGACATTCAGAGACAATTGCGATAAAAATGTTGTGCAGCAAACAAGCTGCGAGCCTCTTTTTCCCGATGCTCAAATGCAGTTAAAAATGGAATTTTTCGTTTCTTTCGTACGCCCATGTATGCATTGCAATTATGGTGGAATTTCAGAAAGTCACGCATGCAGAGATTGCGTGTGGCCTATAATTTTGGATGCAGAGCTCCATACAACCTGCCCTGGAGAGCGAGTGTTTGTAGTCATGACTCATCAGGTTCAATGTAACATTCATACAATTGAGGCATTATTAAGAAAAAATATGTACTTGTTTCTCGAAAGATCAGAAGGTCTAATAACGTAATGGTTGCCTGCTTTGACGCAGTCAGATTGTTTATATTCTTCCTTATTCTTTGAACACTACAACCGCATTTTACTTTGTGACAGTGCTCGAACATTGCAGTGTTTCTTCGTTTGAGGGTGTGCATGTCACAACGCATTCGTGCTTTACCTGGGCTTGACCAGTTTAGGAAATAGTGTTCCACTCTGCAGTAGTTTTGTACCAAGTGAACAAATAGTGTTAAGAATGCGTCTGTAATAAACCTGAGGTTCGGCCTCCAACGCCGTTACAAAACGTTCTGTTAAGTAAGTTTCTGTAGCCTAGTATCAAGCGAAATTTCTGACCTCTGCGAAATTTCTGACCTCTGACCTATCATTTTTTGTCAGTTATTTTGCTTCTCAGAGTAAAGGAATAAAGTTTGGCGATTACTTTTTGATGTGTGTTGTATAAATTAAAACTTTTTGGTTAGATGTCAGATACCCACAACAAGCTACAGTAGGGGAATAAGTAAAATCAGTGAAAAATATTGGACTTAATCTTAGACTTCAATTATTTTTCTTTTCCTAACTGTAACATAAACCCGACACCGGTGATTCAGCCTCCAACGCTGTTGCAAAACATTCTATTTTGTCTGTTTTTATTAACCAGCGTTGTGCAGAATGTGTGTGTTTGTACTATGGACTTCGTGTCTGCGGGCAAAAATACATTATTATTATATGCGACTGTTTGCGAAAAAGTTGTACCACGGTTGAATAAGCACGATGACGTCATCGAATGAAATTTCATGAAAATTGTCCCCCCCCGAAATGAAGAGGTGGTTGCGCCCCTGAGACACCGTATGGCACGGCGGCCTCACTTGCAAGCTGCTGCGATTGCTACCTGACAGACACATGGTCCGCATGATCATGGAGATGGTTGGCGATGGCAGCTTTACCCTTACCACCGGAAACGGCATAAGGAGCAGGTTACGATGCCTCAAGAACGGCGTCCAACAGGGATCTGTCCTGGCGCCCCTTCTCTTCAACATCTACATCTATGACCTGGCGACCACCGTCTCCACAAAGTATGCATATGCTGACGATCTAGCAATCATGCATGTTGATGGAGTTTGGCAGGCAGTGGAAGCGGTGCTGAGCACGGACATGGCAACCGTAGGTGAATACCCCCAGATTTGGAAGCTAAAGCTCAGCATTACAAAAACGGTGTCGACAGCCTTCTACCTTAACAACAAGGAAGCTAAACGTGAGCTGAAAGTCAACTTCAATAACGAGACCCTGCCCTTCTGCTCCGAGCCCAAATACCTTGGAGTAACGTTGGACAGGTCGTTCACGTATCGACGACATCTTGAGTCACTTCCCAAGAAGCTGACATCACGCGTCGCGCTCCTGAGGCGGCTTGTTGGCTCCGGTTGGGGTACTGGAGCAACAACTCAGCAAATAGCCACCCTCATCTGGCGCATTCAACTGCAAAGTACTGCGGTCCTGTCTGGTACCGTAGTGCTCGTACCCGCCTTATCGACCCCGCCATCAGCGACGCCTTGCGAATTATGACTGGATGCCTGCGTCCAGGGCAGGCCTTAAGCCGATGCAGTTGCATTGGGCCCCGCCATGGTGTTTGTGGCCCGCGCCATGGTGTTTGGGTTGAATTGTTCATGTTTGCCAGATACACCCGACACTTGAGAAATCAGCAGAAACGCTATATAAACTCCATTGTCAACAAAGAACGCTCTCGTCAGAACGAGCGATTTTCCTGTATTATCGAACGTTAGCAAACGTGCTCAATTCTCGTGTTAGTACTTTATATCTGCGCTCTACCACGATCGTAACACGGTTGACTGAACACGATGACGTCATAAATTACTGCTCACAGGGGGGCCGCGCCTAGGTCTTGCGTTGTGCCCCGCACCTGCTTGGGCCGGCCCTGCCTGTGCCCTATACCAGTGGACAACCTTCCAATCCTTACATGCATCCAATCTGCTGAGCTTCGTCGCATTGGAGTCACACTGTCTCTTGCACGCTGTGCCATGGAGCCTGGACACCTGCTCCACCCAACGCTCACCCGTCCATCGAGTGCAAATGCACGGCGCCTCAAATCAAGACACCCATTTGTACCCGCGGCACAACAACTCATCAGTTCATCTGACAATGACAACATACGTGCGGCGCATTGTGCGGATCGCCAATGGAATGCGGAGTGGGCGGACAACCCCACAAGACTCCGCACTTTCATCCCCGACACCGGCACCCCCACCGGAGCGACCCTTCCAAGAAGAGCCTGGGTCCGGCTTAACCGGTGTCGGGCGTTTCCGCTCATGCTTGTACAAATGGGGTATGGCCTCCTCGTCGGCCTGTGAGTGTGGCGCAAAAGAACAAACCGTCGACCATATTGTCCTCCAATGTCCAATCCATCGACCTCTCCATGGACTGCACGGCCTGACGGTTCTGGAGGATGAGACAGTCTAATGGCTGCTCAACACCTGCCCCGAAATCTAGTGCGGCCAAGAAGTGGTTAGAACAATTAGCTCAAAAAAAGAACTTTTGAGGTGCCACGAGTGGTCTGTGGGCGGTCATCTTCACTTGCTCTGGACACGAGTTTGTACAGGCTCCAGGTAGGTTTTCAAGACCTACAGTATGTATGACCCGACTGAACCCAGCCTACAACTTTGACAGAGTGTGCACAGTACAACGTAGCTAAGCAACTGCCATTCAAATGCAGATAGGTTGCGGACAAATAAGCCTAGAAAAACATTTTAATCATTTTTAAGTTCGTTACTGTCTGGAGGCAGATATTGCAGCCGTAGCTAATAATAACGAATGAAAAGTTTATTAATATTTCCAGACTGTAAATGCGTTACTTGAAGCAATTAACTGATGAGTTGGAATGTTCGAGAAAAAAACGTTGAAAAGAAACTGCATTAAATGCCTTAAAAGTGGGTGGATGCTGCCGAAGGCTTTGCTTCATTTCCGCAATGTATAAAAAGTTCTAAAGTCACAACTTTCAGGTGCCATACGTTACTTCATTTGAAACAAATTGACTGAAGGTAGTGTTTCCAATTACTGCCTTGCAAGCTGAACGATACGGGTCTCGCTAAAATTCACGTGGAAAGGGTATGTCCTAAACTTTACATCAAATGGAAGTGTATATCTACTTTTACAATGTCCCAATTGCTAGAATATTTAATCACGTGATAATAAATAAAAAGTGCATTAAGAAAATTTTGAAAAAATGTACAATGACAAAGTTTGGGTAAACTACAACAAACAGCAAATCAATGCAAGCTTAGTAACTTTGTTGTCAGCTAAATGGAAGTTGTTCCAGAGGCTTATTGTGGGGAAAAATCCTAAAACAAAGGGTCTTCGCTGTATATCTTAAGCAAAAAGAAAATACAATGGGAGAAAAAAGAACGGACGTGATCACCTATTCGATGGACAAAGCATTGAGTTTTACAACCGAAGACAATAGACGGCGGCTATGTTACAGGTTTACAAGTATAATGCTTCCTTCGGTGAACTACTGCATGCATTTTTATTTTGGGTTAGCAGCTTCATAACCATGAACAGAAAGTATGTTTGTGAAACACATATTTTGGTATAAACTAGTCTTGGAGAAGATTAACCCATAGCTCAGGTGTCATTTATACAAAATACAGACTTATCGTTTGACTAACAGTGTTGATGAGTGGAAAGTTTTATGGAAGAAAACTCAAAAACCAAAACGTATTCCAAGAATCTTTTGAAGCATATCAACTTGTCAAATCAAATGTCGTAAACTTGATACAATTCAAAATAGACAAATGTGTCCCACAATACCTGCAAGTAGACCTCAGATATAAATAGCCTGAAGATCCACCGGTTCCAATTTTGTTGCCAATCATTCGTTGCACCATGCAAGTGTGGCTGTCTGAAATCGAGGTGGAAACAAAGCTAAACATTTGTGATAAACTGAATCACATCAAGAAAGTTTGTTTCAAAAGTATAAATCAATTAAAGGAAATAATTTTGTTCAAAAGCGAAGCAATCACTGTTGCACTTGCTGATTACTTCAAGACTATGGATAAGAACGACAATAGCAGCTTTATTGTGTGGTGTTACAATAAGGGTAAATTTAACTTATCGAGAGCAATTTCCGAGTAGTAGCTGCAAAAAATCCAATTGAAATTATGGACAGTTGCACTGTTACAACATAGCTCAACTGTTCTTAGCAAATGATGCAGTTTACCACATTACCTAACATTAGCTATTGCAAGTACAGTACAATCGCTGATTACAAGTACAAAAAAATCAAAACAATAACTTGCATCTTAATTTGGTCATGCTGGAGTCTATGTCCATGAGGCTTTGTAGAAACTGAAATGGCAAATGAAAGCGCGGCTCATCTCTGTAGAGATATATCATCAAGGCACCCTGAGGTAAAACAAGATGAGTTGAATCATTTAAGGTTTTATGTGATATTAAGTATTTGCTATATTCCCAAAAATACCTCAGACTAAGAGCAAACCCCAGCGTGATCCTTACCTCTGTTGATTTTCTGATAATCAACAGAATTTAAAAATCAAACAAAAAGAGTATTTTGTTGTGACAAAGTCAACGCACTAACGAATTTATATACGCAATGAAACGATCCTCATATAAAGCAAGAAATATAACATGCAAAGGGTTTTACCACAATGTTGCAAAATTTTAGTCTGCAATAAGGAGCACAGTGCACGTTAAAAATGAATTGCCTCACAATTTCTCTTAGAGCACAACTACCTCTGGATAAGTAAGCACATGTCGCTTAATCCAGGTGTGTCTCTCTGTGCTGAATTACTTTTTAAAATTTTCTGCTGTAACTGGATTTAGTTAGAATAGGATAAGCATAAAGTGAAAACAGATTGATGCAGTCAAGTGTTTGAAATTATTTTCATTAATTCACATCTCTACGTCGAGATTAAAAATCGAAATACAACAAAAAGACTGAAAGTTTAGTAAAACAAATCTTCAATTGCATCACGGCAAGCAACGGTATATGCACATCTTTAGTGCGACACAGCACACGAGACCCGAAAATTCCTTTCACACAGTTTCACTGGATCGTAAGCGAGTTTCGATCGACACGAAAACTCAGAAGCTTCTATTGAAAGAACTTCTCGAAGTTTTTCAAGCGCGCAAACCTTTTTAACGTGATAGTTTTTTCCGATTTATTGCCTGAACCCGGCGCAGACAAAGTCACCTGATCTTTGGACATCTTGGGTTGTCTGCTTGTTGATTGTTTAACCACACACTGCTTGGTTGTATTTTGATTTGGGAAAAATGATTGAGATATCCCGTGTGACATTACAAGCAGTTGCGCTTGTGTTATCTTGGATGTGTTTACACGTTAACATACGCAGGAAAACCTTCTCAACCAACAAGCAAAGTGCTGCAAATGTTTACAATGACGTCTGTTCATAACTTTGTTATTTTACTTTGGAGTTCGACAATTTGAATTGTTCTGTTCGATGTTAACATCAATAGCATGTTTTTTTGTGAAGTTAAGCCATTTGTTAACATCAGTAGCATGGATCATCTGATTAGAATTACTTTGGTTTTTCAACCTCATTGGCAAACATGGCTTTATGTTTCAGAACTCAACGTCGGTGACTGCACCATCGACTGACGCCAGTGAATCTAATACATCTGTGTCTTGCCTTGCATGGGCGTCGAAAGGGGGGACCAAGCCCCCCTTAGATTTTGTAATTTGACATTTTCCTATTACATTTTTTGCAAAAAAAGTTGTTTTCCTGGTTTCGTGAGAGAAAATGCGATTTCACCATTTTTGACCCCCCCTGGAAACATCTTTCGGCTACCTCGGGAAAAATCCACTATTGGCCCTACCCTGGAAAAATCCTTCCGACGCCCATGTTGCCTTGTAGCTAATAACCGATATTTATTGTGCTTTTGATTAAAAAAATGTTTTTGAGAAACATGCAACACCAAAATACTTACTATAGCCGTTGTTCTTAAAATCACCAATGCTAAATCGATGCCTACGCCAGACCTCACCTGAACAGTAACGAGGACAATAAGCCATGTAGTACAGGAGTCTCAAACACGCGGCCCACGAGAGCGTTTTGTGCGGCCCGTGTTGCTTTTTGGGAATTTTCAAATTATTGACATTCACCTTATTTAGTTTATTACCGGTGTAATAAAAACTTAAGTTTTTTTATTCGTAACTAAAAGACTTCACGAGTCCTTAGAGGGTTTGAACAGTCTTTAGTTCAATCTGCTGCCGAGAAATGGCTGGCCAAATTTTGGCCTGAGGGAAAATTATACCTTTCATGAATACTTTTGATTTTTGTCAAATACTGGTTTTTGAGCCATAATTTTGGCTCCAGATATGCCAGGAAGTCGATCAAGGACTCCTATGACTCGGACGACAGCCCAGTTTCCAAAAAAGCTTGAATCAAAAAAATAACTGATTGGGTTGGCGCCCAGGGCCAGGTAAACTTAGCCAAAAAGGCGAAAACATCCCCCATTATGACATTTCCCCCGAAAAACCCCAAACCCAAAACGAAAACAATTTTTTTTTATCTGAATTACAAGACTTACTGAATCCGTAGAGGGTTTGAACATCTCTCTAGCTCAATCGGCTGGTGAGGTATGGTGTTGCAAAGCTTTACAAAAAAAGTGGCGCGAGCGGTAGTAAAAGGGAGTGCTCGGCTGCTGAGTGAACAAGTTTCTTTTAAACGAACGTAGAGACGGCTAGAAATGACTTGCCTAAAACTCACGATACCTTTCGCAGGAAATATGATATAAAAGCTGTTCCTTGGTTCAGGTAGCGCCACTGTTGCGTCAGCGTCATAATGCGGCCTTCGAGTTACTTTAAAAGTTCTTCATTTGGCCCTCAGAGCAATCAAAGTTTGAGACCCCTGATTTAAAATGTTTGTGGCATACCGACATACAGTAATTCGTTAAAGACTGGCGAGTCTTGCGACCCAACCCAGAAGTAAAAAAATGGTTGTATAAAATGATGGATGCTGAAATAAAAGTTCAAATATCACATTGTCACATAATCTGTTGAATAAGTTTGAAATTGTTGACATTGTGAAAAAGTTAGATTAAAAATTCAAAAGAACGTGGTATACTTAACTTAGACACAACTGAATGGGCGGCATGGTTTGGAGACTCAGGTAAAAACTTTTATTTCGATTCATAGGTATAAAGCAGCCTCGCGAGGTTGTTACTTGAAACGGGCGATTTGTACAACACGACACAGTGTTAAAGAGACAGCAGTGTAATTTTATGGACGTTTGGATTTTTTGAAACAATTAGTTTTCATGCAATCTTTTCTAATATGAAAAATGTCTATAAGCATTTTATGAAGCAGCGGAGAAAAAATCGAAGTACACATTTTAACACAAGTATGCGCGACAGTCGTGACAAGATATGTGAACAGTAATTTTTTTAGACTAGACGGGCGAAAAGAAGCTACTGGACCGATTAACTCAAATGCACATAAACTAATTAAAGTCCGCGACTCAGACAACTCACAAGACGCAACTTCTAAGCCAGTGATACTTAAGCTTTTTTACCACGCCTCCCTTAAGTAATTGTCCTTTGTTTCAAGCACCCCTGACTTCTCTGTGAAAACAAATGTATTTATTGGCAAATTCATTGATCAAACTTTCCATGTGTAGGGCGCGTAAGGCCTCGCGCTCCCATGGAAATTTAGTGACGCCCCCTGGGGGGAGCGACCCCGGTGAACCACTGCTCTAAGCAGTACGTGGACGAAAATATCTTTAATGAAAAGCACATCATAAACACCGTCAACTGGCGATGCTATTACGGGGGATTTTGACATACATGCAATTGTTGGAAATAGAAGCTAGAGAGCAAGTAAGGGAACCTATCTAATATCACGGGCAGAAAAAATCGTAGGATATCACGTTTCGGCGAAAAAATTCCAAATTCTGTATTACGCTGAAAAATACAACTAAGTACACGTGTCTTTTATACTTTAAAACGCAAATACACCATGTTTTTTATTTTAAAAAGCAAATCCAACAAAAAGTGGGTAACGAAAATTCTGACGTGGGTCACACTGAAGGTCACACGGGCCTCATATGGCCCGCGGCCCGCAGGTTCCCACCCCTGGGAAAGAGTAATGCATCTTGGACTTACGGAACACTTAAATGGCGCATGTCGTCAGACTAGATTAAGTGAATAAAAACTTCTTAAGATTTAATAACGTCCAAACTACCTGAAATATGAATGACAATATAGAACTACAGGCTTAGATATCCACAACATGACAGCGACGTTATGCACAGCGCGTGCGTTTATAGATTTTTTGGCAAAAAGATGGTCACAGTGAAACGACTGGCAGTTTAAGTAGGAATCACCATGAAATTGTTAAGTTAGCCAAAGACAAAAAGTTAATATTCGGCTGTCAATATGGGTTACGTAGACGTTGTAGCAGGAAATGAACTTGATGTTGAAGTTGGAGCTATGTCTGGAAGTATTATTATGTCAGGAAATCGGATGTAAAGTTCAATGGACCCTATTGATCTTGAAAAATTTACGCTTTGTCAAATTTTTATGCAGTAGGCCGGAATGCTGACTTGTTGCAGCATAAAACTATCAACTCACAAGATGCTACATATCCCGCTGATCTTTCAACATATGCAGTAGATAATTTTTTCTGCTTTGAAAAATTTTAAAAGTTTAGATTAGGAAATAAACAATTTCATCAACACCGCGGTACAAAATCGTGAAGTGTTCATTGAACAAAAACCTCAAAGGTATTATATGTTTAGAAGCATTTAGCATCCGTAATACTCGCAGAGCAAAGCTGTGGCATTTCGAGGAATCGACACCCAAACATATTCAAACACGACTTGTTTTTTACATCTGACAGCAAGGGTTACATGAAAAATTGTCAAGCTCTGATTAAATGATCAGTTCTGATACAAAACAACACCGCTGCCGGCAAAGGCTTGGAAAAAGTATTACACCATTTAAAATTCGCAATGCAGGTACCGGTGACATAAAAACCTCTTCTAATGCCCAAAACGTGCAAGTTAATGACGGAGAAACTATTCAAATTCAGTCGTACGACAACAGGGACACCAGTGGCAGGTATTTGTATTGAGTTGATATTGACAACCAAAATTCTGAACTAAAAAAGAGCAGCAGCTTTGAAACTTTGTTGCACGCAGTTAAACGTACATTTAAAACGCATTCCGTGGTATTCAGATTTAATTAAATCCTTGCGCACAAGTGATTGCTTCAAGCTACGCGCGAAAAAAGTTTTTTTAACAGGATTCAATTTTTTGTATGATAGAGTCAGCGGCTCTGTCACAGACCCTTCGGGCGAACAGAACACCCAGTACCGTGTTCCTTACACCACTCCGATCAGTTACTACATCGCTCTGTAAACATTCAATCGACTGACAGTCAGTAATCATAGAACTAAAATATCATAGATCCATATAAAATTCTAAGTTCTCAACAAATATTATTATGCAGCTTATGATCAAAATGTTTACATTTGCTGGAAGTATTCTCTACTCTTTTGTACTCGTTGAGCAAAATAAGGCAACCGAATACAGAATTGTAAACGAACATTACAGGGGAAATAAAGGGTGAACTGTAGTCAGTAAAATACCCAAAATTGTGGAACACACATGTTAAATTAGAATTTCCCTATGATTTAGTGTAAATTTTGTAGGATCTGCAGCAACATTTACCTACTTAATCTGAACTATGATTAACTTCCAGCAATAGCGTCTGTTCAGAAATGAATGGCTGAAACGTTGTGATTGGTTTCAATAAATAGATACAACGTACTTATTCGGTTGTAAACCACGGCTCACAAATTTTTTTTTCATCATTTCGTGCGGCTTAGAATCAAACGCGGCTTATGTTTTTTATTTCTTTACCTTATCGAAAGTTATAGATCAGTGCTTCTTAACCGGGTGAATGGTTCACCCCAGGGTGAATGAAATTTTTTCAGGGGTGAATGAAAAAACAGGGGTGAATGAAGGGTGAATGAATTTTTTGTTGCTAAGTTTTTGCATCCTCTGGTTCTTGTTTTTTTCCCCTCACATATCAACAATCATGAATCGTATGACATACCGTACTTCAAGCGTTCTAACTTTACGTCTAAAGCAGTTAGGAACTTATCACTTCAATAAAACCGTATTATGATGCATGTAACTACCTCTATGACATAATAGGAATGGATTTTACCAAGGAATGCCATGTTTTATTTTTACTCGAGTGACGGAATCTTTGCTGTGCTCTGCATGAGCGTTCTATACGCCTGTGCAAAGGCTACTGGTAGGATCGCAATACTTTCGAAAGTTTCATTCTCAATCTCGAGTAAAATCTAGACCAGCTATGTTCCACCCAAACGGCTTACTGAGCCAAAAATTATGTCACTATCTTAACCAGGGCGGCATTGAATGACATATTAATGAGGGTCGCACATTGAATGGCTTACTTTGATCCTAGCAATCTAAATTTAGCTGACCCTAATGCACTGAAAGCGTTCGAATCCTAACTGCAATGGTACCAAGCGTGACAAAGTAGCTCTGAGGTCCACATGCCTAAAAATGTCAAATTCAAGATTATCAAAATAGAGACAGGTTGTCAGTATGTAGGATACTTTTGCTACAGCGAAGACCTAAACTGGGCTGCATAAAACCTCCGACTGGGCCGCGGGTTGGACAGAGCTGATCTAGACACATGATCACTGATTACAGTAGCCTTGCCATTCAAAGTGCATGCCTTACCAGTCGAAGTATAGTAGCCTGCAAGTGTAGCCTGTTTGTCATATTTGTTTGTTGCCACTTTGGTAATAATTCAAACATCTAATACGCGTTGATATCTCAGGTAATACCTACAGAAAGTCTAAGAAATTCGTGTGCTACAAAAACACTTAGTTTTGTTGAAAGTATATGGAAATCTACCGATGAGCTCGATGAAGAACATGGGCGTTCGTAGAAATTTATCCAGGAGAGGTAACATCAACATTTTGCTTATCAATCAATCGGTTGTATTTTTCGCAAGGCATAAACATGTAATCGTTCAAAAAAAATTGAGGATTGGCGAACTGACCTCGAGGTCAACAAGTCAGCCAACCCTTAAAAAGAATAAACAGAAAGGAAATCGAAAATTATGATTGACGCATAAAAAAAAAAAAAAAAAG
>JGI24022J15233_10007946_pt1 | contig 11774 bp, 4 predicted proteins | sample Ectturendosymbi2_FD_15233 | JGI IMG/M metagenome (IMG submission 15233)
GTCTTTGTACGTCATACTGCTCATTGTTTCTTGTTATTAGTAAGTTGCATGTTATACGTGGTTAAAAAACATTGCCTTGAGGAAGCCCACTTGAATAGGTGGGCGAAACGTCAGTTAATACAGTAATAAAAATCGCCAGAAGATCTAAATTATCTTCTTGGTTTACTAAACACTTGCTTTTGTACAAACTAGTGTTGGAAAGTTGTGTTTACATTCAGTTAATTCTATAATGTACTGATCTGTTAACTGTCTATTGAAAGAAATCCTTTCTCAGCACAGAATCAGACACTAAGATCTTACAGAGTATATACTTCGCCAACAAAGTAGGCATCATCAGCTCTGCGACTGATCTGTTGGCGCTATCTCTTGCCATGCACTTTAAATTTAGTGTTATAACAAATAACAAATAACTTTTATCATCTTCGGCAGAAGTCAAGGCATTTCTTAGCCCTCCTGGGCTTTAAAATATATGCTATGTTATTTCACCTAATTTTGCATATGTCATAAAACAAACATTCTTGCCACTTCCCTGCTGGTAAGGTAATCTGTTTTTATTTGTGCAATTCAGCACAGTAAGGAGTGTCTTATTCCGTGCTTTTAATGTTAGTGCAAAATTATTTAGTAGTGTGCAGGTGCTTTAGCGTACAAGGATCGTAGCGCAAGATATTACAGTAGGGACTTCCCTGGCACTGTACACTTGACAAAATTGTGCATGCAAACTATCGGTAAGTCGCAGCTAGGAGGACATTGCCCTCCCCACCTTTTTCGAAGCAAGGCCACGCGGTCTAAAGAACCCTCTGGTTCTTCAGCTGCGTACAAACATACAAACATTAAGGCGTTGCTCCGCAATGGCAACGATGTTGATTTTTGTAATAATTCAGACCTGATATCCATTATGGGGACATGAGGCAGAAAGGAGCAAAATATCGTCTTCACTGTCCAGGCGCAGACACAGTGAGGTGTATTTTCCACCAGACATTAAAAAAATTCGTATGCGACTTGACTTCAGTACACTTAATTGCCATAGATGTTTGTAGATTGCAATATGCTTAATCTCCAAAGATGTTGGTAGATTGCGTATAGCCTACTTAATCGCCAGTGTTCAAAAACGTACTGTTTGCAATTAGTCAATGACGTTTCATCTGTAATACCTCTCTGTCGAATTTGAACACTTACAAGCTAAGCCCAGCACATATTATGAATGGAGCGTATATGACCACTCACGGTGACGTAACTTGGGGTAAAGGGGGACATGTGCTCCCTGGTGCAGCTGCAGCATCTGGGGGTACCAAATTGAGGTCGGAATATTATATAATATTTACGAAATGTTAAAACTGTCTGTGGATGCTAATATTTACGATTTACAAAATGTCAAATGCCAGGGGCTGCTAACTAGTAGCGAAATCTCATCATGATCACTAAGATTCGCAAAGGGAGTATTTGCTAACTTTAGTGACGCTGCTGTCTGCGTGCGGCATGTCGTTTGACTCGGGGCAGCGTCACAATGCTTTTACGTAGATGTCACAGTTAGACCAGCCCGTGGCCTGGTGGTAGTGCATTCGCTTCGGTGTTGGTAGGCCAGGAGTTCGACTCTCGACCGGGTCTTACCAAGACCTTGTAAACTGGTACTCAATCCTTCCTACCAGGCGCACAGTGTACCGAAAAGCGGCCGGGACTGTCCAGAACGCAGAACAAAACGAGTCAAATGATACCAGACCATGGTAAACACTTAGCCGTGGCGCTAAAATTTCGTGCTTGGTTCACGTGGGTTGATTTAGTGGTTTTGCAAGTACAAAATTCTAATGGGCTCGCTGCAAGTGCATTGCATTCTGATGAAGTTCGGATAAGACAAAGGTTAAAAGTCTCAAGGTCACATGATCATGCAGTGAAGCCTCGTTGCAACGCAATCGTCGGGGTCCATGGTGACCGCCGGAGGTTGCAAGAGCAAGTTTGCTTTTTGTAGACAGTTTGGTGCTGCTTGCATCTTCGGAAAAGGGCCTTGAACATGTGTTTGGTCGATTTGCAACTGCGTCCGATCAAGCTGGAATGAAAATTAGCACTACTGTAGAAATGCGTTGGTATTATGTGTCTCCAGAAATCCAAGTCAATGTACGTTGCAAATAATTGTCAATACCCTATACTGGAAGACGTTTGGTGATTTTGTTTATTTAACTAGATGTTGGCCAACAGAGCGGCCTGTCAGTCAGAACTAACTGAGGCAAATGTGCAAGAACGACAACATTACACGTTTTGATCAAATTCCTAAGGTCTTTGAAAGTTCGGGACAGCAGGAGACGCACTGGAAGCAGGAGACGTATTTTATCGAGTGTTCCAGTGGTTTTTCAGAGCTAGCTAGTGTTTGTTCATGAGTGAGCTGAATGTAAGTACGACAACATTACACGTTTTGAGCAAGAACGACAACATTACACGTTTTGATCAATATCCTAAGGTCTTTGAAAGGTCAACATCAACCCACGTGACTCAGTAATACATACTGTCTCTTACGTTTGTCAATGCTTACAAATCCGTGCATGCATCATGAGGCAAGCTCCAAGAATTAACGCAGTTTTTATTTGGGGGTCAAGACTTGACCCCAAACTTGAAGAAAAATCAGCAACACCACGAGCTCTTATCGTGACATAAAGTTATTGATCCCAAAATTCGAATCAACGCAAATATTATATACGAATGTATACAGAATGAAGGGCGAGAACACGGAAGGTAAGTCAGCACATCACATCACAACACTCCCACAAACAACGAAGTACCTGTCCAAATACGGTTCGCATTCTTGCATCTAGTGGTGTAACTATAGAAGTTTGAGTCAGGGTGGGAAAACTTAGCTGGAGGGGTCCCAGCAGGCAACACTCAGAAAAAATTTGAGAAATGATAGTGAATCCGAATGTTCATGTCCATACTGAAACCCGAAATTACCAAAAAACACTCGGAAAAATACAAAAAACAACAACCTACTGAAAATCAAAGCAGTGCCATATACCAAAATATAAGGTAAGAGTTGCGGCTCGGTCTATGCATGTGGCTTGCCAAGGGAGCGGTTAGCACCCCTGCCTCCTCGTCAGTTACGCCACTGCTTACATCCAACACAGCTCTTTCATGATAAGTATGAATACCGAAAAAGACAGGTTTTATGAAAGCGTGATACATAAGTTGACAATCTACAAAAACATTCAAAAATTCGGGTCAACGTGAAATGAAGCGTGTCTGAATCGCATTTCAACCTATGCTAAATCTCAGAGCGGAATTTTACAGCGCGTCACTGTATGAGCATTCTGTTTCACAGTTTGAGAATAAATACTACCTTTTCGTGGTATTTACGAGTGACAGAGGGCTGAAAAAGGGAGATTAACACTGCAAGGATAGGCAAAGCAAACACAATGTTGCGTGAGCTTTATCGTTCCATGGTAGCAAAACGGAAGCTTTCAAACACCGCAAAGCTGTCATTTTTGCAAAAGGCGTTTATTTCGATCCTCACCTACGGTCATGAATCTTGGGTAATAACAGAAAGAGTGCTGTCTGAAGTACAAGCTGTGAAGATGGGATTTTTACGGAGAGCTCACGGTGAGACACTTCGCGATAAACTGCGCAGCTGTGAATTAATAAACCATTGAATGTAGACCCCTTTGTTGCCGAATAGAGAGATCCCAACGACCATGGTTTGACCACGTGACCAGAAAGGTAAGTAGTCAAGAGGTCGACCAAGGACCAGGTGGCGTGATCACTCCACGGGTCTGGCTTCATCCCGTCTTGGTATGGAGCCAACGTGATGCACATTTTGCTGAAAATTATGAGGTACTTCATACCTCTCAGGGATGCTGCCCTCACGACCATCCCCACTGGAAAAGTGGGCGTGAGAAACAATAAATTCCACAATCTTGTAATGCGTCCACAGGCAGTTCCAGCGTCGCTAAACGAGTAATTCGCATTCGTATAGAAAGCACTTGAGACCTATATATGTTTTTCCATTAGGATTCGAAAAGACTTAAAATTCGTTTGGGATATGACAGTTATTCTATTTAATGTTTCGGTACAGACAGCTAGTTTACAGGCAGTGGCGTAAGTGACCGGGCAAGGATGGGAACCGCACCCCCCCCGACAAGCTAAATGTAAAAACCTGGTCCCCAGCACTTAGCTTATATTTCGGCNTTAGTATTCTTTTGATTTTCAGTAGGTTGTTTNTTTTGTGTTTGTTGGAGTGTTTNCCGGTGATTTNGGGTTTTAGCATAGACATNCGCATCCGCATTCACTATCATTTCTCAACTACTTTGTGAGTGTTGAATTGTGGGGTGGCCAGTGGGCGCTTTTCAAGTNTTGACTGGTGGGGTGGCCAGTGGGCCCTTTTCAAGTGTTGACTTGTGGGGTGGCCAGTGGGCCCTTTTCATGAACGTTTTCACCCCCTGTCTCAAATCTCTAGTTATGCCACTGCTTACAGGAAATAGAAAAAATAACTTTTGTTTAATCATGGACGTCTGAAAACAATTTTAAATTTTTAACCAATTGACAGTATGACAAATGGCTCCGAATGTCCGTGATTATGTGCCTTTATACTTGTTTCTACTTTCTTACCGTCTCTGCGCTCAAGCTGGTAAAAACTCAGTTTTTTGAAAAAAACGCTAAAGCAAAGTAGAGTCCACTTTTTAAAATATCAAGGCTAGCTTGACGGCAATGGATTTATAAGAGTACACGAAGTGAAGCACAATTCAACCAATGCAACACTAGCGCAACTTGCAGTAGGCCTACCATAACAAAAACGATGGTGCGCTTTTTAAAGTCGAACAAAGCATCTTTGAATTCCACTGAAAACATTTGAAATAAGTTTCATTCATATTTACTAAACTCAGAGTTAAAGTTGTTCTTTGATTTACAAAATGAAAACGACAGCGCCAGGCATGGGCGGATCCAGTCAGCAACGTTAAGGCGATTTCAGTAATATTTGGTAGTAATTTATCATTACGGGTTCACTACTGTCAGAGAGATAAAGGATACTTTACAACACTGCTGTGACAAAACAATGGACGCAAAATGACCTTATATCGAGAATGCTGTTTTCCGAATTGTACAAAATCATGGTGAATAAAGTCACTTTCGTAGGTTTTAGGGGAGGGCGATCGCCCCCCTCTGGATTCGCCCTTGGGGCTAGGTATTCGAACGACGTCCTTGCAGCCTACAACGTTTTAAATTTCAAAAGGTGAAACCAATGTCAAAATTGTTACATAATAATAAATGCTAACGAAGCAGTCATGACGGAAAAGCATTGATGTCAAACATGGACGTACACCAATCCGCTTATGTTGCGCCAAGTTCTCTCTGACGTTAGTCAATTTGGCTTCAATATTTAGCAATGGTTTTTCTCATTAATCGCATCGAATCATCATCACGCTTGTCTTCAATCCACCCCATTTGTTGTTCCATGTATACCACGTCATTCCTTTACTGCCATGGTACCTTCCCCATCGTCCATTTAGCTTTGACCATCCGCATGCGTTGTGCCACCAAGCTCCTCCATGTTCCAATGCACAGTGTACTGAGATGGACCTGATAGTGAGAACATGGCGCAAACAGAATCAAGATGTGGAATCGTTGAAATGATCGGATATTTTTCAAATACCACAGCAAACAAAGTTAAATGCCGCTGATCTTAGCCACAAATCGAATTCATGCATTGCATCAGGCACTCTTGGTGCGCAGTAATGATTCTCAAAAAGTACTGTTTCTTGCTTTCAGCGGATGCCGAAGCCTCACTGCTCTCTAATCCAGGGCGCACAGTAGAACAAAAAAGTGAAAAGTTGGCTTGTTCCCTACGGACTTTATTTCAGGTGTGAAAGAATACATGATTCAACAAGACGGTCTCTAGTTTTGCAGCAAGAGGTTTGAGGAATCTCCTGCTTGGTTCTGCTTTCATCTTTTGTGATGATTCAAACTTGTACATATCATTCAACAAAGATTGTTATGTGACATCAGTGAGGCGCATAAGCGAATCATATCGTAATTTCTTTGCACAAGGAAACTAGTTTCATGTATTTCGACACATCTTCAGTTCTGCGCAGCCAGTATAAAAGTTACTAGCGAATGTCGACATTGAAACAATAGAAAAACAACGTACTGTTGCTATGAGCAAAAAACGTTATCTACGGCTTTGATAAAAACTTTGTGTATCTGATGTCTTTACTCAACGGTTAGTTGACTCTTATTCTCACTATTAGCACTTTCTAATTGTGAAAACATTCATTTGCGGCAACAACAAAATTCAATCTCAAAAAACATTACGAGAAGCAAAAACTGTCTCCTATTATAATCAACAATAATTTTCCAAATCAAATTGGCCTGCATTTTAGCACGATCAAGTTCACTGAAAGACTGACATTTGGAATGATTTTTGTATGCTTCTCATAATTATGCCTTATTGCAAAAATGTTTCATGAATCTAATCACACAAAATTATTGCATTTAATGCTAAAAGTTTGTAAAACAAAGCATGTAAAGACCACTATTCTATGCAAATGCTTTTAGGAAATGCTTGACGCATGTTTGTACTGTATGTTGTGTAAACAAAGCCATTTTATTCCAATTTATTAACATCACGATGGTGTTTACGCTATCATGTAGTACGTAACCTTGATTTCGACCATCATTTTCACTAGACTTTGTTTTTACTTCTGTAGCGGTTTCATTTCTTCGTTTTGCATTTTTTATGATACGACAACTTGCCGCAATTAATACTACCAACGAGCAACAGTTAAGATCGATGGAATATAATTATTGATTTAACAATTTTCTGAAATGTGCCGACTTCCTCGTACACAGAAATGGAAATCATCACTAGAACGTCATCAAATCGCAGGTCACCACTTTTCGTGTGTTGAGAGACGAACAAAGGATACCTATTTTGAAGCACTGTGACCTCTGTGAATAAAGTTTTTGTGTAGCTTGATCTTACACAAAAAAATTTTAATGTTCGCGCAATATCCACAAGCTTATTGAATTGAGGAACGGGTACATCCCATCAAAAGCCACTTCCATGCAACTTTCTGCTGAGGGCTAAGTCAAAATTCAGACAACGTTGTATGACACACAAATATTTCCAATTGGGATTTGAGGAGGGTTTCGTAATTGGAAAAACATCTGCGAAAACACCAGTAATTTAAACAAAATCATTGGTTGGTCGTTTCAAAAAGCAACTCTCTTCACCGTCAACAAAATTCGCTTGTCCTGATCTGATGTCTTTTTGCTGAAAATCAAAAACCAGTTGTTCTTCAAAACCTCCAGAATGATTTCGTGCAAATCATTGTCTTTGCGCTGTTGTTACCGAAACAAGTTTGCGAGATTTTCAAGCTTCCTATTTACGTGATCATTTTTTACTCACGGATCGTTGTCTCTATCGACAGTTGAGAATGGTTGGTCGGTGAGGTTTTGTCCCAATGTCCCTTCCAGTGCGTCTCCTGCTGTTCCATTGTAGCCGGCGAAGTGGATTCGAAACAAGTCCGATTCGCTTCCAACTCCAAATGAGCTACAAAGTACACGTCGTAATTCATCGAAACGATTCAGCGAAGAGCTGTGCTTTTGGAGTGAGTTACTTTAAACAATAGGTCGTTTGCGCGGTCTTGCCATCACATACCGATGTAATCATCTTGTAAATGATGTCAAGAAACAATACTAAACTGACTGTACGGAATGGGACAAACATTGACTTTATTCTTCATCATTTGAGCTAGTTGTTCTAACCACTGCTTGGCAGAGATGAACATGGATTTGGATATAAATTCTGCGGATTTGCAGATTTTTGATGGATTTGGATTTTATAATTTCTGACTAACCGGATTTGGACTTGGATTTGGTAATTTTGTTTACATTTTTTCATAACGTTTGCTTCAGTTTCAAGATCGCTGTATTTAATGTGTGATTCAGGTTTGGTTCAGGTTCAGTGAAGTTATGACGTCATTCGGAATTGTACAACACACATCATGTTGGTCCAAATGTTCAGCCTTGAGGTTGAGCGCAAGCAGCTGTGAGAGTTTGCTCTCATGTTCAGACCTTTGGTGCCACTCCTTTATGTTTTTTTTCATTAGATCTAGCGTTTTCGCATTTTATCTGGTGTTCCAGTTGTTTTTCATAGCTATCTAGTGTTTTTTCATGATTGAGCTGAATGTAAGTAAATTATAAAATTTTTATAATTGTAACTGTAACTGAGACTTTTTGATTTATGCAATTGTAAAAAAAAATTTCTATCCAAAAAGTAAAAATTCTATCCAATTACATTTTAAATTACACAAGAGCATATAATCTGTTTTGAGCTAAACCGCTATAAGTCGAGGTCGCTGTGGTGATCTGTTAAGAGTTTCAGCGACCTGTACAAACAAACACAAGCGTTGCTGCTGATGGTTGTGGCCATGCTGAAAGTCATGAAACAGAGGTGCCATTTGCCCATTTGCCTAAGTTTCACATTTCAGACCACAAGGAAGTTCTCAAGAGCAACGGCGTGGATGTGTTGTTAGTCTTTTCCCTTATGTGGTATATTACCATGATGAATGAAGGTGTTGCACTCCAAGTCACGTTAAATGATTCTAAAGCGTAAAATAATAATTGTTTGCGTTTGTTTGTGTGTGTATGTGTGTTCTATGGTCCATTTGGTCTGAGACTAATATATACATAATGTTCGAAACACCTGCCTGCTCTTAAGTACAACAACAATTTTCTTGTTATCTGACAAATGTGTCACATATTTGTGATCTAGTGTTTTTTTTGTGAATCTAGTTTTTTTTATGATGAAATCTAGTACTTTTCCCTAACAACACAGCGGCAACACTGGTTCAGACGTAGGCCTATCGTGTCATCAAAGTTACCGATTTGGTGTGGCTTTCATTGACCCAGTCCCTTTTCTGGACTCATGGTTGCTCGACGCAACAAAACAGTAATTCCTACTGCCTAACAAAATTTAGCACATTTCATTACATCATTATTCATTTATGTAGCCCAGTGCTAATACTTTGCGTGTGCTTTTCATCTGTTAAGCTTTCAAAATATTTTAATTAGGCCTACAGGCTACGCAGTAAAGAGGGCTTAAATGTAGATTGCAGTTCAATGAAATTATAAAATGCCAAAAACGGATAAAAGAGATGTGGCTTTCGCTATTATGAATAGATTACAGGTCATCAACTGTATGCCTTTTGCATGGAATTGTTTTTAGAGGTGTTGCAGGTATACATCAAAAACTTGGTTCTATTTTTGGTCATGATAGTTTCAATTCTTTGCAGGATATTCCAGTTTTGAGTGGTTAAAACTGAATCATATGACTGAGCATCCCAATGCATTGCTGCTTAAAATTCATTACGATTTACGTTGAAGTCTTTGAAGAGTCAGCTATTACGGTGTTGTAAAACAAAGGTACAGCATAAGTTATTTGAATTATGATGCAAATTTTTTTCTCAAATTATGCTGAGTTGAAGTGCATGCAGACTAATATAGTAGTAATAAGATTTCGGATTTAAACAGGATTTGGATTTTAAAACGGTCTGTTTTCGGATTTGGATTTGGATATGGATTTTGAAATGAAATGCCGGATTGGATTTTGATTGGAAAAACCTAAATCCGTTCATCTCTGCTGCATGGTCGCACTGTATCTCGGGGCAGGAGTCGAGCAGCCATTCGGTTGTCTCATCACCGAGAACCGTCAGGCTATGCTCTCCATAAGGAGGTCAATGGATTGGGCATTGAAGAACAACATGGTCAACGGTTTATATCTGGTATGGATGTCAGGTGTAACATGCGGTATTTGAAAAAGATTCAACCGGCAAACGTTCTCAAAGAAAACACAAAATATGCATTGACTTTTAGCTAGGTCAACGCCCAGCTTTCATCAAGGGGGCAGAACAAGACTCAGCAGTAAACATGTTGCAGAACCAGCCAACAGCAGTATTCATCGTTTTATAAAAACACAACACAGCAAAACATCTCAGCAATGCAGTCAAGGCAACATGCCCAAATGGCCAATGGTTTATTCTTCTGAGCCACATTCACAAGCCGTAGAAGGGGCCATACCCCATTTGCGCAAGCAGGAGAAGAAACGTGCCACACCGGTGCGGAGGCGGTTAGGCAGGACCCACGCTGTTCTTGGCAGGGGCCATTCCAGAAGGGTGAATGCCGATGCCGGGGATGAAAGTAGGAAGTATCATGGCGTTCTCCAACCACTCAGCATTCCATCGGGGATCCGCCCAGAGCATCGCACTTCTGTTGTTGTCGTTAGATGAACTGATGAGCTGTTGTGCGGCGGGTGCAAATGGTTGTCTTGATTTGAGCTGGCGTGCATACCGACTCGGTGGACAGGTGAGCGCTGAGTAGAGCAGGCGTCCAGCCTCCCAGGCACGGCGTGCTGGAGACAACGTGGCTCCTTTGTTGTGTACAGTCTAATTCAGCTGTGTCCAAGTAGCGAGACGCATGCGGTCCATTCGAATGTTTTGTGCGGCCCCGTTTAGGTTTCAGCTGAAGTGAAAAAAAAGTGGGACTGGCTAAGTAAATGAAGTCTAAGTGAAAGCATCGCTCTGTTTTGTCGATCGAAACGCCGACCCTAATTTCAGCCATTTCACGATTTTTGACAATGACAGAAAATTATTGTCGGTGTGTCTTAACAATTGGAGTCTTTCCTGGAGGAAATCGCAGAAAGCTGTCAACATTCTTTTAGCTTTTTAGTTTTAACTATTTATAACATAAACAAACATAAGTTGATATGACTTTTCGCATGACTTTACAGACTTTAAATTGATTCAATCGCAGCCATAAAATAAGCCCTTGAAATTTACTCTGTCTTTTTTTCAAATGCCCAATGAAGACTGACCGCTACCGCAAACTATTGGTTTAACAGGAAAATTAAGAACAAGTTAAATAAAACAATTAACCTGTATTCCGCCCAAGCAAAATTGCTGTTGTTCCAATTCACCATTTCAATTCTCAACCTACAACCGCCAGCTTTTGTTATAAGATGAATTTTGTTCAAACCTGAAAAGCACAGAGTACGGAGATAGTAGTGTGTTTAGGTTAGCAGATAAACATTCCTGACATTTATGATCGAGTATTTTTTGAAACGTTGACATAAAAATAGTCTTGATTTAGAAAGGAGATACACGCTTTTTTATGTCAAAAGTTGCCTGTACTAAAGAAAAGAAAAAGTCTTTTAGTAAAGACAAACAAATATCTTGGCAAACAAATCAACAATCAATAACCTAAACCCTAAATATTTTAGAAGCTGATTAGGTCCTTGGGAAGTGTTGAAAAGAAATCATTTAAAAAAAATTAATGTTTTAATTTAATGAAAAAAGGTACCTTATCGCATCAAAAACACCAACACAAAAAACACAGGTTTAAACGAAATCATGCTGCAGCAACAAAAACAATTGCTTCCATCGTCAGCAATATCTCAGTGGGCAAGAAACAGACAATAACAAATTTAATTTAGTTAAGGCTGAAATTTCCCCAAATCGAAGCCATTCGCACACCAAGCAGCAGCTTGTAGCCGTGCAGCGACAAAACTAGAAGTAGGAAAGGCTCTAGCTAGTGAAATAGAGACATGTCAAGATAACTAAAATGGGCAAGAATTTTTCCGTTGAGAAAATTAGAAAAACGGCGACCAAAGCTCCATAACTTTGTGCCAAATAATGGAGTGACACCACGTTGTTCCGCAAAAGAAAAATATGGGTAGGTAGAAGAACGTCATCCGCACTCCCTCACGTTATATAATTTTCTGTACTGAGGAAGTGTTTTTCTGT
>JGI24022J15233_10007950_pt1 | contig 11772 bp, 6 predicted proteins | sample Ectturendosymbi2_FD_15233 | JGI IMG/M metagenome (IMG submission 15233)
TAGAGTGTCAACCCCCCACACAAACTTAAAGCCCACCCGCAGAAACGTAAAACCCCCCTATTGAAAACTTTCTGGCGACTGTTCTGTACCACCCACGTCATCAAAACATTTTTTTCTACTTAACTACCAAAGGTTTAGTTGAAATTGCTTCAGGAATTCTCGTTTTTTAGCTTGTTGCAAACACCTGTTATAATTTAAAATCTGCGCAGTGACGTTGAAAAAATTGACGTAAAGTTTTTGTAAAGCCGTTGTATTCTGTATGCATAGAAATTAGCGAAAGAATCGAACTCGCTGTAAATGTTCTTCAGCAGTGGCTGTGGCGGTACGCGCACCCCTTGGGGTACGCAAATTTTTTAAAATGTTTTCATAATTCAGTTTTAACGTAGAAGTGCAATAATTTAAATGTAGCATACATATTTGTTTATTGTACACGTGACTACAGTGGAGGGGTATACACAAAATATTGCCCAAAAGGTGTATCACTAAAAAAGTTTGAGAACCATTCTGTCAAGCATACAATTCGACTACAAAAAAATATTTGAGTTAAAAGGAAACTAACCTCGATTGGCCGCGAATCACAGGATGTCGCTGTTTGGGTTTAATCTGGAGCGCTCCAATTAATGCTTCATCTTGTGGATTTTCTGCAAACGAATGATTGCGAGAGTGCAGTTCCCTTGTTTTTTCTTCCGTTTCTGTTATTTGAAATAAGAAAGAAGCAATTTGGTTCAAAGCGCAAATTTGGAAGGTTCTCAACAGGCGTCTCTATTGATTTTCTTACAAACGTTTTGAAATAGTTTGGTGGAAAGAAGTGCCAAAGTTGCAACTTGCACGACCTTTGGATAGTGTTCTCTTTGGTGGCGCAATAAGACTTTTTACCTTCATTCAAAAAGAATAAATTTTGCGTTTATTTTTCAAAAGTTGAATAAACAAAGTAAGGAAGGAAATTTTGCCAAATATTGCAACAATAAAGCAGGGGTAGGGAACCTGTGGCCCGTGAGCCAAATGCGGCCCTTGTGAAAATTTAAAATGGCCCGCATCAACAAACTGATTACCTCAGATGCAACATCTCGCCCAGACGAAACACCGTGATATGCAGCTATTTCAACCGTTAGCCATGAGGTGTGTTTCGCGCTCATCATAGTTTTCTATCCCGATTTCCCTCAGGAAGATAAAGTTGAAATTTTAGCATAGATGTAATTATTTTTGCGGCCCGCCCGCGATATTCATTAGTTCATGCGGCCCGTGATAGCAACTGGGTTCACTATACCTGATTTCAACGTTCGACTTCTCTTTTATTTTCAACTCACTGGTCTTTTTTTATTTCAACTTATTTTTGTCAAGTTTTAATCTCGCAACTTCTCTTGCTATTCAGATTCAGGCGAATTCACCTTGGTTTTGTAATTTGTGTTATTGTGGCAAAAGTCATACAAAAAACTGAATACATTATGGCAAAGTTTAGGTCTTGGAAATCTGTTCAGGTCGGAGCAAATCCGAGATCAAATTGAACTCTATTATTAACAATGTAAGGATTTGTAATGCTAAAACTACATGCGCAGTCATCCGTAGCTACGAACTACGTAATATACATGCAAATGAAATATACAACTACAAATGCTTTCTCGCAACGTTATCTCACGGAAATTATCGGAAATCTCACGGAAATTGCCATTTGCGAGTAAGTCTACGGCATCGTTAATCTAATTGCCTCTGCAAAACATTTTCAGGCACGTGTTTCATCGTAACCGCAGTGTTTCTAGCAAACTTTATCTCCTACTAAATTTTCGTATCGTTTTCCTTGATTTACCGTCATTTTCTTAAAGCATCAAGAAAAATCAATAAGGTGGTCGCCGCGGTCAAGATTTACAAAGTAGTCGTGCTTTATGGTTTAGAGAAAAAAAAACACATACGTATTTTATGGTTTGGACATGAGTAGGCACATAGTGGTTAATTAAATATACAAGAAGCACCGGAATTCTTTCAATATTTTCCGATTATCATCAACCTGTGTGGGTGCCTTACCGTATTTTGTACTACATCTTTGCAAGAAAACTCCTTCAAACTCCCCTCTAAATATACTAAGAAACAGTGCTTCCTGTTGTCTGTTCGGACCAAATGACAAAAAGTATTTCATTTCAAACTTTATAAAATCTGATGGCAATGTTTTTCTCCATTTCGATCTAAGAAAAGTTCTTGAGGCTGTTGTACCTGTTCAAAGCTTTGTTCTCATGTTTATCATACGGCTAATATTTTGCCGCCTTTGCCAGTTTCTCCAAATATAAAGTTACTCATTCATTTGGAACAAGAAATCAGTGCATGTGAGGCAGTAACATTATAATTACAAGTCTGAAATTTTCGAAACTTTTACATAAACCTATTCGTCAATCCTACTTTTAAAGCACTTGTGAAACTCCAAAATTAAGCAATAACATTTTTTATGTTTCATGTAGTGTTTATATCTTTGTATATATTTGCGGCAACAAATATGCTTGCATTGATTAAAAATACTTTTTTTACTTCGCGACAAAATGTCTGATGCCCTTACTTTTCTCAAAAACGTTTGTTTTTCATTCAGTACATGTATCAAAATATTTTGGAGCACTGTTCTTGGGCATAAAAAACAAATTTTACCAAGTACAACGATTGATGGATAAGTTAGATCACAATCCAAAGTTTGCATTAGCATTCGACCATCAGTAAAAGATCAGTCTCTTTTCCTACAAAATAAAGTTCAATATAACTTAAAAGCAAGACCGAATTTCCATAGAAATGTGCCTAGCATCAAACCTTTTTCATGAACATGATAAATGTAGGTAACGTTTTGACAGTTGACGGGAATATCTGAGACAGTGCAGTTTTTCAGATAAACTTTGTTCTCTGAAAAATAAAGAAAATTATTCTTAGGCAAGTAGCGCCAAAAGTTGTTACTTTTTTATGGCTTACGTGGAGCTCTATAAGATTTCTTTTCTTTGAAGTTCTTCAAATCAGGTTGTGTCATTTCTGCAAATTGAAAACGCAACTGTGATCCATCTCTTTGGACAAAATTAATCGCATCTATGAACAGCAAACATTCGGCAAATGATCTTGTTGCAGTATAATCATATTTACGCCATTAGCAAATTAAAGGAACGTATTTAAAATGCAACGTTCTTTTGAAATGATTTTGGGTAACTTTGCAATTCCCTAATGATTTATTTGAAGTCAATAGAATCCAACAAAAAATGAACACAGAATTCGGTTAAAAACTGTAGGTCTACATACCTATTTCAACTTTCTTACCAATTACATTACAATTATAGATATTTTGCAAGTCCGTTTTATAATTATTATAATTATAATAGATAATGTACAGGTCCGTTGACCATTTTTGTTTCTTCAAGAATGACCATTGTGCAATTTAGGCTGCGGAACTTTCAATCAAATGTTGCGCCTGATCGAGTGCGTCTCCAATTAAAACCAGGTGCGTAATTTCCTGTGATATTTTAAAAAGTTTGCGAAAAGTTAAAGTGAACAACAAGCAGAACTTGTCGCTTTTTTCCGAAGCGGAATTTTTGCTACTCATCGTACCCTGTGGCAACGCTTGCTTTTTCTTGTGACCTGTCTGGTTGCCCAGGGTCAGCACGTATTTTACCAGTATACTGGGACAGGTTCCAATTAAGAAACGGGGACTGTCCCGGTCAAAGAGGGATGTATGTTAACCCGTTTTTAATGGGTTTCGTCAGGGCGTTATGTTTGTGGCTGAGTGCCAGTGATTTGAGCAACTCTCCACCTCAGCATTACTGTAATACAAGTCGGCAGCCATGTTGTACAAAACGTACCGTTCCAAAGGATAGCTTGCATTTCTGCTGTGCTATTCACCTTGAGGTATCGCGAAAAAAAAATTAAAAATGAAATATGAAAAATATGAAGGGATTATATAATACAAACAAATGAAAAAATTATGTAATGTTGTTTTCTTCAGGGCCCTGTGTCATGCGAAATTTCTGATTTGCGAAATCGCTGACTTCACGCCATCTGCGCATTCGAAAAGGGATTTTCCAGGTCATGCATTTCTCAAGCGTTGGCTGTTCACTGAGATATCAAATATGCTGAGAACTGTTGATTAGGAGTTAGGGTATGGTGCTTAATTTAGCGTTTAGGGTTAAAGTTAGAAAAAGTAAATCATTTAAGTCTAAGACTTAGTCAAATATTGTTTAATGATTAGTTATGCCCAAAATATCGCTTGTTTCGGACTATCTGAAATGTAACCGAAAGTTTGTATTTACGCAACACACATAAAAAAATTGATTGCCGAGTTTATTCCTTCACTCTGAGTAGCAAAATAACTGACATAAAATAATATGTCAGAAAATTCGCAGAGGTCAGAGATTTCGCTTGACACCGGAGATTTCAACGTAACGAGCTCCTGCTTCTGGTATATGGCAGCCTTTGAAGCTTAGTTTATCAGTGTTTACATGCTGATTGAGGAGATTGACCGTCATCTGGGCAACAGTGCACTGTTGCAAAACACTGTTGCACTTTCAACTTGCGTATCCGACATTCTGACCAGAAAACTACCAGCCACGAAACCCATAATTTATTGCAACTAGAAGTAAAAAACACGGTGCCCGACTCGATAAATGCGTTGATGTGTTTTTCATGCTGTACTGATCGATCTCATTAACTTAGGTCTCAAAAGCGTACCGTCAATGTTCTGGATATTATGAAATATCTTTCATGATCAAATTTAAAGTTAGGACATATCAGTGCAGGACTAGAAAGCTTTTTTCCATGTCAAAAAATAATTGCTGTGATGTAGTTAAACACAATCCTGTTAATTATGTTCAAAATATTAGGGGAAGGAACTTGATCCGAAGAATTAAAGGCAAAGTTTAACTTTTGACAAATAAAATTTTCAAAATTGAAGCATTAACTTCTTCAAGTCAATTTAGCAAAATTTGCATTTAGAAGGATTAACTTTGTAATATTTGAAAAAAACGTTAATAATTTACTTACGCGTTGGACAATCATATAGATATAATGCATTCTTTTTATACTTGGCTCCAATTATAATTCCCAAAGTAAATTCTTCGTAAAGCATGTTTCCATTATTTCGCTCCAAAAGGAAGTGCACTTGATGAGTTCGCAACAAACGAGCTTCTTTAACTTCTTTCTCCTTCGCCTTAATTTTTGCATGTGGGTGTGAAAGGTGGAATCCAACTGCTTTTTGTTTTGGTCTGTGAAATGGGTTTTCAGAATGTACAAACCTCAACTAAGTCACTGCCAATTTTTAACTGCAGCGTAAGTTAATGAAATATGAAAAAAATTAAAATTTGCACTTATCGCCCAAATGTTAAGAACTCTCACAGCATGTTTTCTTCACGCTTTTGCCAAAAATTAAAACATTCTGCTAAGCTTACAAGAATCACCTTATTCCGAGCGGAATCACCTGAATGTTGTACTAGTTTGTATGCTCTATCTCTTCAAAAATATTTAAAATTCAGTGTTTAAAACTATATATTCTCTTTATGTTTGAAATGATTTTTGCTCGAAATCGGAATGATTAGGGTCCCTGCCTCTTGCGTCCATGGCAGAAAACTATAAGTGAAGTCGCGGCATCGGTCAAATTCCGATGCACAGGATTATATGTGTAGGCCTTCACCACTAAAGCAAAGAAAATAATTCTTTAATAAAACCAGTGTGGAACTGGAAACATCAAACAATCATTGGTTATAATAGTAAAAAGGAAGAAGTGGCAGGATGAGATTTACAGAACACAAAAAACTGGACCAGCAAGCAGCAGCCACCAGGGTCGCGGGCCAAAAACTAACTCTGGAAGCTCTGGCGGGCCGTACTAATTTTTCACCAGCAATTCCGCTCTCTTTGCTATTTAAGATCTCGGTAAAACTTGGGAATTTATGCAATTTTAATGAGATTCACTCCTGATTTGCACAGTTTATAACGAAAGCACAAAATGCGACATACAGTACATTTATAGCACAGTGCGGTTTCTCGTAAGTAGTTCCTTGTAAGTATTCAATACAAGAAGTTGCAAGGAGGGCAATACCGGATCGTAACATGTAATACCACTAAGCGGACCATACAGTTACTACAATTTGGTAAAGGGGCTGCGGGCCGGATGATTTTGCTTGACGGACCGTAGGTTGCTGACCCCTGAGCTACAGGTACAGTGTAAACGGTAAGTACCTGAAATCACATCAACGGAGAACGGTTGCCAATGGATACAAGAAAGCTCACGGCTCAAAATGTGTATAAAAGCACTCATAAAAGCAGCATAACATCAAGCACTGGACACCAAGCGCCACAAGCCTGTTATACTCCACAAGACAAAAAATATCCAAAATGCAGAATACACAAAGAGAAGAATAGCACAGTTGCCCACGCACTGAGTGCATTGTCCCAGATGGTGGGAAGGTTGTAAAAGACAAGGCATAAACGCCGTAGCAGCAGCAATCCACCACGGCATAAGCCAAAACTAGACAACAGAAAACACCTTGTTTTAGCAAGCAAGCCCATTTGTGGGAAACAATATCAAGGTACCGCGGGGCTTCGACATCGGGGGCTGATGAATGAAGCAGTACCAAATGACACAAATATACAGTAACAGAAAGGAAAGGGAAAAAATAAAAACAAACCTTCGACTACCAATATTGAATATGCGAAATATCACAGCCAAAGTAATAACAATATCAATATATAGGAGCTCTAGGAGGAACTTGCAGCAACCTGAAAAGAAACTCGAAGGAATACCCGTCAAAAACGAATTACTCCTATCTGACAAGAACGGCAATATTGGGGAATGCACATGTTCCAACTTCTCGGTCGGTGTGGCGTCGCATGCGCGATGCACCACGAACGGGATGTGCGCTAAGAATAGCACCTGCAGTATGGAGCAGAGGTGTTCCCGGTCTTGAGTGCCGGAATTGACTCCTGCAGGATTCTACGTTTTTCTTCGGATCCGAATCCGGAGCCGGAGTCACGAATGTGCGTAAAACTGCACCAGGAGCCGGAGGCACTTTTCATTTTCGGCAGTAACAGGAGTCTGCGTGGTCTTTATAAATGTCATCGCTTAAAATCATTGCTGAATTTTAGTTAAATCGACGGTTGCGTAAGTTTGAACAGATGTCGGATTCTCAAACTTGATTAAATTTTGGACCCGGTGTCAAGCGAAATTTCTGACTTCACTCCATGCGTGCATGCACAGAATCATGTTCTACATATTAAATACGCTGAAAAAACTGACGATTAGGGCTCAGGGTTTGGTGTTTAGGTAAATGTGTCGGGTTAGGGTTTGGTTTAGGGCTAGAAAAAGAAAAGTGATTGAGGTCTAAGACTAAGTCGAATATTTTTAAGTGGTTGTAGTTATTCCCGTACTGCAGCTTGCTGTGGGTATCTCACATCTAAGCAAAAAGTTTTAATTTGCATAACACACATCAAAAAAGTAATCGTCAAACCTTGTTCCTTTACTCTGAGAAGCAAAAAAACTGACTAACAATAATAGATCAGAAATTTTGCAGAGGTCAGAAATTTCGGTTGACACAGAATACGGATTCAAAAATTTTGGAACATGAGCGGAATAGGAGTCTGAAAATGTGACTCCGGCTACCTCTTACCTACAACAGTATATGTAAGTGGCACGAACAAGCAGTAGCAGAGTGACCTCGGTTAGTGACCTCTAATAATGCTTGTGAACCTGTTGAACAGTTTATGGTACTGTCCATCCTGATGGCGACGACAAGAGTGATCTCGTCGGGTGATCTCTATTTATGCTTGCTGCCACGGTGTGAAGCGCTCGGTCTCTCCGATCGTAACACACGCGTCCTACAAAAGGTGATCGATCTGCCAGAGTCTGGGCAAAACTCCGATGTTTTAAAGACACACCTACCTCAGCACATAAGAGTTGAGTGAAAAACAAGAGATGTTAGTTATGTCGGTAACCTATACAACAAATGATAATCAACATGCGAAAACATAAAAATCAAATGCTAAAATTACTATCAAGCTTAGAAATGCGGGCATGTTAGAGATGGTATTATCTACAATTTTATATCTTGTTTTATTAGCTCTCACACCCAAGTATTTTAAACTCTAGATTTTTTGTTTGTTTTATCAACATAATAGACACAGATTAGGCTTACTTGAGCACAATAGTTGTTTTGAAGAAGTCAGTGCAGTTGATAGACTTGTGTTCCAAACAGGAATCAACCAAATGGACGACTACCACAAGTTTCTCTGGATCTGCTGAATACGGGTGAGGAATGCAGCCAACAACAATCTTCTCAACGGACAAAGTTTTTGTAGATTGGTCTTTGAATCTTCCAGCATACCTTGTAAAAGCAACNTTTTTAACAACAAGAATTTTTTTTCCAAATGTCCTTCATGGTTCTTTTCAAAATGTGCATTTTTGTTGAAAATGTGTGTTGACATCAATTAAAGTTAACATATCGTAAAAAACGCCGTTTCATAATAAATAGGAAACATATTCCTGCTAAAACTGATTTTCTGAAGATATTTCGAATTCATGGCATTTTAAAATATAAGACTGACTNGTCAAAAGTTGTAATAAAAGTTAAAACAAATTATTATTTTGCTATTTTGCAGAATCGAAGCGCACGTTTTTCAGTAGAAGAACTATTTTGCATACAGTTTTCACAATAAAAGAATAGTTGTTTAAAGATATTTTTCTAAATACACTTCCAAATTTCATTCCTGTAGGTTACCGGAAATTACTGCACTTTGAGACTTTGGTTTCTGATAAAGCGTTACTTGAAACAAGCCTCATATGCTTTATAATATGATATACTGTTCCACACAATCAGGGGTGTAACCAGGCACGTAGCCAGAAATTTTGATAGGGGGGGCAAACAACAACCACGTCTCAACATTTGATTATTTAATGCCCTTTTTTTAAAGCATCATCCAAAAAAGGTGTAATTTTCTGGTGCTTTCTTCTGAATAATTAATAACGTTCAGGATTAAGCTGGCAAATGTAAATTCCATTTTCATTGAATTGACAAATTTTTTAAGTTTGTTTTTAGCAAAGTTCCAACCTTCTGTTTTGGATGAAAGCCACCATTTGATCGTAAAACTTTCATGCAAGACCGGTTATAAATATCTTGATGGCTTAAGAACAAGATCTGCAGTATGCTTTTTGCAGCCGACGTTGNAGTTGAGCAAAAAGTNGTTGAAACCGTCATTATGATTGCGTTTTTATATTTACGCGCTTCTGATGTACGCTGACACACGGTCAATCGAAGCCGAGTAACAACTTGTCTTTAAGATACTGACTCCCGAAGTTGGTTTACATCAGTGGTTCCCAAAATGGACGGTACCGCCCCCTTGGGGGCGGTGAAGCAGAAATGAACGGTTGGCGGCGTTAGGAGGCCCAATTAACAATTACATTTCTGTTGTCTTACTAACTTTGACTGACCAAATGTCATAAAAAACAGTTTGATCAACAAACATGTATGCATGTAATTTGTAAACAAAAGCTTAGCGTTTTACTAAACTATAGTGAAATGCACGAAAAAATTGTGTTGATATGTGTGCTAGGCACGGTAGGGGGGCGATTGAAATTTGTCTTTCAGAAAAGGGGGCGCTAGCACAAAAAGATTGGGAAACACTGGTCTACATTCTACAAAACGTGTGCGCATAAAAGACGTGAACCTTATCCAATTTTCGAGCGACTGGGTGACTTATGCAGCTGATACGGTGAAGGCTAGAACACCTCATCGCGTTTGAAAAATGTTTGAATTTTATATTACTAAACGCTATGAACTACAAAAGTTTCATATGTCCTTCAAACAAATTTGCATGTGTTTGACCCACGCAGTCTACACAAAGTATGAAAATAGTTGTGAATTTGCGAAAATGAAGCCACAATCGATTCTCACCACGGCTCTGGAGTTATGTTAAGACTTGTTGCCGCAACTTAACGTAATGGTGTGTTAGTTGATTTAGCCCAGTGGTTCCCAAAGTATTGGTCGACACCCAAACAAACCAGGGCGGAGAAGGGTCAAAAATGGGTGGCGCGGAGGCGATCCAAGCCGGAGTTGTGTATTTTCAACGTTACCATTGCTTGTCTTTGCCTGTAGCGTAGGCGCTTATTGAGAAAAGAGTGGAATGCAGACATTGAAAACAAACTTAGTTGCCCGCGAGGGGATTTTGTGCGGTCCGCGCTGCTTTTTGGGAATTTCGAAATTAACATTTAGATTATTTTGTTTATTCACCGATGTTTAAGTGCTCGGCCAACGACTAAACGAGTTCATTTTAAACGAACGTAGAGAGGGATAGAGATAAATTCCTTATAACTCACGATACCACCCGCAGGAAAAATATGTAAAAGCTGTTTCTTGTAAGGTTCAGGTACCTCCTTTGTTGCGTCAGCGTCATATTGCATTCCTAGAATAGTCATAATGCGGCCCTGTTTTTTGTAGGTCCTCGCTCGGCCCTCGTTTTGAGTTTGAGAACCCTGGTGTATGGCCTATTTGCGTAATAAAAACAAACTTTGAAACTGGATTGCTTACCAGCCAAAGTTTGAGCTTCAAGGCATGTAGTACGTACATCACCGCTATTTACATTTAAAACTGTACAAAAATATACGATCTTCATTTAAAGTTATACGGCTGATGCTACAGACGAGGATAAGCTATACAGTATTTGTAGCACGCCAGAGTTACTAGAGTTAAATTTTTCGATGGGCCTGAAAAGAATTTTACATCGCCGTTAGGTAAGATACAGCAATGGCGCTCCAGAAACATCTGCGAAAAGTGTTACTCCTTGGTTTTACTTTCGATTAGTGATTACAAGCGGTTACATACAAGTTCGTATTTCAGTGCCACCAACTTCCACACGGAGCCATGACATGAATTCTCCAGCATTCACAATGCTATATACACAACCATGAGTGTCGGAAAGGGAGGGGTAGAAGGGGGCCTTGACATGCTGACACAGGTATTAGCATTAACTTTGTTGGGGTTCTCCAGCATGATGAGGAGAACTGGACAGCTGCTATGCCCAATTTCAGAACGATGCGTCCCGTGTTTTCGAAAAAGACGACGCACAGTCCGTTGGTGGTGAGTGCGTATAACTTTGTAGAGGGGGCACGCCCGGACCTGCCCTTACAATGAATCGTTGCATATATTGTGACGTAAACGTAAAGTGTTGCACCATCCTCTGTCAGGTGACGTGACCGACGGATTGGGGCACAGGTTGTGTATTAATTTAAAACGTGGCATTCCTTTTCACCACAGTTGGAGCGGTGTAGTGACCAAAGAAAAGTTGCAAGCTATCTTTAAAATATGAAATTAATAATGAAAATAACTTTGCAGTGGTTGCTACTTTCGTTAAAAGAAGTCGTAAGATATGAAATGTTAACGATGAAGTAAAAAGGCAGACAAACTTTGTTAAAATGCTGCTCTGCAGAAATGATACGGTTATATTAATTTTGTTGCAGAGCAGGGCGAAACAGACTAACTGAAAATGCTTCGTGCTTTTCGTTAAAGCAACCGCAATGAGTAATTGCTTGTATGCTTTTGTTGAAGCACTATAAACGTTCAAAGGTGAATGCTTCGCAAAGGAGACTCATGAAGTTAGCAGGTTGTCGATGAGAGTTTTGCTTTGATACTTACATCCACATGGTCATCGAATGATGCTCATGTGAAGTGATCTTGGTCGTATGCCTGAATATTTGCTTATCGGATTAAAACGTGGCATGCCCTGGCACGCCTCGGCCTTCGACAATCAGTGACAGGTTAGAGCATGAAGTGGCCGGCT
>JGI24022J15233_10007951_pt1 | contig 11772 bp, 7 predicted proteins | sample Ectturendosymbi2_FD_15233 | JGI IMG/M metagenome (IMG submission 15233)
CAAATGGGGTATGGCCTCCTCTGCGGCCTGTGAGTGTGGCGCAGAAGAACAAACCGTCGACCACGTCGTCCTCCACTGTCCATTCCATCAACCTCCCCACGGACTACACGGTTTGATGGTTCTGGACGATGAGACAACCGAATGACTGCTTAACATCTGACCCGATATGTAGACGGGCTAGCAGTGGATAAAAGAAGAACTCGCTCAAACGAAAGAAGACTATAGTTGGGATTTTGCGATGCCGCTACTGCAAAAGCGAAATTTCTCATACTGTACAAAATGTGGACGAAAGGAATCAATCTACCCGTAGCAAAGTGCACAGTCGTGTCGTATGTTTAACCAACAAACAAACATGAGAAGAAAATTCCTTGTAGTTTGTTCTCTGCGGAAAATTGCCATTGCTTTTTTGAACCGTTAGTGTGCTGCATTTACGCATGCGGAATGTCGAAGTTACACGGTGAAGGTAACATAGTTCGACGCGATGTACATGTGCAAATTTCTAGAAACGTGTCCGGGTTGTTTTTAACAGTTATCGATTTCAAATTGCAAAATTCAAACGTTGCTGGTTTCCGATAATAAAAAGGTGTTCCGTTATGAGATGTGCTTTGTGCCAGTCGTTCAAAAAATTCCCCTGTGATCGATTTATCTCACACGTTGAAAGATTTATCCGTTTTGTTTGAGAATTTTTTACAATGATACGCGTCGTGATGCATGTGCACCAGTTTTTTCAAAACCAACTTCAATAAAGCGGCCCGGTGGTTTAAATGCATAACCAGGTGTTCCCTGAAAATTTTTGAATAATTATGCATGAGTGAAATAAATAGTTGTCGTTATTAGATTTATCGCTTGGATGAAAACCTTTATCTGTGGAAAAATATGGCAAACTTTATTTCTTCAGGTCAAAATGTCAAGTACTTCCGACACTTAAAGTATTGTTTAAAAGTTTTTATTGCCATTTCAGAATAAATACGCTGTGTAATATCTGTGTGCACGCAGAAACAACTGGTAAATGAAACATACGAAAAAGGCTATTCGAATATGTCATAGTTTGGCAGTGTTTATCAGCAAATCTATTTCACATAGCATATTCTTTTTGATGAAATATTAGCTATATTTTGCACCATGTTAATAAGAACACAACTGTCGCGCAAATGTGACATTGTGTTAGAGGATTCGTCCAAAACAGTAGCCTACAGTCAAACTGTTGAATACAGTTTACTTTATTACTGAAACTCTCACTAACAAAACCAGTTTTGATGAAAATCTAACGGTTTGTTATAATTTTGCAGAATAAGTACGGTATTAGTTGATTTCTTGCAGCGAAGTGTATATACTGTACTTTGGAATAAGAAACAAAACACTGACTTTTTCTCAAATTTTCAATTTTTATGCTACCTTCGGCCAAAGCAACAACGCACAAATCCTTCATGCAACTGATCACCGGAAAAATCAAATTTTGACTTGTTAATCATTCTAACTTACATAAAATGCAATTCTGCTGACAAATTTTACAAAATATAAATCGTGTTTCAACCTGTAGTCTGATTTCAGTAAAAACGTAAAGAAAATGGATTGAAAAATATTTTCCGCCTTCAATCCTAACTGCCTAACGATTGCTGTACATACTATACACAAAGGAGATTCTGGAACATCTTGGATTGGCATAGTTTCATCTGATTTGAACCTAACTGATTTGGTGACACGAAAATATAACATCAATTGTCTGATCTCATCGAAAACAACATTGTATCTATGGACATGTTAGTGTTCCAACCTCTCCGCTGGCGTTGCGTTGAATGTGCGATCCACCACGAGCGGGATGTGCGCGAAGAATAACACACATATATATGTGGCACGAACGAGCAATAAAAGAGTGATGGTGGCACATGATCTCCATTGTTGCTTGCTGCCAAAGTGTGAAGCTTTGCGCATATGCCGCTCTGGCTTTCCCATCGCAACACTAGCAATTTTACGTGTGGATCTTTATTTTCCCCAGACTCGGATTTGTATTATATTTTAGGACATAAAACAAATAAAAGTTTTCTGATTAGAGCCTAAATCAAACAAATTTCAATATTAGAAAACTTTTTTGCAACCGATTGTTGGTTTCATCGAAAACTAAAACTACGGCGAAATTGCTAGTAAAAGAAAAACAGACAAAATTCGTGATATTCACACGTGAACAAAAGCACTTGCCTGCTCAGATAACAAAGGGCTGCCACTATAAGGATCGCAACTAAACCTCCTATGATTCCTCCAACGATTGCTGCAACAGGTGGAACAGGGGTGATTGGTTCACCTGAATAGTGTGTGTGCACATTAGCAAAAAAGGAACGTGAAAACGTTTCAATTATCAGACAACCAGTTAGTCAAAGTCTATTACTTGGAGACATGCATATTCCATTAACTTCTATTGGTATGCTTTGTCCTTCGCAGTTTTTAGTATATATCTGAAAATATAAAAGGTTAAAAACAGGATTGCTGACTTTAGCATTAAAACTATTAACAAGGCATAATTTAATAGCGTGCTGCGCAGAAAGTATTTGAGTTGTCGTTAATAGTCACACTTTTTAGTAAAAGTTTGATATTTTTTTCAGAAGCTTAAAGTCATAATCAGGATAAACAAATTATATTTTGATTATTAAATCCTTTATCGGTCATCCTTTTACGGCCTAGCAACAACGTTCAAAAATGTTTCTACTCTTGTCTTTGTTCCATGGACGCTGAATATCTACAACATTAACTTGGTTACTGATCAGTAACGTTAACAGAAAAAAACATTTTGTGAAATAGCAATGTCACAAAGATTTAACAACTTTCAAATAACACTAGACACAGCAGTTTGTTTGCAATCCGTTGTACATAGAATTCCAAGGAAGTAAAATAAACGCACTATTTTTGCAATAGCTATCAAAAGGAACTCTTGTAAAGTATTGAAAAAGACACTATGATGCCTATCGACGTTTGCTTCGGTGACTGAATAGGCATTCATTTAAAAAAATATATATATATATTCATTTTTTTTTTCTAAAAAATGACAATTCAAATAACGTCAAATTTCTCTGTGACAGAAAGTTATTCTACAAGGAAAGAACTGATTTCAGTCTGTTTAATTTTTTGAAATGTCTGTGACCGGGTTATCTCTTTGAAATTGAATAATCAACGTAATGCACAAACAATCGGGCAGTTTTGATGAAACATAAAATGTTTTTCAAAATGATTTTGCATTAAAAAGCCTAGGAAAACTCTTTAAGAATCTCTCATAATTTTATAACAATTTTATTATGGTGTAATTTCATGAAATTGTCATGACCTACTGTAAATATGAGAAAAATTATTTCTCATCTATGGAGATGTCTCGGTTTTACTGTGCACCAGGAAAAAATGAAATATGCCTGACCATCTTTCACCGGAGATACATGTAGAGTGACGATTGCGTGCGATTATTTTTTACAAATCTTTATTTCTACATGCAAGGGACGTCAGCTTGAAGTAAATCTATTTCCATTAATGTTTGTCATGGTAAATATATTGAAAATAATCTTTCCCTTCACAAAGTTGAATTACATTGGTTTACATCAACCAAACATTGATGATTTCAACTTTAGACCAATTTACCAAACATTTCAACTTTAGACCAATTTTATTCACAACAAACACTCGCGTTTGGAGAAGTCATACCGCAACTAGGAGTGAAAGTGAGGTGTGAAGCAAAATCTGCGCAAGCACTTTCAAAAGAAATGCAATGTTTTGAAACGTTTAAATCGCCGAATTACAAACCAGAATGTTTATTTGCCTTGTTAAAAAAATTGATCATAAAATATCGTTAAAATGGTTGGCAATATTTCTTGATTTTCGCAACAATTATCTTCATTTCACCTTCAGACTAATTTCATTATCGTATCCATGACCTTCGGTTGGAATGCTGAAGTTCAAACCATCACTCGCGTCAAAAATATATTGCGATTCGTTGACAGAACTGTTTGCAAGAATCTGTTGAATCGAAACAATTACAAGAATAGTTTAGAAAACATAAGTTTCCTATGATTACAAACAGGAAATGTTGTTTCGTGAAGTTTGAAAAGCAGTGTTTCTTAAATTTCATTGAGCTGTAGGCAGGTAACTCAAAAGGCTTTCACCTTCACTGTTTGTTTTCAATCAAACACTTCAAAAAAATTCTGAGAAAGAAAAATTTACAAATTTTGTGAAAAAGAAAATGGGTTTTGTGTGCTGTTATTAATCCTTGCCTTTCGAGGATCGTAAGGAATAATGACACCACATTTTTTGAGACATTAAAAATTTCGGAAAATCCTAATATAATTTTCGTTCAATAAGGCATGTTAGTTTTGATGCATTTAGTTGTAACTGGTGTTTTCCTCGTACCTCATATTTTCGAAAGGGTGTTTTGCAGTAGTTTCCTTGCATGGTACGTGCACTCAGGAACCGAGTTTATGGGGGGACATGCCCCCCAACATTTGGATAGGGGTGAAAAAATATCTTTTGTCCCCTCCAACATTTTGTGATGAAAAGTAAAAAAGTAATGTAGTTGTGCAAATTTCATGTTTGCATTACTGTTGGAAACTTTTCCCCAGCATAAAACCAGGGAATAAAGGAGTGAAATGAGCACTATCACTGGATTGTCTGTAGACACAGTATAGGCTACAGATTTCCTATGTAAACTGAATTGAATTCTCATGATTGTTGAAAATTGTGTTAGTTAATTTGAATTACCGAATCGGTGTGCACATGAACGTCGCTCAATCACGAATTCCTGCGCTGGTCTGTATCCTACAATCAGAATACCAGGCGCGTGGCTATGGGGGACAACGGGGCAATGGCACCCCCAATTCCAACGTTTTCAGGTAAAAAAAATATTTGAAGTATAAGCCAAAGAAATACCTCAGTGCAAATTAACTAAACGGTCTCGCCTATCCTACTTCAGCTTTTAAAACTTGTATCTGACCTTTTGTAATCATAATCAAGCACCGCAGGCAAAAACAATTGGAGTAACGCTTTTCGCAGCTGTTTTTGTCGCACCAGCATGCTGTATCCCACCTTATGGTTTTGTAAGCTTCATTTCAAGACCATCGCCAATTCCTCTCTGATGACCGTGGATGTTACAAAGATAACCTAACCTTGTTTCCAGTGCCAGCGTAGCCTTAAATCAATATCGTAGATTTTTGTTGTTGCACAGTTCTAAAACTAGATGCGTGAATCTCGCTGTGATATAAATTTTATGTCTTGAAGCTCAAATTTTGGCTAAGAAGCGCTTCAGTTTCAAAGTCTTCTCCATTGCGCCATAATAACTATTTAGCCACAAAAGCATTCATTCTGGATATTTATTTGTGATGACATGTGTTGTGACGGTTCAATCACAATCATGTGGAGTCCTAACATTTTCAACAATGATTTCCCTTTACCTTGCCGGCGAGTAAAAAATCAATATTTTCAAGATATTACACTCCGACCTGCTGTTCATAAGCTAAGTGTTTCAACTTTCATTTGATGTTAATTGCCACCCTATCCTACAGTATATTATTTCAAATCATTTAACTGCAATAAGAAGAGTCAGCAGCAAAATCTAACGTAAGTAGCAAGATGCTTTTAATTTTTTAGGTTGTGAGGGAATTGGCACTGCCTTTACTAACAGATACCGAGATAACTTTCACAGGGATGCATATCAAAATTTAAGGGCCATCTCTCATATAGGGACTCCAAAGCATCGCCATTGCGAAGAGTTGATGTGGGATTACTTGGATAAAAGAGTTAAATATGTTTCACATTTCAATTTATGAACTAAATTCAAGAGCATAAGATACATACGAAAACAACAAAATTGTGTGAAATTTTGCGGCTACACAATTGAAAGCTGCCTCCTATGGCACATTTTCCCATAATTTTTGCTTTATTTTGAAAAACATATGACTTGCTTCAGAGCTTCTTTAAATGTGGCTCTAGAGTCGTACATAACCTTTTCAACTAAACAATGGTGCCATCTCTCAAGGGGCAGCACGGTATCTCTGACAAAGAGGGGCCCGAGGTGACCGCCTCCTTATCCTTCCCTAATATCGATCCTTGAGCTTGCAATCTGTCTTGTTGGCAAAGCGAATGTGACTAAAATGAAACTAAATTGGAATTTTTTCCCTTTGGGCTTCAAATTCCGCAGATAAGTTATTGTATTATCATGAAACCCGTGATTTGTACAAATTTACGTGCAGTGCTAAATTATCTTTATCTGCAGCTGAGCGTGGTCATTTAGTTTTGTAAAACTGGGGTTTACTATTGTGTTGAAGTAAGTTTAAAGTAGCTACAAATTTTTACGGAAGAGGTTGAACATAGCCAAAATATCTTAGATTTTATCAAAAATCCAAACATTTTTCAAACGCATTGAAAGACTGTAGCGTGTACGGTCATCAACTACAGACATGAATTAAACGCTCATAAGTTAGATGACAACGGGACCACTTCTTACATGCGAGAAAGTTTTGAAGAAGGCCTACTTCGGATGTCAATTCCTCAGAGGAAAGTCACTGTTCGGCTTCGGTTGAAAGTACTTTGTTGGTGTACATCAGAAACGTGTAACTACAGTATAAGCGCAATCGTAATGGCGACCGCGATGACTTCTTGCTCATGTGCAATATTGGGCATTGAGAGGTTTACTAGCGCTTTTGCAAGAAAGGTTTATGAGCAAATGGTGGCATTACTCCAAAGTAGAAGCTTGGAATTTTACCATCAAAACTTTAAAACTTGTCAATTCAATGAAACCAGATTTATCACTTGTCGGCTTAAATCGGAACACAATTATTCAGGAGAAAACGCCAGAAACATGCGCGTTTCATGGATGATGCTTTAAAAACAAGGAGCATCAAAAATGTTTAAATGTTGAAACTCGGTTGTTGTTATCCTCAGCCCTAATAAAATTTCTGGCTACACGCCTGGTTCCACTGCTAGTATTCACCAAAATATCTTGTGGCTTGTTTTTGATTTGATCTATGTGGTGATTCTTAGTTGCAGTATATGTTATTTAACGAAACTGACCACGTTTGAATCGATTATCAAAATTTTTGAGCATGCTTGTGTCTATTTAAGCTCTCAGAATTAATGTGTTTTCATATTAAATGCAGTGTTAAGTGTAAGATATCTAGGTATAGAACCGTTGTACACACTACTAGATGCTATACCACCATGATGGGCGTAGCCAGTTATCAATTCCATAATGTGTCCCCACTTTGGTCAATTTTACAAAAAGGTCGTACTGCGGTTGGGTGAACATGGTGACGTCCTCGAAACGCAAACAATAAGATTTGTTCCCACAAAAGTTTTTGGCAAACTCGGTCCCTGCGTGCACTTGGTGCTATTGTTCGATTCACCGCTATGTATCAGGACGTTATGCGATTTTCCGCAGTGCACGATGCAGTTAGAAAAAGACTACCTGATCAAAGTCAATGCAACATCAAACAAATTTCTGAGACAATCTACGAAATTATAAATGTTGTTGTGTGTTAACATACTATAAACCTCAACGTACATTTTTTATAGATTTTTGAAACGCTTTCACAAGATTTTGCGTTGTGTAGTACAGTTTGTATTTCTGCGCAGAAGTACAGGGTATGGTAGAAAAAACAACTGTTTCAAGTTTTTTACTGTGGCAAGCTCGGGTTCATTTTGATGCAGATTGTTTGTAAAACTTTTGATTTGAACACGACATGGATGATGTCATACGGTCTGCTATTTCACGAAAACATCAAGCATAAATAATCAACATATTATGTTGATCAAGCATGCTTAAATCATATTCTGCATATTTGGAAATAGACTTTGCTTCAAAGGAAATTGATGGCTATCTGAGTTCATTGGTAATTTGATAGCTCTTTAACAGACATTTTCAGACAAATTGGAGTTGATTTCTTCATAAAGAACAATATGAGTGCTGAAACACAGCTTTGACAAAATATTTGTGAAAAAGAAGTAATTCAAAGCCGCAAAAATCATCGTGGAAATCCTTAGGTGAAAAACGTGTCAACCACAGCCCTTCACGAATTGTCGATTTTGCAGTTCCAAACGCAATTAACACCTTCGCTGCCAAGGATTTTATACAATGAAGGTTCTTTGCTATTTAACGCCTTTAGACTTTTTGACGTATTTCCTGCCTTCGGATAAAACAAAAAAATGCACAAAGAAGATTGGCAGAATGCATCGATTAATTTTTGAAGAACGCTTAATTAAGAACATACATGCGGTGCCAAGGAGTTTGGAGGCTTTCGGCATGTATTATCTCAAGTAATAAAGCAGTCACAAATTTAGTGACGTTTTGTGGAATTTTGGTAATTTTTTCAAAGCCATATCACCCAAACAAACACATACATAATAATAATAAATTTGGGAAAGTTGAAAATGATTCTAAGGTTTTCGTACAGAATTTTTGTGACTTATCCAACAGACAAGTCCCCTGTGGCACCAAACAACTGGATGCAAAACGAAATACGTTATGTAATGCACTTCGATAATGAAAGTGTTAAGGTAACGAAGCACTGTATCAGTGCAAATCTGGCCGCATTTCAATGAAATGTGACATTTTAAACACATAGGAGCATGTTTTAGATGGACTGTAATTAACAAATTAAAGTCTGTTGCAGAAGCATCAGTGCACATTTGGCAAGGGCAGCAAAGTGATCCTGTTAACACTCAGACAGTAGCCCGAAAGAACAGCATACACACACAAATTAGACAATGCGCAAGAAAGTATTTTAGCGCAAAATTACAACATTGCATTCTTATCTTTTGATTTCTGTAGATACTGTTCAAACACTGCACAATTTGCACAAAACAGAAGTAAATTACACTGTTTATACTAAACATATATTCAAATGGGGCTGAACGGATTACGCATTGTTTGGAAATAGCGTTGTCATTGGACATTCTGTACCAACGGTGCACTACCTGCGGCGGTACGGCTGCAAGCGGCCTTCGATAATGATATTTGCGGCCGTCTACATGTAATTCAAAATATAAGATTTCGCGGCCGTGCTGGCGTATATTGAAGCAAATCAAAGGCAAAGCAAGAAAATCAGTTGACATGATGCGTAAAAATCTCGTTGGTGATGTCACACAGAGTTAGAATTATGGAATGAATACGCAATTCATGTTTGAATGTGTTCTGTGTTCATTGGCACTTGGCAGTAACCTATTCTTTAATTAAACGCATCTCATAAATATAAGTCGAACTCATTGGCGGCCGTACTTCATATAAATAAAAGCAATGCGGCCGGCAATAGCAAAAGGAAGGTTGTACACCCCTGTTCTAAACTGACGCTTTTCATAAAAAAAAACAAACAAGAGACATACTTTACATGCTTTGATTATTTTTTCCTTGCTTGAAGTTTTAATACAAATTTAGAGATGCAATACATCTCCAAAATTATACTTTATGCAAGTTTAGTCTTAAAGTTCGAACTGATGCAGGCCAAGCTTACTACATATTGCTCAATTGTTGGGTTTGGTTCAACGACAACAAGGCAAGGATCAAAGGATTTTTGAACTGTTGGATTTTGCGCTCGATCAGGTTTTCCATAGCCAGTGGTGAACGTCACATGAGATGAAACGCTGAAGTTATTGCATCCAAGGAATGCAACAGTCACCTGAAACAATGTTCGATTTTAAGTAACGCAAAAGAGAGAAAAAACACAGCACATTGAAAAATCATACAGATAAATTGAACTTAACTTGTATTTTGTGTTGCAGAAAATACAAGGTTTCACACTGCTTGAAAGCTTCGCTACAGTTTTTTCACGCTTTCATGTAGCTTATGAAATGTGTCCGAAAGAGAAGTGTGTCTTCATTCATTCATTTACATACCCGCTTATACTCTCGGTAGGGTCAAGAAGCATCAGCCCTAGGACGACGCGAAACAACTCACGGTCAACCGAAAGATCAGATAGTTCTGCTGATTCCACCTCACGACGGGACCAAGTAAGGTTGTAAATGTAGTCACTCTACTTGGTCGTTGGACGACTTCTGGGTTTCTTTCTCGTGGGTCTAAGTAGAAGGATTTGACTCACCTATTTCTCCTGCGCCATTCTTCACACACATGGCCGAACTAACGTAGCAGGGATCTTTATGAAGGAAAAGCGACTCGACATTATCGGAAATTAGAATTTTACAACTGGGCTGTTTGTCACGACGTTTCACCATTTGAACTCTTCGAAAAATCCTATCTCTGCCTCATTTACCTAAGATAGCACTCTTACAGTCAGCACCTAAGCTTCACGACCATATGTAAAGATCGGAGGAAAATTGGATTTGAAAGCTGATGGGGTTTGTGGTGTTTGAAGACACAAGTTGTGCAAAACCAGAACTCCGTTTGCTTGACAATCCATGTGCGAATGTCCTTGCACCGTTTTCCGTCACCTGTGAATACCCCCGAAGGTACTCGAATTTCTCCACATGCTGAAGAGTGAGGGCGCGCACGCGCAGGGTGCACTGTCTTTGGGTTTGTGGGGTCACATAGCACCTCGATAGGTTTTGAGCTGATTTTCATTCTCGTTTGGTCGCATGCAAATAGAAAATAATCACATGCATCGTAAAGACCATGTTCAGACGTCGCAAACAGTTCCCAACCGTATGTTGAAAGCAATCGGTTGATGTAGCAACTTCCAACAGTGATACTTTCGTACACAAGGCTGTGACTGTCTACCAAATTTACAAAGAGTATGAAGAGTAGCCGCGACAGCACAACGCTTCATTTGGCTGCAACACCCACTGTAAGCAGTTCGGATTCAAATACGCCGACGCAGTGACAAATATCTGAGCAGGTTTGCAATGATTGAATGCCAGAAACAAGCGGTCGTCACCACCGCGCTACGGCAACACTCCCCACAGATTTTCTTGAGGCCCCTGTTCGCATACTGTCTCGAGGTGGACAAAATATTTGAACGCATCTTTGTAATATGCACAAAATTTCTCGACACATTTCCTCAAAAAGGAAAGTGTGGTTGACAGTATTGCTTCCGTGACCCAAACTGCAGTGGGTATCGTTCAGCATTGGTTCACCTTTCTTGCGACATCTTTATCAAGTCACTTAGCATGCACTTCCAAATGGAGACAAAGGAGAGAGACGCAACGTGAGTTGGTGCATTTGCTACTATCTCCTTTATCATGCATAGGGATTACCATACCAGATTGTCTGTTTCGCCACCCTTCCAGAACACCAAAACATGAAACATATGAGTAAGCAAATTCAATTCAAGACTTTGGAAACTCCTGGTCGTGTTTCATAGCGGCATGCTGCNTCTTAGGCAATCAGTGTTTTGAAAGTTAGGAAAACAGGCCAGGGTGATGGTATGTTCCTCCCCCATATCTACCTCCTTCTGTGCTTTAGAAAATTTAAGAGTGACTCTGACTGGCTGTACAAGATCTTTGACACACTTTTTCATAATACCAGGGATATTATCCTAATTTCTGAGTAATAGCCTACTTTGGTCTTTGATCGATCTAGCAGTTTTGGTGTTCTGCGCGAAGATGGCTGGTCTTCATCTTTTGGGCCAGTTCTTCTAATCACTCCTTGGCCGCACTAGATCTCAGGGCAGGTGTTAAGCAGCCATTCGATTGTCTCATCGTCCAGAACAGTCAGGCCGTGCAGTCCATGAGAAGGTCGATGGATTAGAAATTGGAGGAAAACGTGGTCGACGGTTTGTTCTTCTGCGCCACACTCACAGGCCGCAGAGGTAGCCATACGCCATTTGTATAAGCTAGAGCGGAAACGTCCGACACCGG
>JGI24022J15233_10007955_pt1 | contig 11764 bp, 5 predicted proteins | sample Ectturendosymbi2_FD_15233 | JGI IMG/M metagenome (IMG submission 15233)
TTTACAACTACAAATTTTGCATGAAGTTGACAAATTAACAAGCAAAAAGTATGCGGAAACAATTAATCTCCTTTTCGCAGGTAATAAAGTTTTTGTAACATGTCAAACTAAAGGGGGGGGTAACCCCACCCACCACCCTTGCATACGCCCTTGTCAGACAATATAAAGACAATGGTTTCGCATAAAGTGAACTGTCGCGGAACACGATCCTTAACATGCGTAGTGGACGAAAGGTCTGCAAAATGTGGTGGGATGGTTTCTGGAAGGAGACGATAACCCAGATTTCCACCAAAACCTAATTATTACTTTTTTAGCCCGTTTACAATGCTCCTTGAAATTTGCATGCAAATTTATTCCGTGTTATTTGCATTAAGTCGACAAATTAACAAGCAAAAAGTATGCGAAAACACTAAATCTCCTTGCGAAGGAAATAAAGTTTTTGTAAAATATCAAGCTCAAGGGGGGGTTTTAACCCCAACCCCCCTTGCGTACGCCCTTGATTCTAACTTAGCGTCATCAGGAGTCACCATCTTATCACTTCAGGAAAACTGTACATTGGTGCAATTTACTACGTCTATTACGTAATGGAGATAGATCTTACCGAGAGATGCCGTGTTTTATTCAATGAGTGCTGGAATCTCTGCTGCGCTCTCTGAATGATCATCCTGTGCAGATGTTACCTGCTAGCATCGCAGTAGGCCTACTTTTGAAAAGTTCAGGCACCTGAACAGTGAACACTCATCAGCGTAGCCTTATCAGACGAAGTGCAGGCCTAACCAATCGAAGTACAGGAGTAGCCGATTTGTGATGGGCCTACTTGCTTGTTGCCAACGCGGTGTTGGTTCCAGCATCTAATATGCGCCTGTATCTCAGTCACCTGCAGAATATCCATGAAATACGTACAAAAACACTTTGTTGCGATGAAAGCAAATGTAAATTTACAGATGAAATCGATCACGACAAGCCAACTTCATCAGCTTCACAGTTTAAAGAACCAGGTTTGAAAAGGTTAGCACCGTAAATAAGTTCGCTTCAAAAATTGAAAGGTGAACGTGGGATAATAATTATAATGAGTATGGATTTTTAACCCCAGAAGTGAAAAATTGAGCCATGAGCGATCTGTTCAATGGATGCGTTGCTGTTTTAAATATAGCAACCAGTTCTTGTCTCATTGAAAGTTGCAGAGTCATTTACAAAACAAACACTGCATTTATCAGAACAAGAACAATGTTTTTCAAACAACAGCACGATTTTTTTTTTGTACCAGGGGTAAAATTCTCTCCATCAGCCGTAAACTACTTTGCCGCTAAAAAGCCTTTTCTCCTTTCCTTTTTTCAAATAGCGGGTGCTGTTGAAACGAAAAAAATATTTTGTGAGGCTTAGTCTGTGATAAAACCATATTTGAAGATCGTAGCCAATTTGCTGCATTGCGGAAAGCATTTTGTGGATAGAGTAAACACCGTCGCCTAACAAAGAACACTCGACGTACTATGATTACTGTCACATTCGCCATACATTCACAATGGAGTGCATTGGAATGCAGAGATCGATGGCAGAGGTGAACGAAACCAGAAAAGATAAAGCAGCACAGGCTTGCAGTAACACCAGGCAAACACAATGTGAACATAGTATGCTGTTCCTGTCACCAGTCATAGTCTCCTGGCTACAAACGTTACTCCACTGGTGGTGATAACAATGCAGTACTTACTGTTGACGTTTGGAGAGTCTACGCAAACTCTTTCTCAGTAGATAGGCAATAGGCAGAAAACAATATCAAAACGTAGACACACGCTGCATTTCTGAAAACCTTAAGAATTAGAATTATTCAATTTTCATGACTATAAAATTTCTTCTTTATTCTATGAAAGTTTCTGCATTTGTCAAAATTACTATGCACTATTTAAAAATTTGGGGGGAGGCAGATGCGCCCCTTGGTTGCGTGCCTGATCAGCACGCATCTTGGTGGCTAAGCAGTCAGCAACAGAAAATGTTTTCCATACTCCTGGCAACAATAAGCTTCTCTTCCAGCGTGGGTTCAAACGTGCATGGTCAAGTGGCTGGAATGGGAGCACTCCTTGCAACAGTAAGGTTGTTTTCTTCCACGGTGTATTCCCATGTGTATTCTCAAATTGTTAGGATGAAAAATCGCTTTAACACTTCTATCTACAATAGGTTTTTTCCCAGTGTGTGTCTGCATGCGCGTGGTCAGGTGGCTGGATTGGCAAAATCTTTTTCAAAACTCTGGCAACACTAAGGTTTTTCCCCAGTGTGTGTTCGCATGTGCCTGTTTAGGCTGCTGGGATAGAAAAATCTTTTTCCACACTTCTGGCAACAATATGGTTTTTCTCCAGAATGTGTTCGCTTGTGCATGATCAACTGGCGGGCACTGGAAAATGTTTTTCCACACTCCTGGCAACAATAAGTTTTTTCTCCAGAGTGTATTCGCATGTGCTTGGTCAGGTAACGGGAACTGGAATATGTTTTTCCACACTCCTGGCAACAATAAGGTTTTTCCCTAGTATGTGTTTGCATGTGTCGGGTTAGGTTGCCTGATTGGCAAAATGCTTTTCCACACTTCTGGCAACAATATGGTTTTTCTCCAGAATGTATTCGCATGTGCGTAGTCAGGTGGTTAGAATTGGAAAATTTTTTTCCACACTCTTGGCAACAGTAAGATTTTTCTCCAGTGTGTGTTCGCATGTGCGTGGTCAGGTGGTCTGATTGGCAAAACGTTTTGCCACACTTCCGGCAACAATATGTTTTTTCTTTAGTGTGTGTTCGCATGTGCCTGGTCAGGTTGTAAGAAGCGGAAAATGTTTTTCCACACTTCTGGCAACAATAAGGTTTTTTTCCAGTATGTGTTCGCATGTGCCTGGTAAGGCTACTGTTATCGGAAAATCTTTTTCCACACTCCTGGCAACAATAAGGTTTTTCTCCAGAGTGTGTCCGCATATGTGTGGTCAGGCAGGAGGATGTGGAAAGTGTTTTTCCACACTCCTGGCAGCAATAAGGTTTTACCCCAGTGTGTGTTCGCATGTGCCTGGTCAGGCTGCCGTTATTGGAAAATCTTTTTCCACACTCTTGGCAACAATAAGGTTTTTCCCCAGTGTGTGTTCGCATGTGCGTGGTCAGGTGGCTGGATTGGCAAAATGTTTTTCCACACATCTGGCAACAATATGTTTTTTCTCTTGTGTGTGCTCGCATGTGCCTGGTCAGGTTGCTGGAAATGGAAAATCTTTTACCACACTCCTGACAACGATATGGTTTTTCTCTGGAGTGTGTTCGCATATGTGTGGTCAGGTAGGTGGATTCGGAAAACCTTTTTCCACATTTCTGGCAACAATAAGGTTTTTCACCAGTATGTGTTCGCATGTGCCTGTTTAGGCTGCTGTGAGCCGAAAATGTTTTTCCGCACTCCTGGCAACAATAAGGTTTTTCTCCGGAGTGTGTTCGCTTGTGCCTGGTCAGGTTGCTGTGTTTGGAAAATGTTCTTCCACACTCTTGGCAACAATAAGGTTTGGCCCCAGCATGTGTTCGCATGTGCTGGGTCAAATGACTGACCGTTGAAAACTTTTTTCCACACTCATGGCAACAATTTGTTTCTCCCGCACGATGTTTCACGTCTTCAGTGAAATACGAGATTTTCAGTAAGCGTATTTTCCACTGATGGCAAGAAAATTGTTTTGTTTCTCTGGGAGATTTTTTGTTTGTAAATCTTGTGTGTGTAGATTTTGTGCGTGTGGTCGACGTCAACTTTCTGACTACGCCTTGTCCAATACACTGGCAATACCTTCTTTCCTCAGATCTTTCGCATGTTATGTTGGGTAACGATGCTGCCTGAGAAGAAGTTTCTCTATAGCGTTTCAAGCACAAGCTTTTCTCAGCAGAACTATTGGCGCCTACCGTCGGACCAGACTCGTTTTCATTGGAAATTCCACATCCATTGTGTTGCAAAGAGTTACTTCGACGAGGATTTCGCCAAGTAACTGCAAACTTTTGACCACTGTCTAATGTTTTACTGCTTGTTTCTACGCTGTTGTTTGTTGGAATGTCATTCGTTATTGTTTCCATCAACGGAGATGAATGAAGCGTTTGTAAACAGCGTGTTGTATAGAGATCGCATTGGAGATCAGTTAATGCGAAAAATGTAGAAGAAAAAAAGTTTGGACGTTTTTTTGCTTTGAACGACTCCATAGCTTTGGATGTTAATTCGAGAACAAGCTTTCGATTGAACTCGCCCAAGTTGCGCAAACGTCGATCTTTCGATATTTTGAATGAATAATCAGAGTTCATTTTGTTGCTGAGATAAAAGAGCACTTCCACGTACGACGATTTGTTAAGATTCGGTAAAAGGTTTACTTTTTCTAACTGTTTTTTAAAGAAACATATTCCGTTGTTTCCTTTTGCAGATCTTCGATGCTTTTGTATAATTCTACTGTGATCCAGTGTTTTTAAATCTTCTTTCTGATATTTTCTTTTCCTTGGCTTGACCAACATTGATCTTTTTGTTACAGTTTCGTCCAAATGTTTGTCACCTGTTGGCAAAAATGGTTTTAGCACATGTCATACTGTATGTAAAGCCGTTGTTAACTTTCCAAGTTTTGAGCTTTGCTCTACAAACACGTTATATATTTTAGTTGTGAATATATTTGCTGCTGACAATCATTCCGTGGTGATATTTTACCCAAAGTAGACGTTTTTGTTTGGCAAAGATGATATGCCGTTTTAGTCATCATGCAACCTTTCATTCTTCAGGCATTTCAAAACAAGATACAGGAATAACAAGAATCACTCGTAAATGCTTCATAATTCAAAGAAAATTGTAAAAAAGATAAATCCATTTTTTTAAAATCATACCTGATACTCTTGAGCCATCCCTTGGATTCTTTTCATCGTCTTCTGCAATTGCAGTGCTTGAAAACGGGCAACTGAAAACGGTAGATATGAACAAATCGGTAAAGCACGTTCTTCTTTTTATTGAACATAATTATATTAATTCATAGATGTATTTCAAGATGACATGCATATCTTACTGCACACTGCACTTTTTAGTAACCTTAACAGTTTCATATATTTGAGGCGCGTGAAATGATTAACACTAACTCTTTTCATTTTTCTGCAGCGCAAAAAGGAATTAGCATTTTGTAGCATACTTGTTTTGCCTTTATTTTCATGGATTTGTCTTTGATTATGACATATTTGCAAAACACATTTTTTGATAAGCTTCTGCAAAATATAGTTGTTGAACTGTGTAAAAAACGTTTTCAAATTCGTTTTTTTGTGTGAAACTCGTATCGTTGTTTTAACACGTATAACGTGTGGGGCACTACTCACTGACAAACCCCTGTACTGCATCACTAACAGATTCTCTATATAGCTGCAAACAATATTTACAGATGTTTTGTAAACTTGCCTTGAATTTTCGCTGCTCAGTTCAAAATAGCTTCCAGACTGTTTTCCAGTAGCTGAGGTACTTTTGTTCCCAAATGCAACCTGAACAGAAGTCACATCAGAATTATCTCAAGACAATAATAAAACCATTGTGTAAAGATTCAGCTGTATTTTGGATAAACATCTTTAAAATGATGAAAGCAAAATCTACAAGTTTGTACTTATTGTTTTATGCTGCTTGAAAATATAGACAAGTTTCAAAAATATATTACTGTATTAGCTTCCTGAAGAAAAATGGAAAAGTAATGATTGCACTGATGATATTCTTTTTTCTTTTGAGATAATGCACAAACATTTGATAAATCAAACTGCCACTGAAACAATGCTTTGTTTGATTGGCATGGAAACTCGCTTCTTACGTGCGATATTGATGTTTCTTCTCGTTGGATACCATCGAAAAACTTCCAAATCACTGACATTATCTATTTGAAATTGCTACTTTCAAAGAAAAACGCCCTTTTGTTAATTTTCTGTAAGGATTGAAAAACTTATTAAGGATGGAAAAACAAAATATTTCAAACACTCAACCAAGTACGCGATTTGAAAAGAAATTTAATATTTTTAAAAGTACCAAATAGGTAAAGCACCTTATAGAACAGGTCAATATGAACTAATGATATTTTTATAAGTGCTAATCATAGCAATACAATCAACTTTTGCTATATTTGCTACTGTTGTTAATCCAGCACTGCACAAGATCTTATTATCCATTTGCCAACCGATCATTGCTCCACTGCTGTGGCAACATCCTTATGAGCAAACATCAAGCATCTAGCTGAGGTCCATCAAATAAAAAATGCTACTAGTTCTAACATGAAGAATGTGAATGTAGTCCAGCCGCATAGCATGATATTTTTGACCAATTGTTCACATTTCCTAAAAGCATAAAAATTGGTGCACACTGTCACATCCAGTCAAGGCGTGGAAAACAGGAAGGGAACGTGACTTCTGTGGACTGAGGTAGGCAGCTATTTCATGGGCAGGGATGTAGCGATCATTTTTGCCCATCCCACGAGCCACCAAAGTTTATCCACACATGGCAGTGCCTGGACTACCCTCATTGCCAAAACTACGAGGTCGGTGTTTGCGGTTTGAACCTGAATCTGACGATGTTCATGTTTGGCAGCAAATGTCACATGCAGTTTTTCACGTTGCTAAGAAAAATGAGCTGATTACATTCAAAACGCTATAGCGGTCACACCAAAAACGTTGGAAATAAACTTTCTTCACGAAAAGTGTCAGTAGGGACCACAGCTTTCTGATAATGATCAAAAAATTGAATTTTTTTTAGTGGAGTGTCAAACGGGGCAATAACCAAAGATTTTGGGGGGTGCGGTTCAAACCACTGTTCTGCTAGTCAACACTCACAAACCATCTCAAAGATGCAGAACAGGGGGTGTCTTACAACGTCCCACTAAATTTCAAGCTGAAATATTGACAATAACATTTTATTATTAAAGAAACTCAAAAAATCCACTAGGTGGTTGAGCTGGTTTTTGTGTCTGTTTTTGGCCACTTCTCCCTAACCCCGTGGGCTAGTAAGCTGATCAAGGTCTCTACAGCTGCTTATTTGCTCCGAGATCATTTTAAAAAACAAATCAAGTAATTACCTGCTGAAATTTTCTCAGGTTCCCATAGCAACATTTGGAAGTCAACCAACCCAACCCATCCTTCTTTACCCCCAAAATCTGCCGACAAAACATTCCGCACTCACTTTTTTTTGAAATATTGTGTTACTGGGTTCGTCAGACGTCAGCAGAGCACAAAAATGGATCAAAAACGGGATGCAGGGTACAAGTAGTTTGATTTGCTCTGAAAATTGCCAAAAAATCAGTATGGCAAATATACAAATATGGATTTTTCTCAAAAATGTCAAATGCAAAGGTACATTTTTGTCAAGTTCATTAGATTCCTTGCTGTCATCTGAATCTAAGGATGTTTTCAGTGGCTCTCTAGCCCAATCGGTTCAGGAGTTATGGCCAATCATAGAATCCAAAGCTGCTGTGGGCCTGAGGTGTAAAAAATGTCAGCAAATTTGGAAAATACCTGCAAAACCTAACCAAGGCCAAATCTGGAGTGGCTCCATTTCCTAAATTGTTAATAATCCTTCAGTTAACATGTACAGCAAGTTTGGTGCTTTTATGAAGAAGTGAACAATTGTTTTGCTATGCTGCTGGACTAATCCACTCTTCATTCAGTTAATCAAGGGTGAAAAATTTTCTGTGAATGTTAAGTAGCGTGCAGAATTTTTAGTTGCACACACATTTAAGCTTTGCCATACAACCTTCATGTGCATAAACGTGTAAAATCTATAAAAAATCAAATAAATAAAAAACATTCATGCATTCCAAGTTTTTGGTCGTGCGGCGCAAGAGCGCAACAACATTTTTGCACCATTGAGTGAGATTCTTCACGTTTTCACTCAACAAACTGCAGGTTTTTCATTAAACAACATAAATTCTATGTAAGCGCCACATGAAACCTGGAAGTGCTACCTGAACTGCAAGCCTAGTGTTTCAATTTCAAAAGCAATTTTGCTTCAAAAGGAATTCCATGCTCATGAAAAACAAAAACAATATCAAAAATTTTGTTGCTATTAATCATCAACCAATATCAAAGCAAAGTAGCCTAAAATATCTTGGCATTGTACTTGATGATAAACTCAATTGGAAGCCTTAAACTGAAGTTGGTGACACAACTCAACCAAATTATGTGGAATGTTGTTTAAATGAAACAGAATACCAACATTTCAGTGCTCAAATCTGTTTACTTCACTTTTTTCCATTCATGTTTAACTTTTCTATACTTAACTGAGGAAGAGCCAATACGACAACTTTACTACCTCTAGTTAGATTGCAGAATAAAGTTGCAAGAACGCTTGAATATGGCAAAACTAAAACAACTATCCATGCTATTTCTTAGCACAAAATTTTAATAAGACCTATTTAAATTATCAGCTGCTAAATTCATCTCTTTTGATAATGGTGAATACCCAATCACTTTGATAACTACTTTTCCGAGATTGCATCAGTCCACACATATCAAACAAGGCTTGCTTCTTTGCAAAAAATATCATACACATACCTAGAACAATACATCTTTGGGTCAGCTTTCTTTAAAGTATATTGGTCCCAAAATTTGGTCTAATATTCTAGAAAATGTGAAAAGTCTTTCACCTTATTCATTTAGAAAACAATATAAAAACACTTTGCTATTTTGCCAAAATTCTTGTTCATTTTCGTTCATATGTTTGTCAGTTTTCTGTAATATTGCTTTGATGCCCCTGTTCTCCCTTATGTCTTCAACTTTCCTTTATATACGCTACCTCTACAATTGCTCATCCCACCCCTTTTAAATAGGCATGCTTTTTTCCCACTGTTTTTGCTGTTGTGTTGTTTACTTATTTTATCTGGTTGTTGATTCGACACATTTTGTTACTTTTTTTTTACTACTTGTGAAGCGCCTTCAATTAAATAATTTGTGCTAGCAACACGGCTGGTGGAGAGCATGACCCATATGGTCTTTCCCAACCCTTTATGATTCAAATATGTTAGAGCTCAATCAACATGCTAAATCTGAAGACTGATATTTTGTATTTTTATCAACATAAAGTTAATTTTTGCTCTTTGGTGCTGTTGCTGTTTCTCTTGCTGCATTCGTGCGACCTCTTGATTTGAGTCGCAAAAATGCATGAATAAACCATCAATATTTCAAAGGCGAGTGATATTCAAAGCCCAGCATTGATGACTTCCGATCTGTTTGACAACAAGACTCAACATTAAATAAAATAATTTATCTGATATTTTGCTTAAATCTCACTCATCATAGTCGAAATATATTGACATTGTAGAAAATGAATTCTTAACTAATGGGGTCTTATAACTTCTGGATATGTTACTTGCGTAAAGACGAAGCTCACAAAATTACTCCCATTGGTCAATTTCTTGCTGAAGACCAAATCGGAAAATGACATTAAAAAGTATCTTGGCCTGCTCACTACCATGCACTGACAAGGAATGTATGCATTAAAATGGTCTGCAGTTAGATTTTACGAAGATATATGCAATCACAAACCCACCTTCATGCAGTACCTACCTTACTACCTTCACCTACCATGCTGAGCCACAACAGAACATGGTGGAGGTAACGCTCTCTGGAACTGCTGTGTAGTTTAGGGTTATGCAAAAGTTTGGGTTAAGCTAACCCTAAACTTGTCATGTGATCAATATTGGGTCAATCCATGTCAAGTGATCTACCAAAATTGTGATTTTCCATCTAACCCTCACCAAAATTTATCACATTTTGTAAGAGGAAAGATCTCAGGCTTCTGAGCTCAACAAAGTTGGAACTTTTGAAATCGGACCTCTATTTCTGAAATTATGAGCATTTGAAATTGGTGGGTTTCAAGAGGATTGGATGAAAAAATTCTTGGAGCTTTGCTGTTATAACTTCAACTGACTGCCACTCCTTATCTCTGAATATTTTCATTCAATATCTTGTAGTACAGTGTAAGGCTCCATGCTGAACAAAACAAAATAGGAAGTTTTTCACTGGTGACCTTTGAATCCTGGCTAATCACTGTTGTAAGCCAACATGTTTTTCATGTGCATTCAAGCATAACGATATTTTAAATACCCGTAACTCAAATAGTGCAACTTCAATTGACTTCATTTTTTTAATTTAAGGATTGCTGTTATGGATGTACTACTGTATCTTGGTCACCCATGCTTATTTTTGAACTTCAGGCAAAAAAATATTATATCTTTGTGTAATAGCATAATCCATTACAAAAAAATTAATCTCAATCAAAATGATTTTAAAAAAGGTTTTCATTATTTTTTTCAAATAACAATACTTTGAAATTTAATTGAATTTTTGTAATCAAATCAAATCTTTTTTAATTAAATTTTTTTTCTAATGTTTAACACTGCAGTTCTTAACACTTTGAGAGCCGGCATATGATATATTCATACTTCAATTTCGGCCTAAAAAACAGCAGTTTTCAGTTGCCTTACCAACGCCCTAGCTCCTCCGTCGATTGTGCTAGAGAGCTGTTCAAGGGATCAAACGGATCGGTCGGTCTATAAAATTTTTTGAAAAGTTTGACTGACATCATAAGTGAAGTAGTTTTGGGGTCATTTTGGCTCATGTTGCCTGGCCTAGGCCCAACCGCTAGGCCAAAGTGTTTTGCTGAAGTTTTCAATGGAAACTAGGCTCGAATCTTGAGTTTTTTCAGCCTTTTATTGACTTTCTAGCGTTTCTGGTTCAAAAGTTATGATCTAAAAGAAACAAATTATTTATCTAATTAGCTAATTAGTCAAATATTTTTACTAACTTATACAATTTTTGAACCCAAAACCCCAGCAGGTCATCCAAAGTATCAAAAGACTCATTGTAACCTAGTTTCCAGTAAAAACTTCAGCAAAATACCACCACCTAACGGTTGGCGCCCAGGGCCACGCAAAGTGGGCCAAGGTGGCCTGAAAGTCATCCACTTATGATGTCACTCACAAAAAAACTGCATCCCCAAGCAAAAATTTTTTGTTCGAGTGCAGACCAGAAAACTTGCCACGTCTTTTGATGCTTCGACCAAGTCCGTAACCCGTACAGGAGCGGAGATATTCCCGAGCAAAGCCACGTGCGTTTAGGCGGGATTTTTTCCAAAAATCCCCGAAAGCAGCCGGACGCCAAAGTGTTAAATTAACTGTAAAATTTTTTTCTGAAGGGCATTGTTTTCATGCTTTGGCATGATATTGTGTATATAGAGTTGCTTTATTGTGTGACAAATTTTGAGCTGGTTTGGACTTGAAATAAAGTAGGAATGGTTGAAAATGCAAAAAAGTGTTGACTGTATCCCACCTTCCCCTAGTTCCAAAATTGATATTCAGAGATATGGCATTCACCAATCAATAAATCTTTAATATACCAAGTGGATAAAATTGATGTATTCAGACGAAGATCAAACTACGACAATACGATGCACAGTCTACAAATAAACTTCAAGAGATTTGTGCAGAAAAGTCAAAATGCTAAACATTACCAGAGTCTATTGCTGATGGCATAGGTAAGAACTTAAATTATAAGATTATCTTTTTGGAACATTGATTACTGAAAAATTGTTTAATTTTAACTCTCCAAAATTTTTAATGATTTTTCAATTTTTCCATGACTTTCCAAGAAAATCTTTTTTTCCATGACCGTGGGAACCCTGCCTGGCCCTGGGCACCAACCGTTAGATGGTAGTATTTCGCTGAAGTTTTTATTGGAAACTAGGCTACAATCCGAGTCTTTTGATACTTTGGATGACCTGCTG
>JGI24022J15233_10007958_pt1 | contig 11763 bp, 7 predicted proteins | sample Ectturendosymbi2_FD_15233 | JGI IMG/M metagenome (IMG submission 15233)
TAGATACGCTTGCAAGTTTTAATCGTCGTAGAAGAATGAAAGCAGAAAGCAGGCAGATTCCTCAGAAGCTTGCCGCAAGGCTAAAGTTTGCTTACTGACAGCTTTTAAATGTCATGTTTGTAAAAGTAAAATCATTTGAAGCAAAGTTACAGCTGTGAAAAGAACAACTTCAAAATAATGACACCATATATTTTCCCACTTTACAAGAGCAACATCCTTCTACAACAGCTGAATATGCACATGAATGTGCAAAGATTTCTGAGGCATTCATTGAAAGATGAGGCATTCATTGAAAGACATGAAATGTAAGCAAATGGAATTGGATATTTTTGCCACTCCAATGTGACTGCAGCTGCTGTTCCTAGTAACTTTCAACATGAAATAATTGAGCTTCAGACTGATGATACAATGAAAGGTGTGTATCTTAGCGCACCGCTGGTGGAGTTTTTTCTACATAAATGCTGATGACTTCTCCATTCTGCGGAAACATGCTCTTAAATATGTGTCCCTCTGAAAGTACCTATTGCTGTGAATAATTTTTTCTAAACTGAATCTCGCAAAGAGTCGGCTTTGCACCAGACTAACTGATGAAAACATTGAAATGGAATTGGGAGTAGCAACATCTTTGACTTCAGCAGATGTCGCTCGTCTCACCAAGGAGAAGAACTTTCAGCCATCTCACTAGGATTGTGTTTTTCTACTTGTTAAATAAAAAAAAACATTGTGCACTTTGGGTATTTACTATTTTTATGTGGAATTTGAAAGTCAAATTCTTTGCGGCCTGCTCACAATGTTGTGCAATTCATACAGCCCGCAATAGTAAATAGGTTCCCCCATCCCTGGGCTACATTTTTTTCCAAAATAGCAAGGTGCTATTAGTTGTTGTGTGAAACACGGTAACTTTTCCAGTACTCAGTCTTTTGTAACAAAAAGTTTCACCAATGTTCTTTATACCCACAGGTATTAGACCAGAAAAATTTTGATCTATCTTTTGAATGTCTGTGGACAATTTACAAGAAATCAAGATGTTTTTTTTGGGGGGAAGACAATATATTGTATAACGTCTTCAGTCCAACATGCACACACTAGACTTAACACCTTTGGCGCCAGGTGGATTTTCCCTTTAAATGTATTAAATGTATAATTTGCTCATATTAAGCAAGTCTTCGCAACTCCATAACTTGCCAGACGATTGAGCTAGCCAGATGATCAATCAAACCCTTAAAACATGCGGTGGGTCTTCTAGTTTGCATTGAAAAAAATTGTAAAGTTCTGGATTTTGTTTTTTGTGGGAAATGTTATAAGTGGGGCAGGTTTTAGGATTTTTGGTTCAAGTCATTGGGCCCGGGGCCCAACCGCAAGGGTCAATTGTTTGATGCTGGTTTTTATCAGGAACTAGGCTATAATCCAAGTCTTTGGAGCCCTTGATTGGCTTTCTAACGTTTTTGGTTCAAACGTTGTGGCTAAAAAAACAAATTTGGGTAAAGAGATATTTTATCATCATTTGTTCTTAACAGCAGGATGTTAATTCACTTTGCATCTGGAAACATGCACATATAATTTTGATAATATTTCTATTGCATGACTTTGTTTCTTTTATCTTGTTTGAGTTCTTTTGTGTTTTATGTGTTTGTTTCCTGAATAAATGAATGAACGAATGAATCTGCTGGTGTGAGCAGATTGTGTACTTGGTCTGTTACGTTGATTTTCATGTACTTAGGTTGATTTTCTGCAACTTTGCTTTTCAGTTCAATCTAACAGTCTTATTCTCGCAATGGTGGTGTTGTTCAACAAACTTTTGAGACCAATGAGATTTGACGTGGATCTAAATTATCCGAAGGCGCCGATGCAACTGAAGCATTGGTTGAAGGTTTTAACAGTCTTTCTCGAGTGCTGTGCAGGCTAGGCTACAGCACAAGTGGTTGCGGTGCAGGAGAAGCTGCATACTCTTACCACTTACGTGATGTTTACGATATCATAAAAGACTGCATACATATGACTCCACTATTGCAACACCCAAAACGGTGTGCATGAAAACTCTGAATGCCATCTTTGCAAGGCATGTTCTAGCCACAAGGAAAAGCAGGATGAAGCCCTGCAGACATTCATGCAAGAACTGCTCATCTTAGGCAAGAATTGCAAAGTTGGGGATGCAACGGCCAAAGATTATAGAAAAGAACTTATATGTGATGCGTTCAACAAAGGCCTATCATCGCACGCCATCCATCAATGCTTGTTGGAAAACCACAGGTTAATGCCATCCGTCAATGCCTGTTAGAAAACCACAGGTTAACACTGGACTAAGCATTTGACATTGCAAATTCAGTGGGTATGGCTATGGAACATTCTGCAGGGTATCTTTCCAGGGAGAACTCTTCAGCATCTCCAGTTGCTTGATGATGAGCATGCTTCATGCTCTGGTACGAAGTGAAAAGAGTGCCATTTTTGTGGTATTGCCTTCAATGAACGTCACCACTGTTCTGCTCGTAATGCAGTCCATTACTCCTATGGCAAAAGAGGTCACTTTTCATGTGTGTGTCAGTCTCAGGTCTTGCACAGTTATAAACCAACGAAGTCGGTACACCGTTCTTCCACTGTTTATACTGAGAACTACTCTCAACATGATGTCTGCTGCTTGTTTTTGGAGCCTGCTGAAAGCATCTTTGCCAGTAATGATTTGCAGTAAGCGTTTCACAGCTTCGATTGACTCTGGCAGTTCGGAAACTTACATCAGCCCTTCAGCGACACTTTTCTTGGATATTTATCTGTTGTCCCACAAAGCCCAAATGACATGATCAGCGGTAAAAGTAAAATCAGATGGGTTCTGTCTGGCCGACATGACTATAAACGGCATTACAATACCCATCAACAAAGTTGAACGTTCTTGACTCCCACTGTTGCAACATCTTTCTAAAGCTCGACTATCAACGTCATCATCAGCATTAGATTTTCAAATTCAGTGGAATCACTGCCAAGTTAGTCGTTTCAAATGATAACGGTTGCACAGTTATTGCTGCTTCTGTTGAAGAAGTGTGCTTATTTACAAATCTGTCACCTGGTGTTAAGCAGGGTTGCAGACTTGGAGGATAAATATCTTACTCCAACCTTCCAAAATTTCCGACTCCAACTTTCCAAAATTCCTGACCCCGATTCCCGACTTTCCAAAATTTCTGACTGCAACTCCTTGACATAAAGGGAATGAAATTTGACTGTTAAAATCAATGGAAATTGTGGTGCACAGCAAGAAATCTCTATCTCAACAAAAGTTTCAAAAGAATGTGAACCATTTGAACAGGAATTCCCAATTCAAGCGGGTGATGTAAAAAATGATCCAATTGGACATCCGGAGTCGGACAAAAAAATCTGACTCTGACTCCCAGTATTGTTAGGAATCCGAATCCAACTCCACCCAAAAACCAACGACTCTGACTCCAGCTCCGCAACCCTGGTGTTAAGCCTATTGCAACATAGTCCAAGCGTTTCAGTGAAGAAGATCGAGGGTTTATTGAAGAGTCAATTGAACAGCTTCTTGCTGACACCATAAACCGACCTACAGTAGTTCATCACCCTGGCATGCACAGGTTAACACCTTCACTGCTGGTAGTTGCTGGGGCAAACTCCCAGGTTTTCAGAATGTTGTAGCAATGCCATAACTTACCAGGCAATTGTGCTAGAGAGTTGTTCTGAACCTCAAAAGACTCGACAAGTCTTCTAGTCAGCACTGAAAAAAATACTTTTGTCTTTTTTGTGAGTGATTTCATAAGCAGGGTAGGTTTTTGGCCATTTTGACTTACACTACCTGACCCTGGGCCCAAACCACTAAATGGAAGTATTTTGCTCAAGTTTATATTACAAACTAGACTATATTCCAAGTCTTTTCAGCCTTTGATTGACTTTCTATAGTTCTGGATTCAAGAGTTATGGCCTGAAAACGACAAAATAATTAATTAATCCAATAATTAGATGATGGTGTTTCTTGACCATAACTTTTCATCCAGAAATGCTGGAAAGCTGATCAAAGGCTCAGAAGACTCGATTCTAACCTAATTTCCAATAAAAACTTGAGCAAACTACAACGGTCCCACGTTTTTTTAAAAATTGTTTTCCATACTTTTTCAATACTTATTCAATACAAAATTTGAGAAGTTCAATACCATTACTTCTCTTCTTTTTTTGAAATTCTTAATCATGCAACACAATTTGACACATTGCACAACACTGCACAAATACTGAAGTGCTTTGCCTTCGGTGAAATTCTGCTCAGACAATTGAGATTTCTTTTCCATTTAGAATTTCCATACTTTTTCAACACCTAATGTACATTTTAGCAAAATTCAATACTTTTTCAAGGTCTTGAAACCCAGTTTTGAAATTCTATACTTTTTAAATACTATCACTACTGTGTGGGAACTCTGAAAATACTTCCATCTAGCAGTTGGGACCAGTGCCAAGTAACCTGAGCCAAAATGACCAAAAATTTACTCCACTTATGACACCACTCACAAATAACCCAAAACCCAAAAGTTTTTTTCATTGCAGACTCGAAGACTTGCTGAGTCTTTTCACAGTTTGAACAGCTCTCTAGCACAATCAACTGACAAGTTATGGAGTTGCAAAGTGGCTTGAAAATAGCAGCTCATGGGAGTTTTTAGGTACGATATATTCGTACACCAGTAGCGAGGTGCTAAAGATGAGACTGGTCATCATAAAAAGTGATTGTGTGTCGACTACTCTCAAACTATTAACACCTTCGGTGTGGTGTGAATCACACGCGATTATTCAGCTGGTTCAGGACGGTTTTTAGGTTGTTTTCATGCAACAACTATACACAAAATTCAATAACTTAAAAAGTACTCACCCAATTGACCTCAAATTTTCAGTTACAGGCGTTTTCACAGGAAGAACATTCATCTAAAATTTGGTTGCAAAAGACCAAGCATGTTATATGTAATTGTGCCCCACTCAACTACTACTGAACCCAAATTAGCGCATTGCCAGTCACGTGCACAAACAATTATTCTGATGCTCCGGAACAGAGTCCGGTTGGTCAATTCAACAAATATTAACTCGCAAAGTTCTTGATGTACTGGATTCAAATTTTCAGACTTCATAACAATTCGAGAATAATTCTTGTAAATTTTGGTTACAAAAACTTTAGTTTTGAAAAAGTTATGGTGCTTCATAGAACAACTGCTCAACCTTTCTGAATAGGATAAAGTTTTGTAGCCTCGCGCATCTATAGTTACGAAACGAAAGCACCTAACTCCGAAGTTTTTTGTTAGAATTACCTCAACTTTTCAGAGATGATGAGAATAGATATTAATGTTATATGCAGAAGTTTTGTGTGCACCAACACAACTAAAAAAAGTTATCCTTATACACACAACTTCTGTCAAGACCTAAGCGTTTTCTGAAAAGTGTTATAGACTAAGCCTAGCTAACTATTGCTTGATACCAAACAGCATAACTAAAAAAGTTCTTGCTGATATTACTTGAAATTTTCAGAGATTATGCAGGCAGGTATAGAGAACATTATCGTAAATTTTCATTGCAACTAAATGAGTACAAAAAATGTTATTGTGTGTTGCCAAACAACTGTTCGCACATAACTTATTTGAAAGTCTTTTGTAGCCTAGGCCTAGTAAGATGGTTTGCTACCAACTTCATAACCCAAAACGTTTTCGGTCAATTTGTATGAAATTTTCTGGATTAGAGTGTCTTGATATGAAGAACATTTGTGGAAAATTTCATTGCAAACAAACAAGTACGCGAAAAGTTATCACATGGGTGTTTATACACGTCAATCCACACTAGGCATATTCAATTGAATGACACATACATGCTTCGTTCCGCACCTTGTGCATTTGCACGTATGACACATATATGGGTCATTCAGCACCGAAGGTGTTAACATTTGTACTGAATCGGATGCTTGTCCATTATCCCGCATCAAAAATATGGTGAACAAACTTGTTAAGTATAGCATTTTTTCTACTTTTAAAACCTTCACTGCCACTGTACGATATATATTCATACTTTGAGCTCCCGCATTATCCACTATTTGCGCGCCACTTTGCAACTCCATAACTCACCAGTCCATTGTGCTAGAGAGCTGTTCTAACCCTCAAAAGACTAGACAAGTCTTCTTGTCAATTTAAAGAAATTTGTTTGGTTTTGGGGTTTTGTGAATGACGTTATCAATGGAAGTATTTTGCTTAAGTTTTCATTGGAAGCTAGGCTACAATCTAAGTCTTTTGAGCCTTAGATCGGCTTTCTAGCATTTCTGGTTCAAAAGTTGTGACCTAAAAACTAGAGCTCGAACAATAAGTTGTTTTTGGGCCAATAATGATGTTCATGTTTTTTCATTGCTGATAACCGATGCCAATATTTTTGCATTACTCAAAGTGTCTGAAGCAAAATAAACACTGCTGGAGCTATTTTGCCTTCAGTCAAACATGATTGGTTGAACTGGCCACATGACAAGTTTGGCACGCATGGCTTGTTCAGATGATTGTTATGTCTGTAACATGTACAATTTTTAGTAACAACTCCCCAAAACATATTTTATAACACTGCATCAGTAGTATTGTAGATAGGACTATCACACATAATGCTACATTACAATGCATAAACAAATTCACAAGATGTCTTCATATACTGTTGCAGCATGTTTTCATCCATCGTAGCTACTGCATCCAATAGTCTTACTCTAAATCAAGCAAATCCACAAACAGGCAAACATGTCATGTGTAAAAGTATTCCCTTGTGTAGGCTGATGTGCCTATGCTCAGATGTGCATCTCACGAGTAGGTAAACAACAATGCGTGATGCATTGCTAACAAAAACCATCACTTCACTGCGATGAAGAACCATGCAACATCGAATTCTGCGCAAACCTGGATTACTGCTCGCTGTGACGTAGGCACATTTTTTGACACATGCTCAAGGCCTTGTCTTACTAGGTGGCCTTGCTAAAGCTTAGTAAAACAGACAAACACCACAGCACATGTGTGGCGCAGAACAAACCGTCGACCATGTCGTCCTCCACTGTCTTATCCATCGACCCCACACGGGCTACACGGCCTGACAGTTCTGGATGATGAGATAACTGAATGGCTGCTCAACACCTGCCCTGATATCCAGGCGGGCTAGCAGTGGATAAAAGAAGAACTGGCTCAAACGAAAGAAGAAGACCACAGCACATAACCTGATTTGTTTACAGGCAGTCATCTGCTTGCAGCACAAAAACCTACGAGCGAATGTTTTATCAGAGAGCTGTTTATCAAGACATTTGCGCAGCGGTCTGATTACTTAGGAAGCCTTGCTATTACACACTACTTGATGCAGTCAGAGGGCTATGCGCAGCTAGAAGAATTTGCGGAACAGAGAATTCGCATTAACCAGTCAGAGACGCAGTGACAACTTGGATTTCTGAACATTCTATGCAGAACAATAACATAGTGCCGGTAGCAGCTATTATAAGCAAATATTACCCATATTTATCTGCGGAATTTTGCCGATATGATACATCGGCAACATTGTCATATCAGCCGATGTATATATCAGCACGCCGATGCATCAGCTGAGCTCTAATGTAAACAACAAATTATTTACTCATGTAATTAGTGGATCAACTAATAATTTTATTGTTTTTCGGCTATACCTTTAGAACCTGGAACGCTCAAAAGTCAAAGGGCCAAAAGGCTCGGATTCTAGACAAGTTTCCAATAAAAACTTGGTGGGGCCCAGGCCCAGGCAACCTTAGCCAAAATGGCCATAATCCTACCCCGCTTATGATGTCACTCACAAAAAAACTGAAACCCACAACCAAAACTTTTTTCATTGCAGACTTCAAGACTTGCCAAGTCCTTTGAGGGTTTGAACAGCTCTCTAGCACAACTGCCTGGCGAGTTATGCAGTTGCTAAGACATGCAGAAAACCAAGGATGCTGCGAACTGTCCCAGCAGCAAGTGTTAATTTACACAGTGTTTACCTCCAGAACAAATTAGCAAATTCTGAGAGTAAATACAATGCAGTTGAGGGCAACCACAAACTGTACAGATTCATGTGCATTCCCTTTGGTGTGAGAATGGCATTGCAGCTTTCCAACACTGAATAGTGCAATTTATAGAGGAGGAAAAGCTGTTGGTTACATATGCTTATTTGGATAACACCGCTATGGCTGGTGAAGCCGCGAGGAGCACAATCACAAAGTTAATGCATTTCTTCTGGCAATTCGTCGCAACAAGTTTACCTTACAAGAGATGATAAAGTACTGTTCAGGGCACCAAAACACCAGCCCAGATACCTTCACATTCACACTCTGTTCTGTGAGTATGCCCAATTTGCTCGAGCAGCTTCACCGAGAATTGTGCCACCCTGGAGTCATGTGGCACTGCATTTTGTGTGAGCGAAGAACTTGGACCTGAGCTGTCAAGACATAGAAATGTTCATTTTTTAATTGTAATAGACAAGTACTCATGCTTTCCTTTTGCGTTCCCCTGCAAGGATAGGACTGGGTGGATTGTGATGCGTTGTTTAGAGGTACAACCATTTTTGTTCATTCAGATTACAGGCCTGCCTTCATATCAAACAAGTTTAAGAGACGCCTGCTTCAAAGAGGTATCGCTTCTGGTTTATGGAGCGTCTACCATGAAATGGCCAGGCTGAGAGAACAGTTGGAACCATCTGGAAAGCTATCCGGCTGGCGTTAAACAACAAAGGGTTGCCCTTATATGCACTGAGAGGTTGTTTTAGAGCAGAGGTGGGCAACTACAGCCTTTTGTGAGGGCATTTTGTGCGGCTCGCAGGGCAGTTACACGTACATAGATATTACATATTTGGAGTCTATGTTAAAGAGATTTTATCGATTAGATTAGAATTATCAAGTTTTTTTCCATACATTTCATTCGAAACTGCATTTTTACTCAACCAAAAATGACTATTGTTACCTTCATTTTGTGGTAGCTCGTATAAAACATTTTTCAAAGTTTTCAAAATGATTATAGATGTAGTATATGTAATACGAGCATGCGGCCATCTGCAGCAATAAAATCTTCATTGTGGCCCTCCGCAGAAAATGTTTTGCCCACCCCTGTTTTAGAGGATGTATTGCATTCCTTATGCTCAGATTTAAACAGCAGATAAGACTTAGGCTGAAACAGCAAAACCAAACAATTGTGATTTGAGACTGAGCCCTCTCGACATGAAGCTAACTATTGCAAAACAGCTACTGCATATGTCTGGCAGTGTACGAGTTTTTCACAGTTTTCTTTTCATTGGAGCATACATTTGCTGCAATATCAATTTACATTTGTTCAAAAATGTTAATTTTTAATTTTAAATGTTAATCCATTCTGCAGGCACTATTTCAACAAGCCAGCGACATTGTTGTTTTGTAATAATACTATGCAACTTTTATGGGAAATGCTGTTGCTTGTTCCAAACCACCCACACGCATATTACCAGAGACACATGTCCAATATGCATGTTACTGATACTTGTGTTCACATTTGGAAAATACAATAGTCAAGGTTTTTCTTTCATCAGAAAATAAAATACAGACAACTCTGGTTAATTTTGTAAAAAAAACAGTGAATGCAGTGACTTTGGTGGCTTTTAAGTTTTTGTTAGGTGATTTTGATGAATAATTGTTGTTTAAACAATTTTGTACCATTTGATCAGGTCAAATATGGAGGTGCGACTTATACTCGAATAAATACGGTAGTTTCCATTGAAAACTTGAGCAAAATACTTCCATCTAGCGGTGGGGCACATGTCAGGTACCAGCAGCCATCAAAATTACCTTACCTATGACGTCACTCACAAAAAAAACTGAAATCCAAAATGCAAAATTTTTTATCATCGCAGACTCGAAGACTTGCCAAGTCTTTTGAGGGTTTGAACAGCTCTCTAGTGCAATCGACTGAGGAGCTATGTGGTTGGTAAATCAACTGAAATATCCCTCGTTTTTCCCTGATTTCCAAATAAGATATATTCATAGACCGGCAGCGAATGTGTTAAATCCAAGTCGAAAGCACCTCTCCACCATGCAAATGGATTTGTTTTCTTTCTGAGGATATTTCAAGACAAATGTAATCGCGATTGTAATTGTGATTACTTTTGATGTAATCGTAACCAATTGCATTGTGATTCTGTTTATTTGTAATCGTAATCGAGCATGTGACAAGCAATCATATTAGATTGCATTGGTGATGTAATCTCCCCGTGTCTGACAGAGTATTTTGCCTATTAGGTAGGCATCACCATCTCTTTCTCAAATAGAATGCGTTTGTGAAAATCATTACTATAATTGCTTTACTAGTTTACAAAGTGTACTTCAACTTCTGTCATTCTAACTAAAAGTCTTGTTTATGAGATTGAGATAATTAAGTCTTGTTTACAACTAGACAATGTGGCCAAAGGTAAAAAGTAGTTCAAAATGAATTCTCATATGATTAATCATAATTAATTGTAAAACTCACAAGCATGAAAAATTTTATCACAAACGCCTCAATTCAAACAACCCACTTTACTTGACTATTTTACCTGATTCACCACGCTGGAACCTAAGCATAACAAATCACTAAATAAAACACATTTACATCTCAAATTATGATATGAGCTTAGGCCTAAATTTCAACAACCAGCCACTCTAAAAAATGTTTCACAAGTTGGCAAACACAAATGACAACAATACCTGGAACTGAGATTAATCTCTTCTACATCCAATTTGGTGTTATCCAAACACTTGCTTTTATAGGTAGCATATTGTGGTTGCTGTTTAGAACGGACTTCTGTTCCAAAAGAAAACCATGAATTCACAGCATCAACAGTTAATTCAGGAGTTAACTTATTGTAATGAGCCATTTTCTAACAAAGGACATAAAACATTGTTGAACATTCTTCTATGCAAAAATCTGTAGCCAGTTTCTGAACAACCCTATCCGGTTTTCACTTTGGAAGGACTAAAATGTAAAATTATGCAAAATTGCTGGCCTCTGCGAAATATTTGACCAATTGGCAATTCCATCATTTGTTTTTCAGACTAAAGGATTAAACGGGCAATTCATTTTTACCTGCCCTAAGCCCTAACCCTAAATCCAAAACCCCACCCCAAATCTAAACCCATGTCTGGCAATCAAAACTTTTTAAGAAATTACATCAGAGGTGCTCCCAAAGAAAGATTATGAAAACATATAGTGGTCTTGTAACATTAAAAGTGACAGATTAGCAAATCCAAAGCAACAATGCTAAGAGCCGAACTGATGACCCCTCACACAAGAAGAATAAACACTTTGCTTCTTACTCAATCAGGTCCACTGTAATGTCACAAACTTGACATTATAACTGGTACATAGTCAGATATGATTTTCAGAGCCGGATATGGTTTTTAGTCCTTCAAAAGTGAAAGCCAGATACAGTCATTCCAACATTACTAAATCTGTAGGCTATGCTTCAGTCTAAGAAGTAAGAGTTGCTCAGTGTGCAGAAAAAAAAATACTAGAGACCTAGCCTATGCCCAGATGAACAGCATTCCACAAAAAGTAATGTAACAGCAAAGATGCTGTTTTACGACAAGATGCAATACACATTACAAAAGATGTTTCAAACTCTTTACTACAACAATCCTACAAAAAACTAACTTCACCCTAGGACTACCATATGGGTCAATTGACCCTTTTGCGATTTTCTTTTCAAATTTTAAGAAAAAGGTTTGCAGCTAGGAACCTCAAATGTTTTGACTTTTATTATTTTTGTGTC